>Ga0116229_10014818_pt1 | contig 10756 bp, 4 predicted proteins | sample S1TSphgellanicum_3_FD_87313 | JGI IMG/M metagenome (GOLD analysis project Ga0116229, IMG submission 87313) | Host-associated microbial communities from peat moss isolated from Minnesota, USA - S1T2_Fc - Sphagnum magellanicum MG | ecosystem: Host-associated > Plants > Peat moss > Unclassified...
GAAAAATAGCCATTTGGATGTAGCCTCCGTGGAGAGCTACAGAGTATACTATAAGGGGGAAGGTGGTGGCTTCCCCCAAGTCCGGGCCGTGGTGAGTCTTGTGTGTTCGTGTTGCCCGTGGCTTGTCCTAGCACCAAGGGTGCTCGAACTTTTCACTAACCACTTTGTGTGGGTTGTGTGCAGGCTCGTGTGAGTGAGTGAAGCTTGTCAACTCTTCCTAGTCCCATCCTGGAGCTCCAACACGCCCCTCTACCCCTCAAAGTGTTGTGAGCTAGGGAGCATGCTCCGACTCCTCCCTCTTTCGCTGCTTTTTACTTGGGCTCACATTTGAGCCCTTTGAGGAGTTGGGAGTGCGTCATTTCTTGTAAACCTCCGCCAACAACACCTCCTTGAACTACTCCAAGGGGATTTTGCCAATTGATTAAATTATGAATAATTCATGAACAAGGTTGAATTTTACATAGTCTAGCTCCACCAACCTGCAAAGATATACAGAGTAATGAGAACATAATCATTTAAATTTAACTAATGTAGGAAAAAAAAAAGGTTCAATAACATATTTGTTGAGCTTTATCATGGGAATGAAGAGCTCAATAAGCCCATGAGAGATGTCAAGGATAATGGAATCAACAAAAAATGTGCCAGGAGGGTTCATCATCATGCAAACGATTAATGTAAAGCAACCAAGCTTACAACCTATGATTCTCATCCCACACAAAAAAATGCACCTAAAAAGGGAATTGAAGTTAGGATCAACAAGTAAGAAAGACTCAAATCTCTCATTCTTAGACATCTGATGCATACTCCAAGAAGACATGTGTTGTTCTTGGAATTCTTCCTACCCCTTCCAATTGAGAGGTGAAACATAAAATTTTGTCCCCCTCTTAATAGCCAATCTGGAACACCTATTCCATCTTGAAGATATTGATTTTGAGTGCACGATGAACAACTGGCACAAATATCATTCGGCACAAAGGAATAACCATTTGGGCTTTGTTCCTCGACACCATCTTGTCTTGTTAAGGACTTCAAAGCTGTTGAACTTGGTTTGGCTCTAAACGACTTGAATAGTCCTATTGAAGGACAAGGAGTATGCATATGGCACCACTTGGGAAGTTTGTAAAAAAATTTGGAATGTTACAAATGCACAACAAAAAATATGAAAACAATCTAGAATTTTCTAAACAAAAGGCTACCCAATGCATCAAATACTTAAAGTGTTTCCATAATCGTTCTGATGGAGATATTTTTACAAGACATGTCTTGCAAAAGTAGACACAAGAAAGTTCAACATTATTTCTTTAAAAAAAAACTAAGCTTAAAAGGTCAAGTTGACAAAAACAAAAGGAGCTAAACATCCAAGGTCCTTTCTAGGCTTGTTGAGCTCCTTCCAAGCTTCTCTTGGTGCCAAAAAAAGCTCTACAAGAGTAACAAAAAAAAAGCCAAGCTCTAGCTCCCCTCCGATTTTAGAGCCAAATTAGAGCTCAACTTTTTTTTGTGCTCCATCCAAGTTTTTTTCGGCACCAAGAAAAGCTCGAATGAAGAATAAATAACATCACAATTAGGCCCAATTCCAAATTTGTAGTTGGGCCCAAGTTTGGCATATTATGTTTGTTCCATTGAAGCTTCTCTTGGCACCGAGAGAAGCACAAGTGGAGAAAAAAGAAAAAAACCGAGCTTTAGTTCAACTTTGAAATGGAAGCCAAGCTAGAACATGACTTTCTTTTGTTCCATCCAAGCTTCTTTTAATGTCAATAAAAGATTGAATGGCAAAAACAAAAAAGGTCGAGCTTGGGCTTGACTCCCAATTTGGAGTCGGGCTCAAGCTCAACACCTTTTTTTGCCCCATTTGAGCTTCTCTTGGCATTCGGAGGGGGCAAAACAAATGCCAAGCTTGAACTTGGCTTCGAATTGGGAATCGGGCCCAAGCTTAGCCTTTTTTCTTCCTCAATCCGAATTTCTTTTAGTGTCGAAAGAAACTTGAATTGAACAAAAAATTTGAGTCGACCTTTAATTCGGTTTTTTTTTTTTTGTTACATCCGAGTTTCTCTTAGTGCCAAAAGAAACTCAATATTAACAAAACAATAAGGAGCTTGGCTCTTTTTTGCTACAATCAAACATCCTTCGGCACTGAAGGATTTTGTGCCTTTTTTTGCTACTACCAAGCTTCCTTTGGAACTAAGGGAAGTTCGATAATACCAATAAGAAAAAACTTGGCTTGGGTTTTTTTCTTTTGAAAATGGAGTCGATTTTGGGCTGAGCTTCATCTTTGGAGCTAGGCCAAAGCTCAGCTCTTACTTTTTCTTTTTTGTGGCCGATTTGCCATGACCCTAGAATCTAAGCTTGAGCTTCGATTTAAGCTCAAGTTTTCTTGGGCTCAAATCCAAGATTGAACTTGGATTTTTCTAAAGATAAAAACTTGAAAATAAAGAAAAGGGTTGAATTCCAAGTTTTTACCTTGAACTTGTTATTCTCTTCTTGAGATGTGTTGATATCTCCTATAGTCTCTGGGCCTTCTCCTTCTTCCTACACAAAGAAATCCACAAGAATGACTTTAAAAGAATGAACATTTATATACATGTGCGAACTTAAGCCCTAATTTTCTACTTGGTGAAACCTTAAAAAAGCCACATTATTTGTTTTTTGAAAGTTATATTTTACTAAACTCAAGAAATATGAACTAAAGTGGGGTTTCCAAACATTCATCTGACAATTTTTATCAAAGCAAGAGTTATTATACATTTAATGTTTTGACTATCTTTGGAGCCGGGCCCAAGCTTGGCTATTTTTTCTTTTTTGTGGACAATTTGCCATCGCCCTAGAATTTAAGCTCAAGTTTTGATTCAAGCTCAAGTTTTCTTGGGCTCAAATCCAAGATTGAACTCATATTTTTCTAAAGATAAAAACTTGAAAATAAAGAAAGGGTGGAATTCCAAGTTCTTACTTTGAACTTATTGTTCTCCTCTTGAGGTGTGTTGAGATCTCCTATGGTCTTTGTGCCCTCTCCTTCTTCCTACAGAAAGAAATCCACAAGAATGACTAAATGAGCACTCATATACATGTGTGGATTTAAGCCCTAATTCTCTACTTGGTGAAACCCTAAAAAAGGCACATTATTTGTTTTTAAAAAGTTATATTTTACTGAACTCGATAAATAAGAAATAAAGTGGGGTTTCCAAACATTCATTTGATGATTTTTATCAAAGCAAGAGTTTTTATAGGTTTGATGTTTTGACTGATTATTTAAATAAAAATGAACTATGTAGGAAACTAAAGAACTAATTGAGACCTTGCCTGAAAAATTGAAAAAAAAATTTCAATTGCACTTTGAATTCATCTAGTTGAATTGTACAAATACTTAATTGCTTGGAATTATCCAACCTTCACAAATGCAATCATAAATTGATGTATAAACATTTTTAGACTAATCTATGAATAAACCTTAAACCCTAAATTGTGAACATAATTTATGCTAAGGAGAAGTTCTTTTTTTAAAACCTAACTATGCTAACACTTACCAAAGGATGAGGACTTCTGTTTTATGTGCTGCTCCCATCATCCCCTAAGTCTTCGTCGTAGCCCGCTTCTACCTCCTTCTTTGATGACAATAATAGAACTTGTGAAATCTTTTCAATTAATGTACTTTCATTCACACTCCAATGCATTTGAGCCTATAAAACAATTTTTTTTACTTCTAATGATTCCTCCCTCCCTTGAGAGAAATCAAGTTCCTTTCCTCTTCTAGATACTTCTATCTTTTTCATAGTTGCATAAAAAATGTATTAAAAAATATGAAAGTTGCTAAAATACAACACATCACATCTCCCTTCCACTCTAAGAAAAAATACACTCTTGTCTAGGAATTCATAAGGTGTGTCAACTTCCTATTTTCTTCAACACCATTGTTAACTTTTGATGTCTTGTTTTGATATGAGTCCACTTGTTACCGCACCTTCTTCTACTCCTATGTTGGGCTATGGTCGAAAGCTTGCTAGCCCTTTGTAATTGAAAAATGTTTTATTTACATCCAGTCTATGTTTTTTATACTTTCTTTTTTAAAGGATGTTGTCATTTCCCGATTTTTCTTACATCCATGTTGTACCCATGACCATTCAACTAATGTGTACTTAACGATTATTAATTCAAATTGGTTTTCTATGTGTTAGGACAACTCATTATTCGATGTGTTTGTTGGGTCTAATGCCAATCATTAAATGGATTATGTAATAATTATTGACAATTTGCTACCATCCTTATTTATAACAATTTTTGTCCCCTGCTATAATTTTGACAATTCAGTATTATTTTGCCACCATTTAGTTACAATACAGATGTTTGGTAATGGATGCTTTGGACAATAGAGAAGAAATTCCAAGAATTAATCAACTACACTTCCATCTAACTCATCAAGATAACATTTGTGAAGAATTACTACTTGTCAAATTACACTTTTAAGATGATCAAGTGTTTTTAACTACTAATAGAAGAAATGTTTTTCTAAAAATGTTAAATGAATTTCTATACATACCTTCATTTTATTTGTTTCATGTTAATAGTAACCCCCATAAATTTACAAACATACTCTTAAGTATTTACAAAGTCCTGATTGGTCATAATCAATCGTTCTTGTTTTTTTCTTGTATTTATCATTGTAATAAATGTCTCTAGCAACATCTTTTATCCATATGCTATTATTTCATTTTTCTCTTGCTATAAATATCAGTGCAACTCACCCATCTACCAAAAAATATTTTGTTTCCTTCTTAAATCAAAGGTAATATTTAATAATTTCCTTTTTATATAACCATGGATTTGAAAATTGGAATGCAATTGTACGATGGATACATATTGCAAAATATTGATATTTTCACATTTAACATAAATTGAATCCTTCATGGGCTTACCCTTCTTTCTTGGCCAAATCATTCTACATCATGCCAAGGTTTGTTGTTTTTATCTCTTCACATTAAGAGAAAAAACCATTTTCTAACCAACTAGTTTTCAACTGCATGTCAAGCTCAACTTGCCTTTGACTACATAATTATATTTATTTCAACAAATTCCATGTGGCCCACTTTACACCTCAATTTAATTGACTTTTCGACTAAGTTGGTAAGTGTATGACGTTGACCATTATTGCCAATTGGCCATTGATTTTTACTTTTAATTAATAAATTCACAATTAAGCTATCGTGGAAAGATCTACTTTCAAAATTTGTCGAGCTCTATCATGTCAATTGCTTCACTGTCTTGGTTAACCTTGTTTATGGATGGATGAATGTTGGAAAATTTGATGGATAAAATAATGTCTATTTTTTCCACTATAATTCAACTTTGATTTGATTTTAGGTTCAACTTAATTGTGGCTTTTTTACAAGTTTGTTGTGACTAATTTCCAACTTTGGTGATTTCAAGACCCTTTAATCTTGAAATTAATACCTTTCATTACACTACACCTTGCCACTAAAAACCTTAAGTTTGTTGGAAAATTTTATGTTTCATGGTGTCCAAATGTGATAAAACATCAAATGTGGGAGAACAAAACATTTTTGTCTAAAGTCATTGGGCATGGTATTGAAGTGATTAAAAAATGTGGAACATTGAGTTGACATGTCCTTGCTTATTGAAACAAACGTCTATGTCCTAGAATTTCTTCTTTGGGATTGTTTTTCAAGGTTAAATTGCCTTGTTTCATTGAGTAATAATGACTCCTCCCTAAAAAGGAATATTGCACCAACGTTACTAGGGGTGGTTGGTGCATTTGGCATTGCCCTTCATCCATCCAACACACTTCCATACTCATTTGTGCTAGTGTACTCCCCATAGGTATTTAGGAATGGGCACTTGCTCCATGGCTCCTTATGCAATATAACCTTCCACCATGGGTTGGAAAAATCATCAAAATAGAAAACTTGTTGGACTTGTGATGGGAAGACAAATGGTTCATTGTCATTCACCAACATATGTTGAAAGTTGGCCATTAAAAATTCAACTTCATCTCATTTGTAAGTTGGATTACCCCAACTATATAATTATGGTTAATAGTTAATAAATATTAATTAGTTAATAGTTAACTATTAAAATAAATATTTTTTAATGAATTAAACTATTTAGATAACATTAATGATTAATTAAAATTAATTCATTATTTACAAATTAATTTAATAAGTTATAAATTTAATGACTTATAATTAATATTTAGGAATTACCAACTAGTTATTAATTTATTTTGTTAGATAGTCAATTTAAAACCCAATTACTTTTTATTTAATTAGTTGATTACTAAAAATTTAAAAGGTTAAAAAATTAATTTTAATAATTTAATAAATAAATTATATAATAAATATTTTAAATACATTAAATACATTAAAATTTATTGAGCAATTTATTTTTTAATTAATTAGTTAATTATTTATTTATTTCTTGAAATACTAGGTACTTGCACACATGGCATGGCACCAAAGGTTTAAGCATGTGGTTTAGCTAGGTCTAACCTAAATGCCTCATGGTTAAGCTTTAAATGTACCTTAGATGTCGCATTAAACAATTAATTAACCTTAGATGGTTAGCCCTAATTTAGCCAAGCTTAGGCACAATGTATTCTAAATTAATTAATAAGAATTAATTACTAATTATTCGCCTAAATTAAGATCATATTATGATATTATTAATTATTAAAAATATAAAAATATAATTAGCTTAGTTTAAAATTAATCATAATTTAACATTTGAAAATAATAATGTTATTAAATTAATGTATGTATTTATCCTAATCTTTATGGTTAATGCAATCTTTAAATAGTTAATATTACTAAAGTTTTATTAATTTCATTACAATAAATTAAATATTTGTATGAAAATTATTCCCCATTAGTTAATATTATTTAATTAATAGGTAGACTAAACTAGTTAATTATTATAAGTAGTTGTTGTTTTAATCTAATTAGTAATTAGATATTAAATACTTGGAACTACCCAATATTAAACATAACCTTAAGAACCATTGCAAATTTTAATATTTTTTTCATTTTTTAACTAAATCAATAATGATTTTTATGTCATTAGAAGTGCAAATTGAAAGATTATAATTTTTTTTTAAACACCAAAAGCAAAAGAACAAGGAAGAAAACATGAAGAGGAGGAAGAAAACATTTGTGATATTTTGTGCCAATTCTTTTGAAGAAAATTTTAAAACCTTCTCTATTTTTAAATCCCATATCTTTTTCATTTTTAGTCCATTTTAAGTGATCTAAAAACCTATGATTATGGATATAAAATACCTTTTTATCCTCTGAATGCAACGAAACAATAATAACAAAATTATTTCAACATTCAAAATTGTGATATTTTGTTTCAAATATTTTGAAATATTTTTACAAGTAGACCTATGGTACATTATAGTTACACTTTAGTTGATATTAAACATTGAATTAACCTCAAATGGTTAACTCTAGTTTAACGAAGCCTAAACACCATGTAATAAAAATTGTAGTTGCAATTTAATTGATATTTTGTCTCAAATGTTTTGAAGAAAAAACTTAAAACCCTTTCTAGTTTCAAACCCCATATCTTTCTCATTTTTAATGTTTTTTTAATGATCTAAAAACCCATGGGTGTATCAATTAGATATTTACAAGACCTTTTTCAAATCCAAATGCAACAAAGCAATGAAAAAATAAATTAATATCAAAATCCAAAATTACAATTTAATTTCAACTAAGGTAAATAAACCTACCACTATACATTTAAGATTTCAAAGGAAGTTGACTTCTTACACATTGTTCTTTTTTTTGTTGTTAAAATAAATTTTGTAACCTTCCATTTGACACTTCCAATGCTACAAAAAAACGTTCAATTTGGTCAAATAATGAAAAGATATGGGTTGTTTTAGGCAATGGGGTTCATGTTTGGTGATAGATTTGTTAAAATAGTTTCGAATTTTGAAATTAAATTGTTTTGTCATTGTTTAATGACATTTGGATTTCAAAGAAGTTTTGTAGATCTTTAGTTAGCACACCCATAACTTTTTAAATCGCACAAAAGAAATTTAAAATGAAAAAAAATGGGTTTTCAAACTAGAAAGGTTTAAAGTTTTTTTAAAAAAACATTTCAAACAAAATAGCACAATTTTGGATTTTGAAATTAAACTTTTTTCTCATTCTTTTGCTACATTTGAATTTCAAAGAGGTATTATAGATCGCTAGTTGGTGCACCCATAGTTTTCTAAATTGTTCAAAATGAACTTATAATGAAAAAGATATGGGGTTTCAAACTAGAGAGGTTTAAAGTTTTTTTTCAAAACATTTGAAACAAAATATCACAGTTTTGAAATTTGATATTAAACTATTTTTCATTGCTTTATTACATTTGAAGATCCAAAAGATATTGTAGATCGCTAGTTGGTGCACCAATAGCTTTTTAAATCTCTCAAAATGGACCTAAAATGAAAAGAAAAATGGGGTTTCAAACTAGAGAGGTTTAAAGTTTATTCACAAAACATTTGAAACAAAAATCACAGTTTTAAATTTTGAGATTAAAATATTTTCTCATTGTTTTGTTGCATTTGGAATTTTAAATTTTTTTGTAAATTACTAATTGGCACACCCATAGCTTTTTAAATCACTCAAAACAGACTTACAATGGAAAAGATATGAAGTTTCAAACTAGAAACGGTTTTTAAATTTTTATTCAAAACATTTGAAACAAAATATCAACTAGAGTGCAATTATAATTTTTATCCCACATTGTTTGTCATAATTTCTAAGTTTGTAAACTACATAATAAAGTTGGTGCACTAAGTGTTTTCAAAAGGTGAAGTTGGCACTTAAAAACAAATTAATAATAAAGGTTTGACCTTGAAAGCCATGTGGTGAAAAAAAGGATTATCTAAAATCTATTTATCTACCTTAAGCCTAAGTAACATTATGGTCTACTTATTTACCTAGGCCTTCCTACCTACCTAGGTTTAGGTTAGGGAGGTCTATATAAATAGGTAGGCCTAGTAGCTAGATACCTATCTATTTATTTATAGGTGGACCTACATACCTAGACTTAAGTCTACACATAATTTTAGGTAGGGACATGTGTCAACAAATTATTGTTTAAATTTTTTGCCTAGACATAACTTTGAATAAGGCCACATGGCAACAAACTATTGGTTAGACTCTTTGATTGCTTTAGTTGTAATATAGTTGAAATTACAATTTGATGACCTAGTTAGAATGTAATTGAAATTTCAACTCATTCTTTGATGATGTCATGGTTTATTAGTGCATGAAGTTCATCTAATGGGAGGTTACCCCGGATGATAATTCTTGAAGTTGGAAAATAGTTGAAAATTCAACTCTGAGATTTGGATAAGGTGGATGAGATTCATCCAGAAGTTGAAAATGTTCCATCAACTAAAATGGTTCGTTGCTTTCAACAAAAATCTTGTCACCTCAATGTTGGTTGAAAAATTGACACATGTAAGTAGGCTTCGATTGTGTTGTGGGTTCAACTCAACATTGTCAATTATTTTGGTAGGTAGTTGAAAACATCATTTTGAGTTGAAATTTTTTTTACAATTGGAAGTGACATTTTCAACTTCAAAATGTAGTTGAAATGTAATCGAAACCACAGTTGAAAACCTTGGTTTTTTTCCTAGTGTCAAATGCCTTGCAATAATTTTACATCATAAATCATTTTCTTGATCGTGTAACCCATTTCAAGTGTCCTCCTTTAAAGTCTATTTCATGTAGCGAATTATTTGGTCAACTAATAGTTCCTATTGGACTTTTAAAATATTTTTTTATTAAGATGAAGTTTTATTGAGACTATATCCATATTTTGTCCTTACCCTTACCATCTTGAATGTGCCCTTCATTTTCTTTTATTTATATATTAGTTTCAACGTACCCCTTTTTGTTTCATATAATCTTTTACAAGACAATGGGGCTAGAAAGCACATTAGATGTAAGTTTTGTTCTTGGAGGTTCTCACTGCCACCAAACATACTCTATCTTATTTTATGGATTGGAATGGGCTCAATGTGTAAAAAAAGGACTATTACAACATTCTTGGACTATATTCATAACGATAATAATTATTTCTACTCCTTCAACTATCCTAGAATTCACTATACTTAGATATTTCCGTATTTATACATATGAACATTTGTTCTAGAAATTTTGTTGTGGCTTGTCCGGTTGCTACACAATTATGTAACAACTTCTAAGAAAATCACTAGTGTATTTGGAGGGTGGATTTTATTTTTAATCATGCTTTCAAAATGTTCCTTAAAGTAGATACTATAAGGTTTTAAGATCCCAAGGATGGAAGGTGTAACCTAATTAAATCTCTAAAAGTGAAGGAATTATTTCATAAGGGAGAGAATTATTTCGTAAGGCATTGATTACCTTAGTTATTACATAGTGTAAGTCCCTATTGTTAGTGAATTACTGTGTAGACATCAGGCTTTGCCCTCGGTGTTCACACAATGAAATAAGGATTTACCATTTACATAACATGTTAATTTAGAAGGTTTTAGTTCGCAACATTCACACTAACATCTTATTAGGTCTTGTGCATTGTCCTACTTTTTTCATTTAACATAATTAATTAAATGTGCATTTATGAGTTACTTCATTCCAACCTTGTTAACAAATAGGAGATCTACTCAAGTGCAAACATAAATCTTTATTGAAAGGAAACTACAACATAATGCTCACAACACAAAACACAACATCAAGAACTCTCCAAGGTTCTTGTCACATGA
>Ga0116229_10014820_pt1 | contig 10755 bp, 9 predicted proteins | sample S1TSphgellanicum_3_FD_87313 | JGI IMG/M metagenome (GOLD analysis project Ga0116229, IMG submission 87313) | Host-associated microbial communities from peat moss isolated from Minnesota, USA - S1T2_Fc - Sphagnum magellanicum MG | ecosystem: Host-associated > Plants > Peat moss > Unclassified...
CATTGTGGTCATGCTTTGTTGTTTTAAAACCCATAGCCACCAATGAAGTGTTGAAAGTAGCCTAGGGTGTAAATGTAAATAGTCATTTACACACCATGTAAATGTACATCATTTACATGGTGTTTAAAATGACTATTTACATTTACACACACAACATTAATATTTATTGAGGTGGTGTGCAATAAAAGGAAGAAGGTTTGCAAGATAGATTACTAAGGCAAATTCTTGTGCATCTCAATTATGAATGAAATTTATTTAGTCATAATGGGTTTCGAATGGATGGTGCACTAGTAGTTGTTGGGTCACATAATTTGTTGAAAGATGGCAAAAAAAAAGGTAGAGTTTCATAAAAAGAGTGTATTTTATTTTCTTCATCAAACTAACTAGTGTTGAAAAATTCTAGACTATTAGTGGGACAACAAAAACTCTCTTTTGTTGCAACCCTGCCAAACTTTATTGATAGACACACCATAGATTAGGAAAATGTACAAAGGGATAAGAAAAGAGAAAAGGGGGAATTTACAAGATGTCAACAAGTTAGCTCAAACTAGATGTCAAAACTTATCCATGTCAAAAATCAACTACATGAAGTAGATTGGCTGTGTTTTTCCATCTAAAAAACCAACTGCTTGCAACTTTCTTTTGTTCATGCCAATTTCTTCAAATATTCAAATTCAAAAACACTTGGTTCATGATTTTTTTTTATAAAAATCAAAATTTAATTTACTTACTTGGTTCATGCCATTTTAATATGGACATAAGTTCATGCTGGTTTTAGCTTTCATTTTTTTATGAATTAGTTTGATACTCGTTGGGAGATTCTTCACATTTTTGGGAACTTTCTTAAAGATTCTTTTTTAATGCACACCTTTTATCACATACTTGTTTCATAGACTTTGTTTAGAGTCTTATATGTGTACTTGTGGCTTTTTTGGATCCATTATTCTCAACTTCCATTTCATCCATTGTTTCTTTTAGATATTTGATATTTCATAGCCTTCATCTTTTCCAACCATCTTTATGAATTTCAACTTTTGTGAATTTTTCATCTATCCTAGCTTCCATTTTATCCTCTAGTTTCTTAATTTTCAACCTCATCCAATATTTAGATTTTCATAGATCCTTTCTATTTTGACATTCATTTTATTTGTTTTCTTCCACAAATTCAACTTTCTTGAATTCTCCATCCCTTTGACTCACATACCATTTCCTATGTTTCTCAACTATCAAAGTTCCCACCCACATACAATCCAATTTTATCAAATTCCATGTTTTTTTAGTGTTCTCCATTTTTCTCTCATGTATTTCCTCAATTCAAATTTCGAGGATTTTTTCATCTTTCTCAACTCCCACATTAGGTAATGTGCAAATTTCTTCAATTCTATTGTTTCAAATGAGCTTTACTTTCACAAATGTCCAATTTTCTCAACTTTTCCAATTGACAAATCATTGAATGGACGGACCTATGATAACTTGAAGATGGAAGGTGGAGTAAAAAACCATTAGATAATTTAGAGGTCAATGTTGACACATTCCCCTTTCGACCACAATTCACAAGGGCATGTGATTTTTTGCCCCTTCAATTGACGCACATCTCCTTTGTTGGAATAAACAATTTACAAATCATTCAAGCACCTTTAGTTTCCATTTCAAAATGTTTGCACTAGTAGCACTCCTTTTCCAACATTTAAAAAACAACAAGATCTTTGTTGTCCATCAAATGCATATTTTTTGATGTTCAACTCCCTTTCAATTGGGAACATAACTTACAAGATAGCTTGTTTGTCTCATGTTCTATTTGCTATTTGGTGTAATCTTTTCCATCACCCTTGGGATCAAGTTAGGGTTGATTCATCCTTCATTATTAAACTTGCACCCTTGTGTGTGTAATCATCACATGGATCCATTTGTTATCCATCAAGTTAGGGTTGCTTCATCCTTCACTATAAAACTTACACCCTTGTGGTTGTAATCAACACATGGATTCATTTGTTGTTATCCATCATTTGATGATGTGCCCACGATGACAAATGAACACATAAGGACACATGACGTCGTTTATGACTTACAAGTTCATATTCGAAAGGTTGCTTTTGATACGATTTGACAACATTCCATGTTGATTCCCTCTTCCAACCCTTAGTCATTTTGTTGACAAGTTGACATTGTCCTTTCCAAAGATAGGGTTTGCATTTTAACACACAACATTGTCAATATATATAGTTTTTGATAATTTTTACTAGCAAATTATAATTTTGGAGGCGATGCAAAGTGCAAACAAAGGGAATGAGTTCTTGAGTTTGATGCCCAATAAAAGAATTTGCAACAAAATATTCATTTTTCCATTTTAATTTTTCACATTTATAAAAAAATTCATACACAAAAAAAAAGAAAGAAAAAGAGGCTAAGTATAACTTATAATAATATGGCAATTTTTTTTTTTAAAATTAAAAAAAATGGAGCCAAGAAAAGAAAACCCCCCCTTTAAACATAAAAAGCTCAAGTATAATGGCTTTTTTCTTGTAGGAGGGTTGCAATACCGCACATACCGGTTACCGGATTCAGTGGGTTTTCAGGCATGGGATTCTGGGCTACCGGTGTCCGTTAGCGGCAAGAGACCGGTCTATCTGGTTACCGTCTCTCTCGCTCTGTCTCTCTCGTTTCGCCGTGTCTTTCTCGGAGGCACAGTTGCGGCCGACTACTCAGCTCCAGCGAGAGCATGTTCCTGCACGCGTCTTGTCCTCTCTTGTTATCACTAGTGTGGTGACATTTGCTGGTATGTTTTCTTCGTCGCCTTGTCTTCTGTTTCCAGGTTTTTGTTTCGTTGAATTTGGTCCAGTATATACGAAATTGGGTCCATTCGAAAGAAACTTGGCACATTTGTGGTTTTGTCTCTGCAGTTCAGGAGCGCAGACATCTGCGTCGTTATCGGCAAGAATTTTCTCTCTCGTATCGGCAGCATCAGTCTTCTCTGGTAATTTTCTACTACTGCGCTTATAGAATTTTATTTCTCTTTTTTTCGTTTCCAGTGTCTTCTTTGTCTGTTTGTTTATTTGTATGATCGGCCTTGAAATTTCGCAGAGTACTACTCGGTGTCGTCGATAAGGATTTTTCTTTCCAGCTGTAGGTGTTTTGCTTGGATTCTGACGTGTATCTCTGGAGGCGGTGCAATCGCTTTGTTCAGTTTGTATAGAGCTGCTGTAGAGTGCACAGAGAGAGAGAGAGTATAATACACGGTCTCATCCGTATGGATTCATTTTACGGCTCGAGGTTTAGCTTGGATTCTGACTAATATTTCTGCAGGCGATGAAATTACCTTGATCAGTTGATCAGGACCTCGAAACCGTATGCTTGTGAGCCTGAAGTAGGAGAACTTTCTTTCGAAATTCATCATGCAGAATCGTCTGTCGAACAAGCTCGGGACGAACAGGAATTACGTGGATTTGAAGCGAGATGCGATCCGAGGGGATGTGGAGGCGGCGGGCGAGACAGAGATGGCAAACGTGGTGGGGACTGGAAAGGACATGACTCTATTCTTCGAGGCAGTCGGGGAGATCAAAGGCGAGATGGAGAGAATCAAGCAATTTCTCACAAAGCTACAAGAGCTGAACGAGGAGAGCAAGACGATACACCAGTCGCAGGCGATGTCAGCTCTCAGAGACCGAATGGACGCCGATATTGTTCAAGTCACAACCATCGCAAGATCCATCAAAGCTAAGCTCGAAACCCTCGACAAAGCAAACTTAGCAAATAGGCGAGTGCCGTCGTGTGAGGAAGGCTCCACAACCGACCGCACCCGGACCTCCATCACCAGCAGTTTGCGGAAAAAGCTCAAGGACCTCATGGGAGACTTTCAGCTCCTTCGTCAAAGAATGATGGAAGAGTACAAACAGACTGTTGAGCGCAGGTTAGTGGCAACCAAATACACACAGAGACAAATCTATCTTTCTTGGCAATCTTCTTACAGAAACAATCTATGTTCCTATTTGTTTCTGTTTCTTTAGAATGGTATCTCAACATTACTTGATGGCAGAGATGTGCAATTGTGTTAAGCAGGCTATGTTTCTGTTACACAAGGATTCTGTCTGAGATGATGAAGCAGCCCTGTGTGAGCTTTTTTCTAGGGTTTATACTGTAACTGGACAACGCCCGGATGAGGAGACTCTTGAGAGCATCATTGCGACTGGAGAAAGCGAAACTTATTTACAGGAAGCCATCCAGGTTCAGGGTCGAGGACAGATTACGGAAATGATTCGAGAAATCCATGATCGTCATGATGCAGTGAAGGATATTCAGAAGAATTTGCTGGAGCTGCATCAGATCTTTATGGATATGGCAGTGCTGGTTGAAGCTCAGGGAGAGCAGCTGAACGACATTGAGCAACAAGTGAACAGGGCATCTTCCTTTGTACAGAGGGGCACTGGGCAATTGGAGATTGCTAAGCGACATCAAAGAAGCAAGCGCAAATGGATGTGTATTTGTGTCATCTTGCTCATTATTCTCATTTTGATTATCCTTCTTCCCATTCTGGTCGCCACACACGTAATCTGAGGTTATGCTCTCTCCAATTATATATGTACCCATTGTAATGGTCCATGTAGAGATTGCCTTCCTTGTACATTGCCCATGTACATAGTGTCTCCAGATGTGGTGCCCAGTGGAGGAAACCATGTTAGGATTCGGCAGGTGTATGCAGTGGAACTCCTTTATTGGCTCTGCCCTTCAGGGTAAAGACATTGGGATGCACCCAGAAATAGGCTAAAAATTGGTATCCGGACATTCTTGTGTCATGTAGAGTCAGTCCACTATAGAAATATTTCCAGCATAACAGAAGGATCCACATGGGCTGCTGGGCTTCACCATACTAACCACCATGTGATTCCCATTTAGCATGTTGAATATTTATCATCCTTATGGATATCATTTTAAGGGCAGAACCATTGTGCAATGAGCCACTTGTTCTGATGAGCAAGCCTTCCAAGCTCATGCGCATGGCAAAATAATGGCAGTGACAAACAGCAGTGCAGCATGTGTTTCATGCAGGTGACAGCACCCTTCCTCATGTAGTGCTTGGAGTAGTGTTGCAATATGGTTCCCTCAGCTCAGAGTTCATCTTTACTGTCCAAGAGCCTAGATTCCTTTTTGGTGTCATCTAAGTCCTTCAGGTGCATGAAAGCAGCATTCTCAGCTTTGCAGTAGTTTCTGGTGTCACCTTCGTTCCTCGGATGATCTCTTAAATAGCATTTATAGCGGCAACAGCAGTTTGAAATGTCACATATGTGGAACTACACTAGCCCACTGCTTGTTCACCATTCTTTTGCTTCTGGTGCTGCTTGAGGTGGTAATATGCAACACATCTGATCTCCACTGTTGTAGTTTTGTTATGAAAATCCTTGAACTGGACCTTCTTTGCTAAATGAACATGAGAGTGCTATGGCTTTGTGACACCACTTTGGAACATTGAAAAATACATTTACCTGCAACGGCCTTGTTTGCCATTCAATTTCGGTTGTAAGGTTCACAGTGTTCTGTTAGCTTTATCTATCTCTATGCAGTGGATTCAGAAGTGACTAGAATGGTTGAAATTGGTATTGTCAGGTTCAAGAAGACCAGCATGGTGGAGATTATACTTTAAAGTACATAAACAAAACTGTGTGAATCTGATGGGCAGGCTGGGATACAAATAACATGCAAATTACAAAGAACTTTCTCCTAGTTTTGTTCTCAGCTTTGTGTGTTTCTGGGGTTCAAGCAAATCCATACACAATAGGAGCCTTGGCTGGGAAAGACAGGTCAAAAGAGTAGATGAGCAATGCATGTACATAGTCACTTTGCAGAACACAGATCTGCAAAAAATGCCTGGTCCTAAGATTTTGCCTTCCCAGTCTGAGCAAGTTGAATACGTTGTTGAAGCTTCATAACCTGCACCACCACCCATGATCTACATATCATCAAAAAAAGAGAAATTAAAGTCCAATGAAACTTGAGCATTGACATAAAAAAAGGGAAATGAGATATACACATATCAGAGACACCTAAGGCTTTGCTAATCAGTTCAGCTTGAATGCGATCCACAGAGTGACATTTCTCTTCAGTCCTACTACAACTCAGAACTATATACATTAGGGCAAGTCTGCTGTATCTCCAGTTAAAACATACATGAAATGTGAGATCTGCAAACATGATGATCAGAATGCAATATGGTAAAATAGTACCTCTTCTTGTGAGTTTCTCTGTTGTTCTTCCAGTGTTTTCAAAGTCCCTTCCATACGTCGCCTGTGGGAGACACTTAAGCAAGGTTATTCAGTATTATTATATTTTACAGTTTGTCTTGGTGAGGACAGAGTGAGTATGTCCATAACTGTTGATATAAAATAGAACACTCTGGGATTCATTGCAATAACAATCCATTCCAGTAATGGAAGGTAAGCAGTCCCAGTGTGTAAACACCCACAATTTTCCACTTTGTCTAGTATGAGAACAGTAGAAACACAAGATTTTACTCATTTCCTTTTCTTTTCCTATACCCATGGGGTCATCCCACTGCATCCCACTTCAGCTAATCACAACAGGGAGGATAGAGTTGGGAAGAAGTGGAGGGCACAGGGCTCACAGTTCTGCCAAGATGTATTCAATGCGCTTGTTGACATTAGCTTTGGCCTCAGCCAAATCTTGCTTCACCAGCACAGGCCCAATCAGTTTGAACACATTTGCATCCTCCTCCAACAGCTCCAGCTCCTGATCCATCAACCCTAACTCTCAAGTAAGCCATTACTCCTTTTTCTCTCACATAGGTAAACTCAGAGAACAACAAATGCAAAAGGACTACTTACAACAGGGTGATGGCAACACCCACCTTTTGCACCATCTCATTCTCACCATGCTGGATGGTATATTGTCGTCGCACTTGGTGGTTCTTGCCTATATCTGCCAGCACCAAAAAATTTAGGTCAGAACGTTACTAACGTAAAGAACTGGGTCCGAGTTAGATGTGCGATTTAGGGTTCCTGAGGGTTTCTTGAGGCGTCGACAGATTTCAAGAAAAAAGTTCGAGCGCGGGCATCATCCTCCTATTCAGTCAACCCTCAGGAATATCGCAAACAGAATATAACAACAAATGCCCATCTTTCTTCTACACCCATCCAAAATCGGAGCACTTTCAGAATGAAACTTCCGTGCATCGAAAACAAAACCACCACAAGTGAGCATCTGTCGAGATTTTTTTTTTTGTTGTTTCTTCCTCGGAAACTGGGGGTGTGAGGAAGAGAGAAGGAAGAAGACACATCCCAAAACTCTCTCACCTTTCTGAATCGCAGCGAGTCGAGCAGCCTTCGCTTCCAGCTGCTGTTGAAGCTCCTTCATGGACGCCATGGCCTCTTCTCTGCGGTTGCCCTCCTTCCCCCGTTCCCCTATTCTACCGCGGGTGCGGACTACGCACTTGGTAGATAACCGGCGGCCTCGAGGTTGTTACGGGCCACATAACCAGCCCCAATGAGAATCGCTCTTTTCATCCACGAACAGAGCGGTTATCAAAATTTCATCCAAGAAGCCAAGGGGGGAAGAGTCATTCGACCAAATAACAAGACTTGATGAAATCATTAAAACCCTACTTCATGTGCTAACTGAGGTAGTACTAGGTTGTTCATTAAATGAAGGCCATGTGATTAAGGTTAAGGGTTTAGGTTTTAGGTTATAACTTATGGCATGATAACCAATTAGATCCCAAGTTGATCATAATTGTTAACCATGTGTTGATCAAAACCCTAATCACAATGTGTGATAATCAACATTGTAAAAAAAGATTAACATCCTTTCATTAGGATGTAACGTGGTTTTTGGCTTGTTTGATTATGATTGTATTCACACATAATTTTCAACCTTAGTTTCGTTAATAACTTTCTACTTATCACAAAATGTTAACATTGATTCTCGTTGGCCCAATGATTTGGATGAAAATGTAATATATATTTCTTGTGATTGAAAAGAGGTTTGCTTGATACTCATTACCATTGATTACGTTTGATAACTAGTTTGAGGTTGTGAGTTATCTAAAATAGTTGAAGCATTCACATGGTTAAGATATTTCTAAGTAAATGGCATCCTCAAACTAATTACCTAGTCTTTAGTTCATCTTCAAAATTGGAATTAAAGTCCAAAAAAAAAAAAAAAGGTTATGTATCCAAACATGGAATTGATTTCCCAATTTATTTTCACATTGAATTGGAACCAAAGTAGGGGATTAAAAACTTCTTGAAGAATATTATAATTTGGGTTCATGCACTATTCTAGTCTAGGTTTATAAATTTCAATTGGGATTGAACGCATTGTTGTAGTTTTAGTTGATTCAAAACAATGAAATATTTTTAAAATATTGATTTATGAATTAGAATATTTTGGAGGGCCTCACAATTTCTTGAACATTTAAGGAAAAATGAAGCACTTTATATTTCTTTAAATATAGAAAAACAAAAGAAATTATATATACACATCATCTCAAGCAAGTGTGCATATTCAAACAAATTTTAGAAAACATGAAACTTATTTGTTAATTGATTTAAAAAAAAAAAAAAGGTTCAAGGTGATATACATCATAAACACATAAAATAACATTGGTGGACTTGAACACAAAAGGTTTAACATAGATTAAACAATTGACTATACATAAACAAAACAAGATGAATAAGAGCATGACACACATCAAATATTTATTTCAAAATTAAAAATTCATAATAAGGATAAATATGATCATCAAACATGCATTGGACATGAAAATGAACAAAGTTATGATGTAATGTCATATTTCGTGTTGATGTTGATTAGATTGAAAGAAATTGTCAGAAATAATATCTAATTATTAATCCCTAAATAGGTTGTAACTTGTATTTAGTTAATTTTGGACTAAATTGTTAATTATAATTTTTTTCTAACTTAGTGGTTGGTATAAAGTTTTCTATTGAATTTGAATAAAACATTGTTTAAAATTCATTGGTTGAATCATCTAGTGAGGCAAAACATTATTAATATCTATTGTTGCATCATTTAGTAATTCAAAATTAAAGTTTTTTTTTTTTTCAAAATTTCAACTTCCAAATGGTCAATTGTTAATTGTGGATTTTTAAAAAGTCTAGAATTGACTAAATACATGATGTGAAACATATGTTAAAATTTTCATGAAATAATTTTGTTATTTGTGAATAAAGTTCATGCATGATGAATGAATGAAAAATCATGCACATCATTTTGTTCATATGTAATCCAATAAATGAAAGTCATCAATTACTTATCACTTTTTGTTCACAATAAATTGAAGTTTTTTCATCATTGTCCACTTTTCATTTATGATATGTGTTTAGGAAGGAGTTCAATTTTAAGTTTCATTCATTGGACAATAGGCCATATGGAAGATTCCATCCATGAGTTGGTTTTCAAATGGGTATAAATGATATTAAGCCTCCTCTCCCCCTAATACCTTTAATATGTCTTGACACCAATTTGAGGTACATGACCTTTTTTTTTATAACCTAGTTTATTTTATTTCATGTTTTCAGTTTTTCCATATTATCCATAAATGTTTTTTTTTGAATGCATATTTGGTGGCTTTATTTTGAATCATAAATTGTGTGTGAGAATTAAATATATGCATGTTTTGTTATAATTTGCATTAGCTTTTTTACAAGTTGGGAATTCTTTGATTATGGTAGTTTTCATACATGTGACAATATGGGTTGCATTACCTTGGTATGTAGGTTGGTTTAGTAGCAAGGTGTTTAATAAATTTTTAATCAATTATGTTCAAAATTAGAAACAATTTAAATTGAACAATGGCATCATATTAAATGATAAAACATTATGCTTGAGAGTTTCATTCAAAAATTTGGGCACAATAGATAGGCACATATTTTTCAAAATTGTGGGTTATCCCGAAAAAAAATAATTAGTGCCTAACTAGCTTAAGTATTATAAAACAAACATTTGTACATGAATTTGAAAAGTTAGGTCATAACAACTTTCATAAAAGAAACTACCTTAAAACATGTCATAATTTGATAATGAATGAAAAATGGACAATGACTAGATGAATTAAAAAATAATCTTATAAATATATATATTTTATTTTTTATTTTGCCTTTAGGGTTCAACTTTTAAAAGTTCATCCGAAAATGGCACGTGTATTTTAGTGTGTGAAAACATAAGAGAGGACACATTCTTTATATAGTTTGTGATATGGGATTCAAAGACAAGGCATATAGGTTAAATCTTTTAGTTATTTTTTAATTGCAGATTGAGTTGCAACAACATAGAGTAAACTGACCGACAATTGAACACTTAGGGCAAGCAAGATCTAAGGGGAGGCCGTTCTGTTGTTTTTGGTATTCAAACAAAACTTGAACCCTTCTTATTAGGGCATATGGAACACTAAAGATCATAAAAAATGGAATAAAATTGAGAAATTTATGGCCCCCCAAAGTAGACGGGTCAATAACTCAAAAAAAAACAAACCACTAAATGCTATGAAGGTCGGTTCTTGAACACCCACAAAATTCCTTGTATGTTGTTTTGTTGTTATTAGAGTTCAAAGATGATTTGTAGAACTTTAGGTGGTGCTTTTATAGCACTTTAAATCCCCTCCCACCTTTCTTGTGCTTCATGCTGCAATAGACGCGACTTCTCCAGTGTTCTGTCTGCACAATCGCCTTGAAGAATGAGGATTTAAGATCCTCGTCCCTGCGTAGGATTGCCTCTACTGAACGAGAA
>Ga0116229_10014821_pt1 | contig 10754 bp, 11 predicted proteins | sample S1TSphgellanicum_3_FD_87313 | JGI IMG/M metagenome (GOLD analysis project Ga0116229, IMG submission 87313) | Host-associated microbial communities from peat moss isolated from Minnesota, USA - S1T2_Fc - Sphagnum magellanicum MG | ecosystem: Host-associated > Plants > Peat moss > Unclassified...
GGCTCGATAGCCTTGCTGCCGCAACAAAATACGGTCCAAATTAGCCCAACTTAAGCTAAAAAAAGTCCCTGATGTTGATTATCAGAGACTTAAACTCTAAACGCGTAATCGGCGATAAGCAGCACTAATCAGGGCCTTGAATCCCTTCACGGCGTCTTCTTGAGCGTGATGTCGCCGTTCAGGGTGGCGGCCTCGATCGAGACCCCGCCGCCGTTCAGCGTTCCGGAGACCACCTTGCCGCCGGTCATCGGCGGCAGGGTCGCGATGCCGTTGTGGAGCTCGATGTGCGCCTCCTCCAGGCCTTCGCGGACGGCGTCCGCGGCTTCCCGGGCCGCCTCGGCCGCCTCGCGGGCCGCCTCCCGCACCTCGTCCCGGACGTCGTCGCGCCAGTCGCCGTTGTCGTCCGAGTCGTTGTGCATGATGACGACGGTCTTCGGGGGGGTGGGGGCCGGGGGCGCGTCGGGGGCGGGCGCCGCCGGGGCGGCGGGAGCCGCGTCCCCGTCCGCCACCTTGTCCTTTACCCTCGCCGGGCGGGCCACCTCGGTCTTGGTCACCAGGCTCTTGTCGTCAAAGTTGGTCAGGATGGTGCCGCGGTGGGTGCGGAAGCGCAGGTTGGCCTTGGCGGCGGCCGGCAGCTGCAGGCGGATCTCGCCGTGCAGGGAGTTGAAGGAGAGGGGGTGGCCCGTCGTCAGCTCCTTCACCTTCACGATCACGTCGCCGCTCATGGTCGAGACCAGGGCGCCGCCGGAGATGTCCTCGAGCCGCACCTCGCCGCCCATCCGCCGGACGTCGATGTCGCCCGCGATGTCGCGGACGGTGAGGTCGCCGTGGGTGGTGTTGGAGACGATGATGTTGGTGTTCTTGGGCACCGTGATCTCGAAGTCGGCGGAGTTCGACCAGCTCTCGTCCTTGGTGTAGTCGAGGACGGCGACGTTGTCCTTCTCGGTCAGCTCGTAGCCCGGGGTGTCGGACAGGATGCGCATGCCGTCCTTGCGGGGCGTGGGCTGGCGGGCGTTGGCGTCGGAGCGGACCGAGATTTCCTTCACGTCGGCGCCCTGGATCCGCACGTCGCCGTGGAAGAGGCGGATCTTGAGGGTGCCGGGCTTGCCGGGGTCGGAGAACGCGATCGACGACGTGCTGTCGTCGGCGCGGAGCACCCGGGCCGGGCCGAAGGCCAGCGCGGAGGCGAGGAGGAGGGGGAGGAGATGGCGGTGGTTCATAAAATCGGGCGGGGGGAGGGGCCGGGTCACAGGAGCTCGCCGGCGCGGCGGGCGGATTCCCGGACGTCGGCGTCGACCTGGTCGTCGGCCGCCAGCTTGCGCAGCACCGGGCCGGCCTCGCGGGCCTTGGCCGCGACCAGGAAGTCGATCATCGAGACCTGGACCAGGGGGTTGCTCTCGCGGACCAGGCAGGCGAGGACACCGGCCCGCACCACCTCCTGGTCGGCGTGGGCGTAGAGGCCGTTTAGGGCGTTCAGCCGCACGTTCACGCTCGGGTCGAAGGCCATGGTGTTGATCAGCCCGTCGATCACGCGCTCATCCGGCTTGGGGGCGCTGGCGGCGGTGAGCACGGTCTCCAGGCGGTCGCCGTCGGTGCGCTTCTGCAGCACCGACTGCTCGACCAGCTGGCTCATGGTGTCGACCTTGGCGCGGACCGCGGCGAGCTCGCGGGCCTCGGCCTTGTGCTCGCCCTCGCGCTCCCCGACGAGGAGGCCGATGGCGAGGACGGCGGCGACGCCCAGCATCTGCAGCACCGCCGGCAGCCAGGCGCGACGGCGGGGCCGGTCGGCCTCGCGGCGGAGGGAGGCGGCGAAGGGGGCCTGGTCGCGCTGCCCGAGCTTCTCGGTCTCGATCATCCCGGCGAGGGCGGCGCGCATCCGGTGGGAGGGCGGGCGGGCGGGGAGGGCGTCCAGCTTCTCCAGGGTGCGGGTCAAGGTGGCGTACTCGCGCTGGCAGTCGGGGCAGGCGGCGAGGTGGGCGCGGACCGGGACGGCGGCGGCCTCGTCGAGGCTGCCGGCGGCCAGGGCGGCCATCTGCTCGATGCATTCGGGGCAGTTCATGGGAGGGACTCCTTCTGGAGTTGGAAATAATGGTCGCGGAGGGCGCGGAGGGCCCGGTGGGCCCGGACGCGGGCGGCGCCGACCGAGCATTCGAGGATGTTGGCCACCTCGGCGAAGGAGAGCTCCTGGAGGCGGGACAGGAGCAGGACCTCCCGGTCGTCGCGGTCGAGGCGCTCCAGCGCCCGGCGCAGGAGGGCATGGTCGTCGGTCGAGGCGGCCAGCTCGTCCACCCCGAGGGCGTCGTCGGCGTGGGCCTCGAGGTCGGCCGGGTCGACCGCCTGGGGGCCGTGGCTGGCCTTGCGGAAGTAGTCGCTGGAGCAGCGGCGGCCGAGGTGGTACATCCAGGCGGTGAAGCTGCCCTGGTCGCGGTAGGTGTGGCGGTACTTGAGCATCCGCTGGAAGACGTTCTGGAGGATGTCCTCGGCGGCGGCGCGGTTGCCGGTCAGCTTGGTCAGGTACCCGAAGAGCGGGCCGTGGTGGCGCTCGAAGAGCTCGCCCATGGCGTCCAGGTTGCCGCCGCGCACGGCCAGCATGAGCTCGTGGTCGGAGAGGGGGCTGGAGGAGTCCACGGCTGCGGGGGGTCGGCGCGATTCAACCCCGAAGGGAGCGCAATGCACAGGGATTTCGGCGGCGGCGATCATGCGAGGTCATCGTGGTCTCTCCCGACAACCGTCCCGGCGGCCTTCTGTTACGGTTTGGCGCTGCATTTTTTCCGTCTGGGGGATCGCCGCGGGCCGGCGGCGCGTCCAAGCTTGCCCCGATGAACCGCCGCCATTTCATCCGCCGCGCCCTGGCCCTCGCCGCCGGCGCGGCCGGGGGCTCCCGGCTCCTCGGCCAGGTCGCAGCCTCGCCGAAGCCCATCGAGGTGATGCACTTCGAGCCCATCCGACGCCAGGTCGGCTACTTCACCGGCCGGGGCGGCACGATCGGCTGGCTGGCCTCGCCGGGCGCCCTGGTGGTGGTGGACACCCAATTCCCGGACACGGCGCTGGCCTGCCTCAAGGGACTGCCCGGGATCGGCTCCCGGACGATCGACGCTACGATCAACACCCACCACCACCACGACCACACCGGGGGCAACGAGGTCTTCAAGCCGGCCTCCCGGGTCCTGGTGGCCCAGGCCCGCGTCCCGCAGCTGCAATTCGAGGCGGCCCAGCGGGCCGAGGCCGGCCCGCGGGTGGACCCGTCGGCGACGGTGGCGGCGCAGGTCTACGCCGACACGACCTTTGACGAGGTCTGGCGGCGGGAGCTCGGCCCGGAGATCGTCACCGCCGAGTTCCGGGGCCCCGCCCACACCGGCGGGGACGCGGTCGTCATCTTCGAGCGGGCCAACGTCATCCACCTGGGCGACCTGGTCTTCAACCGCCTGTACCCGGTGGTGGACCGGGCCGGCGGGGCCAGCATCAAGGGCTGGATCAAGGCGCTGGAGGACTGCGCCGCCGCCTACCCGGCGGACGCGGTCTTCCTGTATGGCCACGGCAATCCGAAGTTCGGGGTCAGCGGGCCGCGCTCCGACCTCCTGGTCATGCGCGACTTCCTCGCCGCGGTGCTGGACCGGGTGGCCCAGGACATCGCCGCCGGGAAGGACAAGCCGGCGGTCGTGGCGGTCGACCACATGCCGGGCTTTCCCGACTTCGCCCAGCCGCTGCCCAACCGCCTGGGCGCCGTCCTCGGCGCGGCGTTCGACGAATTGACGGGCGCCCCGGCGTGACCCAGCCTCGGGCGCATGAGTTTCAAGGTCCTCTTCAAGCTGGTCGTCTTCCTGGCCGTGCTGTTCGCCATGATGTACATCGGCCTGCACAACCAGCAGCCGGCGGACTTCTACTTCCCGGTGCTGAACCAGAAGAAGTACACGACCGACGCGGCGCTGATCTACTTCGCCATGTTCGCGGTCGGGGTCCTGACCGGGGCGATCCTCACGGTGGGCTCGGGCCCGGGCGGCGGCCGGTCGGCGGCGCCGGCCAAGGGCGGAAAATAGCCTACCGCGGGCGGCGGAGGTGGTCGCAGACGATCGCCGCCGCCACCGCCGCGTTGAGGGACTCCGCGCCGCCGCGGCGCGGGATCGTGACCACGCCCGTGAGGGCCGGCGTCACCTCCGCCGACAGGCCGCGGCCCTCGCTGCCGATCACGATCACGGCGTCGCGGAGCGCCGGCAGCTGGTGGACGTCGGTGCCGGCGAGGGCGCAGCCGTAGACCGGCGCGCCCGCCTCCCGCAGGGCCGCGGCCAGCGGCGCCACGAAGGCGGGCACGCGGGCGAACGAGCCCATGCTGGCCTGGATCACCTTGGCCGAGTGCAGGTCGGCGCACGCGGGCGAGAGCAGCACGCGGTCGACCGCGAACCAGTCCGCCACCCGCAGGATGGTGCCGACATTGCCGGGGTCCTGCACGCCGTCGAGGGCGAGGGTGAGACCCCGGGCCAGGGCGCCCGCCGGCAGGTCGGTGCGGCGCAGCCGGGCGACCGCCAGCACCGCCGACGGGGTGGGGAAGTGGCTGGCGCGGGCCATGTCGGCCTCCGTGATCGGCCGGGTGACCCGGCCGCCCCAGGCCGGCGTGGCGTAGATGGCCTCGAACTCGTGGCCGGCGGCCAGGAGCTCGCCCACGATCTTCTCGCCCTCGACCGCGTAGAGCCCCAGGGCCTCGCGGTGCCGCTTGTCGCGCAGCGACCGCAGCTGCTGGAGCTCCGAGCGGGTGATCACGCGGGAGGATGGCGGCCGGCGGCGCCGTTTTTCAATTGTTTTGGCGGTCGGCCGGGGCGATAGTCCGGCGATGCCGCCCCCATCCGCCGCCGCCCGCCATGCCCGCTTCCGGGATGAGGTGGGGGCGGTGGACCAGGTGGGGATCGAGGAGCGGGTGGCGAAGTACACCACCCGCAGCATCAAGAAGGCCTCCAAGGTCTGGGGCCTCAAGCTCGCGGTCGGGATGACCGACCTGACCACCCTCGAGGGCAAGGACACCCCGGGCAAGGTCGACTCGCTCTGCCGCAAGGCGCTCTCCCCCCACGGCGCTCCGGACCTCCCGCCGGTGGCGGCGGTCTGCGTTTACCCGGCGATGGTGCGCCGGGCCAAGCAGCGGGTGGGCGGCACCCCGGTGAAGGTGGCCTCGGTGGCCACCGCCTTCCCGTCGGGCCAGACCCACCTGCGCACCCGCCTGGCCGAGGTGAGGGGCGCGGTCGCCGACGGCGCCGACGAGATCGACATGGTGATCAACCGCGGCGCCTTCCTGGCCGGGGAGTTCAGCCGGGTGCAGGATGAGATCGCGGCGGTGGTCGAGGCCTGCGGGCCGGCGGCGCTCAAGGTGATCCTGGAGGTGAGCGATCTCGAGACCTACGACAGCATCCGGGCCGCCTCCTTCCTCGCCATGGAGGTCCTCCGGCCGGGCGACTTCATCAAGACCTCCACCGGCAAGACCGCGCTCAACGCCACCCTCGGCAACAACCAGGTGATGCTGGAGGCGATCCGCGACTTCTACCTCGACACCGGCGTGGCCATCGGGATGAAGCCGGCCGGCGGCATCAAGACGGCCAAGCAGGCGCTGCACTTCCTGGTCGCGGTCAAGGAGACCCTGGGCGACGCCTGGCTCACGAACAAGCGCTACCGCTTCGGCGCCAGCTCGCTCCTCAACGACCTGCTGCGGCAGCTGGAGAAGGAGCGGACCGGCGCCTACCAGGCGCCCTACGCCTTCAGCGACGCCGCGGAGAGCTACTGATGGCCCCGACCCGCAGGGGCCCGGCGCCCCGCCTCATCTTCGGCGACCTCTGGCCCTTCGATCCCGCGCCGGAGACGGCGGACCCGAAGCTGGCGGACCGCTATCAACTCTTCATCGGCGGCCGGTATGTGCGCCCGCGTTCCGGCCAGTACTTCGACTCGATCAACCCGGCGACGGAACGCCGGCTGGCCTCGATCCCGCGGGCCGGCGCCGCCGACGTCAACGCGGCCTACGCCGCCGCCACCGCGGCCTTCCGCCGCTGGTCGGTGCTGCCCGGGCGGGAGCGCGGCAAGTACCTCTTCCGGATCGCGCGCCTGCTGCAGGACCGGGCGCGGGAGTTCGCCGTGGCCGAGACCCTGGACGGCGGCAAGCCGATCAAGGAGTCGCGCGACTTCGACGTCCCGATGGCGGCGGCGCATTTCTTCTACCACGCCGGCTGGGCGGACAAGCTCGAGTACGCGGCCCCCGGCCGCACCCTCCGGCCGCTGGGCGTCGTGGGCCAGGTGATCCCCTGGAACTTTCCGCTGCTCATGCTGGCGTGGAAGCTCGCGCCGGCCCTGGCGCTCGGCAACTGCGTGGTGCTGAAGCCGGCCGAGACCACGTCCATCACCGCGCTCAAGTTCGCCGGCATTCTCGAGGACGCCGGCCTGCCCCCCGGGGTGGTCAACCTGGTGACGGGCGCCGGCGAGACCGGGGCTTGGGTGATGGGCCATCCCGCCGCGGCCAAGGTGGCCTTCACCGGCTCCACCGAGGTGGGCAAGGCCATCATGCGGCAGCTGGCCGGCACCGACCGCCGGATGACCATGGAGCTCGGCGGCAAGGCGGCCAACATCGTCTTCGACGACGCCCCGCTCGACCAGGCGGTGGAGGGCATCGTGAACGGCATCTTCTTCAACCAGGGCCACGTCTGCTGCGCCGGCTCGCGGCTCCTGGTGCAGGAGGGGGTGGCCGCCCGCGTGATCGCGAAGCTGAAGAACCGCATGCGGATGCTCCGGGTTGGCGATCCGCTGGACAAGAACACGGACCTGGGCGCGATCAACTCGGCCGCGCAGCTGGCCACCATCCGCCGGCTGGTGGCGGCGGGCGAGCGCGAAGGGGCCGAGCTCTGGCAGCCGGAGGGCCGGCTGCCGGCCCAGGGCTACTTCTTCCCGCCGACCCTCCTGACCGGCGTCACCCAGAGCCACCGGGTGGCGCGGGAGGAGATCTTCGGCCCGGTGCTGTCGGTCCTCACCTTCCGCACCGTCGACGAGGCGATCGAGAAGGCCAACAACACCGCCTACGGCCTCAGCGCCGGCGTCTGGACCGACAAGGGTTCCCGCATCCTGCGGCTGTCCACCGAGCTCAAGGCCGGGGTGGTCTGGGCCAACACCTTCAACCGGTTCGATCCGTCGTCGCCCTTCGGCGGCTACAAGGAGAGCGGCTTCGGCCGCGAGGGCGGCCGCCAGGGCCTGCTCGACTACGCCGCCCGCGCCTGAGCCATGCCGCGCCTGCCCATCACCAAAACCCCCAAGGTCTACGTCGGCGGCGCCTTCATCCGCTCGGAGAGCGCGCGCACCTTCCCGGTCCGCGATGCGGCGGGACACTTCCATTCCAACATCCCCCAGTGCAGCCGCAAGGACCTGCGCAACGCGGTCGAGGCGGCGGCCAAGGCCGGCCCCGGCTGGGCCCGGCGGACGCCCTACAACCGCGCGCAGATCCTCTACCGGCTGGCCGAGATGATCGAGGCCCGCCGGACCGAGCTCGGGGACGCGCTGGTGACCTTCGGGGCCCGCGCGGCCGACGCCGCGGAGGGGCTCGGGGTCGCGATCGACCGCCTGATCCACTATGCCGGCTGGGCCGACAAGTACGAGCAGCTGCTGGGCTCGGTCAACCCGGTGGCCTCGCCGCACTTCAATTTCACGGTCACCGAGCCCATGGGCGTCGTGGGCGTGATCGCCCCGGACAGCCCGCCGGTGCTGGGCCTCCTCTCCATGATCGCGCCGGTGATCGCGAGCGGGAACACGGTGGTCGCCCTGGCCTCGGAGACGATGCCCTATCCGGCCATCCTGCTGGGCGAGATGCTGGCGGTGAGCGACCTGCCCGGCGGGGTCGTCAACCTGCTGACCGGCTTCCGCCGGGAGCTGGTGCCGACCTTCGCCACCCACGCCCACCTGCGGGCGATCTACGCCGCCGCCAACCCGGAGGAGCGCCGGGTCCTGCGGACCGGCGCGGCCGCGGGCGTCAAGCGCGTCCACTTCGTCGACGGCGGCCGCGGCGCCTGGCTGGAGGACTCGGCCCAGGGCCTCGAGCCCATCCGCGACTTCGTGGAGCTGAAGACCACCTGGCACCCCATCGGCTCCTGACCTGCCGGAGGGTCCGCCCATGGTCCGGGCCGACCGCTCGTCCAAAGGTTGCCGTTCTCGCCGCCGCCATGCCATAGTGTCGGTGGCATGGATGTCTCCGCCCACGTGACAGTGCCGAACCCCGACGCCGCCGAGCGGCTGCGGGCCAAGTCGCGCCTCTACGTGCTGTTCCAGGCGGGCGGCTGGGGCGGGCTGATGGCGGTGGAGGTCTGGAGCATGCTGGCTTTTCCCGAGCACAGCGCCTGGCCGCTCGCCTCGGCCATCGCCATCGGCAGCATGTTTTTCCTCGGCGGCCTGCTGGTCACCCACCTGTTCCGCCGGCCGATGGAGCGCTGGGGCTGGAAGGAGCTGGGTTCGCGCCGCCTGCTGCCGCGGCTGCTGGTGTCCGCCCTCGCGCTGTCGGCGGTGCTGACCGCCGTCGAAATCGCCTGGGTCCACGGCGTCCTCCACCTCAGCTGGAACGCCCAGGGCAACCTGGTGCTGCTGGTCATCCTGCAGGTCCTCTACGGCTCGGTGCTCCTGTTCGGCTGGCTGTGCCTCTATTACTTCTACCACCTCTTCGAGCGCCTGAACCGCTCGGAGATCGAGCGCTTCCAGCTGATGACCAGCGTCAAGGAGGCGGAACTGCGGGCGCTCAAGTCCCAGGTGAACCCGCACTTCATCTTCAACTCGCTCAACTCCCTGCGGGCGCTGATCGACGAGAATCCCGCCCGCGCCCGGACCGCCGTGACCCAGCTGGCCAACCTCCTGCGCTACTCCCTGCAGAGCGGGCAGCTGGAGACGGTGCCGTTCGAGGACGAGCTCGGGGTGGTGAACGACTACCTGGCCCTCGAGCAGGTCCGCCACGAGGAGCGCCTGCGGCTGCGCCTCGACATCGCCCCCGAGGCCCTGCGCCTGCCGATCCCGCCGATGCTGCTCCAGACCCTGGTGGAGAACGCGGTCAAGTACGGCATCACCCCGCGGGCCGAGGGCGGCGAGATCGCCATCATCGCCCGCAACGAGGGCGGCGCCCTGCGCATCCAGGTGTCCAATCCCGGCGAGCTCGAGTCGAAGCCGGCGGCGAGCTCGACCGGGCTGGGCCTGCACAACGCCGCCGAGCGCCTGCGGCTCATCTTCGGCGAGCGCGCCACCCTGCGCCTGCTCTCCAACCAGCCCGAGCTGGTGGTGGCGGAGGCCGTGATCCCGCTGCCCACGCCCTCATGAAGGCGCTGCTGATCGACGACGAGCGGCTGGCCCGCAACGAGCTGCGGCGCCTGCTGGCGGACTTTCCCGAGATCGAGGTGGTGGGCGAGGCCGCCCAGGCCAAGCAGGCCCGCGAGCTGCTGGCGGCGGCGAAGCCCGACCTGCTCTTCCTCGACGTGCAGATGCCGGGCGAGACCGGCATCGAGTTCCTCGAGTCGCTGGCGCCGCCGGTGCCCCACGTCATCTTCACCACCGCCTACGACGAGTTCGCGGTCAAGGCCTTCGAGCTGAACGCCCTCGACTACCTGCTGAAGCCGGTCGACCCGGCGCGGCTGGCGGCGGCGATCGAGCGGCTGCCCGGCCTCAGGCTGCCCGCCGGCGCGCCCCGGCAGAAGGTGAACGGCGGCCTCGCCGCCACCGACAAGGTCTTCGTCCGCGAGGGCGAGCGCTGCTGGTTCGTCGAGGTGGGCAACATCCGGCTGCTCGAGAGCGAGGGCAACTACACCCGGGTCCACTTCGGCGACGCCCAGCCGCAGCTCTTCCGCTCGCTGAACGCCATGGAGGAGCGCCTCGATCCCAAGTTCTTCTTCCGCGCCAACCGCCGGCAGATCATCAACATCTCCTGGATCGCCAGCATCGAGCCCTGGTTCAGCAGCGGGCTCTTGGTGCACCTGAAGGGCGGCGCCAAGGTCGAGCTCAGCCGCCGCCAGGCCCAGGACTTCCGCGACCGTATGAGCTTGTAAGGCGCCGGTTTGCGGCCATCCCGGTTGGGCATGATCGAGGCGCGGCAGCTCACCAAGCTGTTCCCCGACCGGCACCGCGGTTCGATCCGCGGCGCCGAAGAGGTCTCGTTCGCGGTCGCCCCCGGGCAGATCTACGGGCTCCTGGGCGCCAACGGCGCCGGCAAGACCACCACCCTGCGGATGCTGGCGACCCTGCTGCGGCCGACCCGCGGCACGGCCACGGTGGCGGGCTTCGACGTCGCGCGGCAGCCCGACCAGGTCCGGGCCCGCGTCGGCTTCCTGGCCGCCAGCACCGCCCTCTATGCCCGGCTGACCGCGCGCGAGATGATCGCGTACTTCGGGCGGCTGCACGGGCTCCCGGAGGCGGCGCTGCGGGCCCGCATCGACGCCCTGGCGACCGAGCTCGACATGCACGGGTTCCTCGACCGGCGCTGCTCCGACCTCTCGACCGGGATGAAGCAGAAGACCTCCATCGCCCGCACCCTGGTCCACGACCCGCCGGTGATGATCTTCGACGAGCCCACCCTGGGCCTGGACGTGATGACCGCCCGGGCGGTGGTGCGGTTCGTCCGCGAATGCCGGGCCCGGGGCAAGACCGTCCTCTACTCGACCCACGTCATGGCCGAGGCGGAGAAGCTCTGCGACGTGATCGGGATCATCCACGACGGCCGCCTGGCCGCCCAGGGCACGCGGGCCGAGCTGCTGGCGCGGAGCGGCACCCCC
>Ga0116229_10014822_pt1 | contig 10753 bp, 8 predicted proteins | sample S1TSphgellanicum_3_FD_87313 | JGI IMG/M metagenome (GOLD analysis project Ga0116229, IMG submission 87313) | Host-associated microbial communities from peat moss isolated from Minnesota, USA - S1T2_Fc - Sphagnum magellanicum MG | ecosystem: Host-associated > Plants > Peat moss > Unclassified...
AGAAGAGGAAGTGAAAGGACCCTCTGTACTGGTTCTAGAGTTGGCTGGTGCAGGTGAACCCATCAGCAGGGGACATGAAAGGATTTCACCATTTGTCTCCAATGGGGTCGTAAGGTGCAGCCTTTGGCAGATACCAAGGGGTTTAAACTAACTGGCCACCCCTTCACAACTTCTCCCTCTCTTCACTGCACATGGTAAACTAGGCTTCCCAGGACCTTCATCTGAGTTCTCAATTGCAGCTTCTTGTGAGAAATCCAGGGACTGATTGAGTTAATTACAGCTATGATGATGAGGAAAAACGCAAGGCTTGTATAGACTTCATTTCAGCAACCAGCTGCTGCTGCAAAGAGGAACTTGTCATATGGCAGCTGCATACTATCCTCGATCCCATTCAGAATTTACCAGTCCATGCCGAGGAAGACCCAGAAAAGCTTATGCAAAAACTGTCCATTGTCAACTGATCAATCTTGGCCTAAGACCATACTCTGCTGTATTAGGAGTTGATCGACGCAAGAGAGGTATACTCTGCTATAAATGTTCTGAGTTTTGCAACAACAACATTGCAGCAAGGATGTGGGAAGCGAAAAAAGATGTGAAAGTTTCAGCTGCAGCATCTCATGGTGCATGCACAATTACACTTCCCACAAGGCTACCGGCAAAACACACATCAAATAAAAGCAGCAGGAGCAGTAGCAACTTATGATTAACCATCGACTCTGAGGAGGTGCAGGATTTGGCAGTGTTGATGTAGAGAGACTACAGAATTGACAAGTCCCTGGTATGGCGTCATCAACATTGACTGATCAGACGTTGCTAATTGTAGTAGGAACTGATCCTTCCACATTGGGACAAGAAGATGAGTTGCAAAGCAACCTCTAGGACTTGACTTTTTGCAATGAACTAGTAATGCTCTCTCTCTCTCTCTCTCTCTGTGTCTCTTTCCTCCTTTCCATTTCTTATTGCTCTATGCATCATCTTGCCCCCTCAAACTTCTCCTTGAAATGTGATTGTTGTTTTGTTGATCCTTGTAAATGTAATTAAAATTGTTTTGTTGTTGATGTTTGCAACTTGTTGATTTTTGCAAATGCAAAGTTACATTGCATTGTTGTTCCTCTAATTTGCAAATGCAAATGGCATTGTCCTTGTTGATGTAATTTGCAAATGACTTGTCTGTGTTGTTGATCTTTGCAACTTTTTGATTTTTGCAAATGAAAATGGGGATGACATTGCAAATCACATTGTAATAATGCCCTTATTGATCTTTACAAATGGAAATGATAGTGCCCCTATTGTTTGAACTTTGCAAATGCAAATGATGTTGTCCTTCTTGTTGATTGTTACAAACGTGAATGGCATTGTCCTTGTTATGGATTTGTGCAACTTGTTTTCAATCTTTTGCAAATGTAAATGTTGTCCTTTTTCATCTTTGCAACTTGTTGTCGGTTGTTGCAAATGCAAATAATGTTGTCCTTGTTGTCAATCTTTGAAATTTCAAATATAGAATGCACGATGATAGAATTCCAAGCTTCCTCATATGAGGATTTATGGTTTATAATTAAATTCATTTTTCCTTGCTTGATTCCACTACATTTTTTTAGGTGTAAAGATGGCCACCCAATTTAATTATGAAATCTCGCATGATAATCAAAATCAGGTTGAAAAACAAAAAGTTTGGTTCTTTTTAGAAGAAGTTCTTTTGCAAATGCATTGAGGATTTTTTTCCTTAATTTTTTTTTTGCAACTATAATTGATAAAAGGATAGAAATCTATGCATGTAGCTTGTCAACCTTTTTGGAAGGTTCTTTTCTATAGCATGATACAATACCTATCATCATCAAGGATGTCATATTTTTTTATCCTAAAATGAACCTAGTGCAATAAGAACAATTAATAATCATGGTGTGTGCCGGGGTAGTGTATGTTAATCTACCTTTTCTTGGGTTTACCCTCAGGGTATATAGATGAAGAAAGGATACCCAAGCCAAATCCTTAGAATAATGTTGAGCAACACTCAAACCAATTGTCCAACTAAGTTATTGAGGCTAATATTTGTACCTAAATTAAAAAGGAATACTTTGTCACAAATTCCTTCTTTTTCTTCAACTCATCAATTTTTTTAGAAAAAGAAAAAAATTGGGGAAAAATTTCAACATATTTCAACATAGTATCTCTCTCTTTTTTGGAGCAGTTCTTTTCCCAGTTTGAACAGTTTTTTTATACAAATGTGTCACCAATTAATGCTAAATCTTTTTAGGATGATAAAAAAAACTCCAATTCTTACTTTCTTTTGCTTTTTTTAATGGTAGGATTTTATCAATCTAAGAGACAAATAGAAAATTGGATTCAAGTCATTTGGTCTTGACTTCTAAAGGAAAGGAATGAGTCCTAAATTTGACTTTTTCAACTTGCCTTTTGAAGGTTATTGACCACACATTTAGATCTTGCATGAGTTTAAATGAGTTCTTGGGCAAGCAAGAACAACTCCACCTTTGCTTAGTATGTGACCCTGCAAATTAAAAGAAAATTGGATGAAGAAAAGTTAAAGAATGCTCTGACTGATGTTCCCTATTTCTGATTGGAGAAGTGTAATAAATTTGATTTGACTGATGTTCCCTATTTCTGATTGGCCAATCATAATGATTGGTCCAGGTGGTTTGCAATTAGTAGTCTCCCCACCTATTTGCAGTCCCAGTCTTAGCTGTATGGGTGGGGTTGGGGGGAAAAGTAAGTAACTAAACTTGTAAGTGAGAAATATTTCTTGCAGGGTCACATATTTGGCACTCCAAGAGATTCTAACTTCCATTTGAGATCGAAACAACTAAATAGGTATGTTTGTCTGTTGCAATTTGAAATGAACTTCAACATTGTCAAGAATTGGTATCCAAAAACAGTGTGTGTGCATTAGAATCCCAAAGTAGTCTTTTTCAAATCATTCTCAAACTTGACATAATACATTATTACAAACAGACCAGTGTTGTGCTGTTACCTATCAGAATCTGCTACAGATACCCAATGGTTATCAACCTGGGTATATACCCACTTAACTGGAGGGGTTGAAAAAAATCAAAAACCTGGATTTGGTGTAGAACCTTGGTTCTAAAAAAATTATATTTAAAATTTCAAAAACAATAATAAAATAATAAAATAAAATAAAATAAACTGGCTTTCTAATTGTGAGTTATTATTGGCTGGTTCTTTCGTGAAGCTGTCAGTTCTTTGATGTTTCTGAAATAACTGGAACCAGGGGTTCTCTAATTCTTTATTTTTTTCCCTCAAAAAATTGGAACTGATTCTGAAATTTTCAATAACTGGAATTACCCATCACCAGTTATTTAAAAGATCACAACACTGAAATAGACCACCTCCGCATATGGGTACAATTTTCACTTCACATTTCACAAAATTTCAAAGAGTGTACAATTGAGTACAATGTCTTTCTTAAGCAAGACAATATTTTTAAAATCATTTAACATTAAACCATTTATTTTTTTAGTTTCATACATGGACAAAAAATTTGATGGAAATTCCAACTTGCAAATGTCTAATCACAACATCAAAGATCATAATAGATTACTACTAAACTAAGCTAACATTCACTTAACATTAAGCTATTGCCCATTTAACATTGGGTGCCACCTAGGATGCCATCTAGATTTTCACTTAATACTGACTTAACATCAAGTGTGAATGCACCATTAAGGACTCTAGTGTTGAGTCCCCTATCACCATGCTAGTCATTTAGGACTTACACTTACTCACCATGAACATTTTATGTTAACCTAAGATTCACTTAATTTTGAGGTATCGGCCCATTTAACAGTGGGTGCCACCTAGGATGCCACCTAGATTTTCATTTTAACACTGACTTAAAATCAAGTGTGAATGCACCCTTATAAGTGAACTAGCATTTAGATAGACATCTTGTTATCATTTCTCAAGTTAGATGACCTCATTCAAGAAGCTGAAGGTACCAGTTGATAAGGTGCTGCTGGGGGTTCAGCCTAACCTTCATTTAAAGCCTATCCAACATGCTTCACGTTTGTACTTGTGTCCATACTTGGATAAGGCTGGTCATTGCATTTTACCTTGTACTTCCCAAGTATATCAGAGTTATCCATAAAGTAACCCTGTCTTCACCCTGTCTTTGGGCCTCCTTTCACCTCTACCACCTCTTTCAGTGGTATCCGCAAAGTACAGACATTTTATTAAATCTCAGTATGAAATGCTGCAGCTGAGTATGAAATGCTGAAACTCAGCATTTAATGCACGAGGTTCGGGACTCATTATAGTAGTTGTACAGCTAGGATCAGTGAAAATATATGTAGCAGCAGTGGAGGCGCTGAGGAAAAAGGAAAGACAGGATAAATACAAAATCATTTCGAGATTTTTGACTCAGTTTACCACCAAAATTGATGGTTTTCTGAGTTTCATACCCCATTGAGTGCTATTGTACTTTTTTGCAAGTTTTTCTTACTTTACTGGTAACTCTATTATGTGACCCAGTGGCACACCAACCAGTGCACAATCAATATACCGTAGCCTAGGGTCAGTTTCCACATTGACAAAATGAATAATTTTTTTTTTCAAATAATTAGTTGATTTTTTAAAATTTTGAGATTATATATATTTTCCATCATCTACTATATATTGTGATATATTGAGTGCTGAAATTATTTAGAGTGTAGCTAATGATAATTATAATTATTTTTTCACCATTTCAACTTCCGTATTTTCACAAAATTTCATTTCACTATTTTGAGGATTATCGTAGTACCTTTAACATTTTGGCATAAATTATACTATTTTTTTATTTTGTCAAGCTTTTGAAAAAAAAAAATTTGTCAAAATTTTAATTGAATAAAAAATTTTGACTGTCAAATTTGACCCTCTTACCACTCCCTCACAATACCTAGGTAAACTACCAATGTAAGTGGGGTAAGTATCATAGGTAGAAATGGAAATGATTCCTATGTAGGTAAGTAGGTAAAGAACTTGGTGGGTACTAGTTAGGTAGGTAGGTAGATCCAAGCACAAAGTTAGTTAGTTCATAACTAACCATTGTAGTTAAGCTATGGGACAAGAATACAACTGAAAATGGGAGGTTGGGGGGGTGGAGGGAGGGATTCCCAAAATGTGGGGGGCAAGACCCTACCTTGTCTTTATTTTGGGAATGCTCTAACCCTAGGTTTTAACCCTACACTTTGCCAAATTAAAGAAACAACCAAAATAGAGCAATTTTGCTTCTTTGTTTTCCTTAGTTGCATCATATCCACACACATGCTCAGCACAATGGCACCATCAATGAGCCAATGAAAGGGAGCCCATTACAATAGCCAAAACTTGTTGCCCATTTAAGGGCTGATTTATAATTAGATTTAAAGGAGGTAATGTGTATGTGTGTGTGTGTGTGTGTGTACCTAGACAAGAATAGCAAATGGCTCATGAGGCTTACCTAGTAGCTCAATTAGCAAGTAGCCCATTACATCCCTATTCTTTCCCATCCAGTTGTAGCTTTAACTCATCCAATCCAAGAGAGTGGGATTTGTTGCTATCATTGAAAGAATGAGTTATTTTGTGACTATCTTTAGTTTTACTAACATCATACTAATGGGGATGCCACACCATTTTTGGTTGCAAGGAGAGCTACTTTGAGCAATATTCTTGGCCCATCACCCAAAAAATATTGGAACATTAGACATCCCCAAAATAGAAAGGATGCTACACCATTTTTTTTTGGGAGGGGGGAGAGGGCGATTCTTTAAATCTAGGAAGATTGTAGATTCCACCTAATTTGGTGAACCTTTTAACTTGTGCCTTCAAACAAACATCCACTTATCCATCATCATCATCTAAGGGGCTAAATGTTTGTTAGAGAGTCAATAGATTACCTTGGAAAGGGTGACCTCCCAAGATAAGAGGACCCCCCCAAAAAAAGGCATTACCCAAGGCATAGGAATGAGATCCTAGGGGGACTCTCTCCCTCCACACCCCCCTTTTGAATAATAGGTGATCCACCATAGTGACCAAAAACTATCACAATCTTCATCATCTCAACCACATTAACCCCTAAATGCCTCATTAGCTAAAAATGGCTTTCTTAATAAAACGAAATGGATGTGGACAATGGAAATAAGAATTTTGAATTGCATAGGGTTTTTGGTGAGTGTTCAAATGATCTTGTAAGTGAGGTTTTGATCAAATAAGTGCATGCATTGGGCCTCTAACTAGTGAACCTAAGTAGCTAAATTCAAACTTGCATCAATGAAGTCAGTAAGAATCATGTTTGGGTTGTAGCCTTGTATGGGGCTAACTCTAAAAATTTGAGTTGACCACAAAGTTGTAGCATTGCATTGGGCTCTCTTTAAAATTTGTTGCTTCTTTTCAAAGAGCTTCACCTTCAGAAATTTGCAAGGTTTAAATTTCTTTTCTTTTTTTAAATTTGAATTTAATTATTTTTTAAATCATTATTAATTGAAATATCATATTGTAGCTTTGAGTTTTTTTTTATGAGCACCTAACTTCGTTATTCTGAGTGTCATATTAGGATGCATGAATTAGTGCCATGTTGAAAGTTTGTTTTTAGTTGGTGAGCTTCAAATTCAACATTAGCTAAGCACCTACCTAGTCCTATATGAATTCAATCTAGCTTTTTTATTTAATCATCCTTTGCTTGATTTTGGCTACAACTTTTTCCAAACATTGTAACCATGTGTAAACATCAAATCCATTTATGGATGAGGAGATCAAACCTTGTATCTAACTAAGGTTTTAAATAGAGATAAAACAATGTACAAAAGGCTTAAACTCTTCATGTCATAGACAATATAAGTATGAAGAGAAATTTTTGGAAAAGATTCACTTTAGAAGGTTCAAAAAAGCTTTGTTGGCAAATGCTTTTACAAGGTTTAATTGAGAGGGAAGATTTGAATTAATCTTCTTCCATGAGGATGTTCATGAGGAGGATGGGTGAAAAAAGGATTATTATTACATAGGATATTTTAGAAATATGGAGAATATAGGATAAGAAGAACTTGGAGATGGAAATTATTTTGGGATTTTTTAATTTATTTTTCTTTTTTCTCGTAGCCAATGTATGTTCATTATGTTTGAAGTAATGAAGAACAATAGTGATTATGTTGCATTCTGATCATAATTGTGTATGTAAATAGTAGGATTATTAATGCACTTAGAAATGTATCAAGTTTGTGTTTCTTTTTATAGTATTTTAAATGTAAGGATTGAAGTGCAGATTATGTGGAAGGAAGTTCAGTTTAGGAACTACAAAATTTAGTGCTTACCATATGGTTTATAGCCATATTTGGTGAAACATTCCTATGGATGAAAACCATATTTTATACATCTTTTTATGGAAAATCGTCACTTTGGCTACAACCCAAAAAATTCTTCAAAAAACAAGCAATCAAAGACTACATAGCCCTTTCTTTGGATTTTTGTCTTGTCATTCACACTTAGGGGTCAGTTACTTGCATTAGTTATTGGATACTTGAAAAAAAAATTGAAAACTTTGATAATCATGAAAAAATTGTCCCAATATTTGATGTGTCAAAGCAAATGGGTAATGTTCATGGACATGTGTGCCCTAAATCATATGGATAATAGTTTGATTTTTGTAACTAGGGATCAACAAATGCCACACAAATCCATATTTCCTAGTTACTTTAAGGTAATTACCTTGATTAATTGACCGACATTTATATACAATTTTTTGCACCATTAATGATTTCAATTTTCAATATTTCCCATGGTGGTCAAAAGTTTCCCATGAAGGGTTTTTCATTTGATTTCATATTGCATTACAAATTTACATTAAATTCTTACTTATTGGGACATGTATGGACCACACCATAAGCAACAAGAAAAAACAATGTGGATTAGTATTTTGACCTTAAATCCAATCAACATTGCAACTATGCACAATATGGTTTGTTTTCTCACCATGTGAAGACACAACTTGTGTTTACGAAAACATCTCCACAACCAATGTCAAAAAAACATTGACCAATAATGACACACTCAACCATTTAACTATTTATTGCAAATTTAATATTACCTTTTTTTATTGTTTCCAAGCAATTGTCATTGGTGTTGACTTATTCTTGGTTTTTACAAAAATCATTGAGTTCAGGTTTAATTTTTTTAAAAATGAAAGAACCTTTGGTTTCAAGAGTATAAAATAGCTTTCAAAAATTAAAATTTGCCGATTTTGGGGGTTTGGTCAACTTTTCGTGATAAACAATTCCAAGTTCAACATGTTCAACATTAACAAAGATCTCCAATTTTAGCTGTAGATCAAGCCCGATTCTAGCTTATTCTTGAGGATGGTTTCAAAATTGATTTCTAAACAATTATGTTTTTTTTGGATTTTGGTGTTTTCAAAATGTTCCCATAAAGTTTTCAAAAGGTGCCTATGGTGTTCCCATCAAGTTCCTTTAACTTCCCAATGGATTGTCAAAATTCCCAAAGTGTTCCCCCAACAAATTTTCAAAAATAACAATAGAAAACAACATAGGGAATAATTACGTACCCAACATTAATCTTCACACACACAAGCTCTATGTGGGCCTTTATCCTAAAAAGAAAACATCACAACACATTTGTGTAAAGGTTATTTTAGTGTTTCCATTGGAGATGCCTCTATATATTGAAGCTTATAATTAGAACCCTAGAACCTAAAACCCTACACATTATTTAAATTTGACCCTGGCCTAGGTACTTAACCCTATGACCTAGACTTTGTAAAAAACCCTTAAGAATTACTAAGTTCAATTTGTCATGTTTAGGTCCATGTAAACCCGCTAGGTTTGGTCCTTGTTTGGGTCAAGAAAAGTTGTTCTTAATTTGTAGAATCGAGGTAACCTCAAATTTGTTGACATTGTTTTTTTCAACCATTGGATAATTTGACACCCAACTAATTCATATGATGAATCAAGCCCCCACACAAACTTACAATTTCATTCAACATCCCATAATTTATTCTCCAAAATGAACTCTAACCTTAAACCATGTTTCTTAATTTAGTTCCCATGCCACATTTTTTTACATTAACAAAATTGTAAGTTGCAAATTTTGTGGCAAACATCCAAGCATTATGCAAACATTTTCACATGTAATACACATTGAGACAAGCTATTCATTAGGGTGCGATCACAATCAAATGAGCCAACATGATTACTTTGCAAAAAGATTCTGACCTTTTTTTAGTCCTCATGACTTTTGCATGTAAGGAAAATTTTAAATGAAATCCTTTATATCTTGTTACTAAAAATACTTATAGTTTCTGTAGTACATCACATTTTTTATATTAATCTTCTTCAAATCACTATGTGATTTTTGTTAAAGTGTAAAACTTTTGTTAGATTATACATTTCATCTTGAAAATTTATCATAATTTCAATTCCTTCCAAAACATGTCAAAGTCTTTAGGTTTTTTTTATAATAATCATAAGCTATAAATTTGTTTTGTATGTCATGTTTATTACACACCATTTGCATGTTGTAAAGGACTTTTGAAATTGTAAAAGCATACATTGATTTTTTTTAATTCAAATTTCATAAATTTTTAATTAAGAGTGTTTTTTGAATGTGGGTAATAGGATATTATCATGTGAAGTTTTTTATCATTAAATTTTTTTTAATTGAAAAAATCCTTGGCACAGTCCTTTGTAAAATGTATTACTTTCAATGTAATTGTTTATCAAGTTCAAAAGTCTTTTATTAAATTGAAACCCCAAAAATAAATTAAATGAAATTTTCATTTGAATTCCTAAACATTCATATTACTCATTTAGCACAACTTCCCATGATTAACATAACATTAAAGTGGCACCAAATAATGTTTTGTAACAAAATGGCCGCTTGATGAGCTTTTTAACTTGTTTGATTGTGATCACACCCATCACCACTATTTTTTCCAATAGAAATCCCCAAAATTTGAGCTTATGTTTTGCAAATCTAGGAAACCAAAATAAGAAAATAAGAAAATGGCAAGCAAATCCACAAAACAAGGTTACATCAATTATTCCCAACCAAATGTTTTCCAAACAAGATATGCAAACAAGGTTATTGAAGCCTCCATACTTAAGATGTTCCTAAAATTCCATGGACATCACTTGGGATTAATGTTAACTTTAAACCTATATATAAATTATATATATATATATATAAACCACAATCATAAATTAACAACCTCCTAAATACTAACAACACCACTATTGCCTCCTCCTACTACTATGATGACAATCAAACCAAATAAAAAAAACAACTAACCCACCAAACAAAAGCCAAACAAAAAAAATGTAAATTCCTTCTTCCCATGTTGTTCAAGTCAAAAACAACATTTCCAACATGTTGCAAAAGAATGCAACACTCTTAACACCCAAACCCACGAATATACTCAATCCTCACAAATGCACATTCAATTATTTTAACAAGGAACATTGCATTATAAACTAGAGTAATACAACATAATTTACATGAAATTTGCATTCATTTTCGTACTAATATATAGCCATTGGAGGGGATTCTTTTGTCAAAGGCTTTTGTGCCATCCACAAGCACCCTAACAAAACATTGTTTAGTATATGAAGTTGTTATCACAAGTATGTCATGGCCATCGATTCCAAACGAAAAAAAAAAAAAAAAAAACATTAATACTTTTTTTAAACAAAAAAAATTTAAAAAAAAATTAAACACAAAATAACATAAAAAACCCAAAAAAAATAATAAAAAAAAA
>Ga0116229_10014823_pt1 | contig 10751 bp, 9 predicted proteins | sample S1TSphgellanicum_3_FD_87313 | JGI IMG/M metagenome (GOLD analysis project Ga0116229, IMG submission 87313) | Host-associated microbial communities from peat moss isolated from Minnesota, USA - S1T2_Fc - Sphagnum magellanicum MG | ecosystem: Host-associated > Plants > Peat moss > Unclassified...
AGTATCTAATTATATTTCCCCTCCTGAAAAGTTTTTTTTTGTTTTTTATACCCATTTTTTCAAGTATGTTTTTTTTTTTTTTTATCACCACCCCCCCCCCCCCCCCCGCCTTTTTTTTTGTAGAAACATAGCTGACCCAACAAGATGTGCAACATGTAAAAGATGGGGTGGAATGGGTGGGTATAAATGGGCAAAATGGTTTTTTTATATTCCAACCAAATTGAAAAATCCATGTGAGGCAATTGAGATCCATAACTTGCCCCAAATTTTGCCTATAGGTTCCTTCAGAATTGTTTTGCACAATTATGGTGCCAATGCGAAACCTCATGGCATGTTCCCTTTCATTTACAATGGGTTTTTCCATATTGGATGAATGGGAGTCCCAAATAATCCTTGGACCCCCATCCTTAAATGCATGGGAACATGAAAAACTCAATAATGTTGGTAGGGCTGCATGTGGAAGGCCAACCCTATTGACCACAACCAAAGGTGGTCAGTCATCATGATGAACCATGTAGGGATGGCATCCAGGTTCCAAGATGTCATCCACCAAACATGTAAGTGATCTAAGAATGAGCTAATATGCTTGATGGATTGTGATGCACCCCCAAACTCCTTGAAAGACTCAAATGTGAATCCTAAAATGAAAATAATGGAAGAAGAGGGAGTTAGGGTATGTTCCCTATCTTGCAACACTTTAAGGGTAAAAATGGCATGTTAGAGCTCCGGGATGAAGACTAGGACGAATGACAAGTGGGTCAAGTATTCATATGGACTTGCACAAACACTTTTGATGCACAAATGAGCCATGGGCATACATAGACTCATAAGACTCATCATAGCCTGGACTTGGGGGAAGCCACCACATTCCCCTTTATAATATTATTTGTGATTAGTCATAGGGGTCACACCCAAATGTCATTTTTCTCGGGGCTCCCAAGTTGGGAGTCCCGAAATTCTTGAAATTGAGACTCTCGTCACTTTGGAGGCCCATAACTTCTTGTGCAGACCTTCGATTAAGATGAAGTCTGAAGCAAAGTTGTAGCTTTCATCAAGAACTTTCTAACAATATGTGGCACACCACTTACACACATGTAATTCAGGGTGATTCCTGACTTTTAATGGTTGAGAATCAAATTGACACTTTGACTCTTGGCCCATAACTTATGTTGTAAGTATTCAAATGAATCATGTGAGTCCATTTTAGACATTTACATCTTATGGTACAAGGAACTTTTCAATCCAATGAATTTTGACCACTCAAATCGCTCTCTGAACATTCAAAAGTCCATAAAAACTCCAATTCCCAAAGTGGGAGTCCACTTGGGAGTGTGTGGGATCATTCTTTCACACTCTCTCACACTCTTGGGAGTGTGAATGTGATTCCCAGGTTGCACTCTCAGCCGCACCTTTCCATGTGTGATAACGATGAACCATGTAGGAATGGCATTTAAAATCCAAAATGTCATCCACCAAGCATGTAAGTGACCTAAGAATGAGTTGGTATTCTCGTTGGATCACCTCTAGTGGCGTTCTGTTAGTCCAAATCTATCGAAATCAATGAGCTCGTGTACCTATTGAAACAACATCCACTTGCACTAGCTTGCCAATCCAAGCCCTAATATGTTGCCTACTAGCCAAAATAGTTGGCCGAAAATACTCCAATGGTGAACATTCTCCAACAAATATGCACATGGGTGCATTTGTGTCTATTGCAAATACTGCAAAACATGAATCCATTCCGAAAATTAACTCAACTTAAGATTTGAAAGTCCTTGGCTCATACCTACTTGTCAAAGACATACTGCAATATGACATTCCATCCTTATGGCCTTTCTGTCATTTGCTCAACCCAGGGTCTAGGTTTTAGGATTTAGGATTTGGGGTTTGGGTTCTCATTTCCAGAAAAACTAGATGTAGCTTCAAGTCAGGCAATGTGATGGCAGAGAGTGAGTTGCATGCCACCCAATCCTATCTCAAATCAAATCAGTGTGTTTGAGGTAAGACTTCAAATATACTACCTCAAATGCTTCCAATTACAGTGGGCCAGTTTCTGTTGTTTAATGAACATTTTCTCTAAACCTCCTGGCTTTCAATTTTTTCATACAAAAGAGCTAGTCAAAATTATATTGTGAATTATCACTGCTGCTATTATGAGTAGGAGATGCACTGCTGCTGTCAGGGGGATCAAAACTTGGTGTTAATTTCAAACTATGAATCGCAGATTATAATTCCTGGATCATGATGACATGAGTGTATGTTTATGGATGAACCTATCCTTGAATGTATGGAACTCACAAATCATGGAATTCCAATTCCTCCTCTAGTGTGCCATTTTCTTGCATGATTTGAACTCCCAAGGTAGCCAAAAGAAAGAATTATCTGGATTTGGGGTTTTGGGTTTTCTGCAGGTTTTGAAAAGAGGAAAGGTTTGACACCTTCTGCAGGCTTTTGAAGTGCAGCTTCTTTTGTTCTTGTTGTTGGGGTGCACCGCAATGGCAGAGCATTCGATGACACCATGCTGCTTTTGTATTGATTGCTGACAATAGAGGCAAGCTTACTAGACACGGAAATGACAAAGCATCCAGGAAGCCAAACTGTGGAATATAACAAATTTCAAGACATATGACACAAATTTGTTGTATGACCATATGTGCCATTTGCTTAAGTTTTCAGGTGCAAATTCATATTGTGCATAAAGATGACATGACATGAATTGTGCATATGAGTCCAATTTCATCTGGTGATGTGCTTAGGGTTGTGAATGTTGACAATTTTGTCCAAAAAAAGAGGTGCATATTCAAAGAGGTAGGCTATAATAGCTGTTGAAAATCAACCACAATAAGTAAAGTTCATTTTTATCAATGATTGCATTTGTTGAGACCACTTAGTAAAAGCATTGTCCACTGAAATTGATTGTTATTCCAAAGGAGAAGAAGGTTGGCATGGAAGGAGTGTAGGTGGAGAGGTAGATAAAAAATCTATTTATTGAATCCATGTTTTTGTTGGCCTCTACCTATGATGGAGAGGAGCTATGTGATGATGAAGATTTCATTTAGTCCCACCTCTTTGAGGAATTTTCATGAGGTATTATTGTGAACTATGAGTTCATTTTTTGTGAACTTCATGGAACATTTCCTATTTTAACTGTTGTTGGTGTAGAATTTCCATAAGTGGCAAAGCCATTACATTGTGAACTTGTTCCAAATGCAAGGATGATTGGGACAGGGAGAAATAAAAGTTGGAAAAACTGTCCACTCACCCTATTTTTATTCCAAAGGTATCATTGTTGTTAGGGAACATCTATGAGATTTGAACAGAAAATTAGTGTGTTTTTCATTATCTAGGGTTGAACTTGTGCTTCCAAATTTTTGAAGAAAATGATGCATCATAAAATGCAAATAAAACAACATGAAACTCACCAAAAAATGATGAATGGCCAAGCTTACGCATCATTTTTATGAGCACACTCAAGTACAAAGGAATTTTTTTCCTGAAAAATTATTATGAAATGGAAATTGCATATTAAAAGCTGTTGAATGCACTGCTTCAAGCAAGGGAAAAAAAGGAGCCCATTATACCAATAATCAGAGGAAGAACAGTCCACCCATCCACAAAATGCAGTTTAGAATGACACAAATCACGTGAATTTCAACAAGTGTGACATAATACAGCACCAACCCATCAAACCTCCAAGCTTCCAAATTTCCATCAAGTTCTTTTAGGAGCTTGTTCCCATCTGAGGAACAGCCAGCCCAGGTGTGACAAGCATCATGTTACATCGATGAGATTGTATCGCTTTCTGATGGGTCAGGAAAGATGATAGCATTATACCCATAAATCCCGATTTCCGTACATTCTTAAAACACAAGTTACTATTGCACATTACTCGATTGTTGTGTGAGAGAACCACCATCTCGATGAACTCTAGTATTAGCTTGCGCCTCAGCAAGGGAGAGAGCCATAGCTAACATCATTTGCTCTTCAAAGCTCTCAGGCACCACAGCACTCTTCCCGCCTGCTTCCTCACTGCTACTACCTTCACCATTCCTTCCATCAGGTGGAATTTCGGGGGCTTCCCATGGTAACTCTGATGCAGATGGAATGCTGCTAGAGAAACTTGTCCCGACTTCCACTTGCTCTGAGCTCTGATCACCGGAGCTTTTTGTCATTGATGTACCCACATATTCTTGCTGTGTTGAGCTAACCCAATTTGCTAGCCCTTCACTAGTGTTTGGATTTTCTGAATCCCTGATCTGGGGGCTTCCATTCTCTCCCTCCCTCTGAGACTTCCAGAATTCAACCTCTGCAGAAGTGGGTTCTGTTCCCCTCTCATCCTCTGATGCAGAATCCTCAACCATTAAACACCCCATATTTCTGATGACTGGTGAACCATTACTACGCCTTCTTTGAAGCGGCTCACTTGGGTCAGCAGTCTCATGTGGCTCCTCCCTGTATGATGGTATCTCAAATTGTATATTTGTTCCAGGGTTGTCAACTTCTTTCCTTCGGCTCACCATAGCTGGATCAGGTGGCAAAATACTGAGAATTGATTGTTGGGCAGTTATTGTATCACCCCCAGCCACCTGCCGTTCAGCCAATGCTGCAATGGCACCTGCTAAGCCCCCTGTGACTGAGTTATGCCTTCCTGGAGCCTGCTCTTGGGTATCAAAAGCTGACAGTGGAGGTGGTACAGGTAGCAAAGGAGGGGGTGGTGGAGGTGGTGGCAAAATTATTTCTCCCAAATCAGTGTCTCCATCAGAACCGAGACTATAATTGGTCATCAATGTTGGAAAGCTGCCTGAAGGAGTTGACATACGTGGTTCATCATCTCTGTATCTGTGCCGAGCCCCTTGCTCCTAAACCACAGCACGCATATTATATGACTACTCAGTAAAGTTCAACCCTGAGGTAGACCAAACAGAATGAAGTCTCATCCCTCTTTCTGTGAATGACCAACCTAATAGAAATGAATAATATCCTGTCTAAACATGGAAGATTTCCATAAGATTCAATACATCAATTCAGATGGGAGAATACCTGAATGGAAAGCCAGATAGCTTCCATGACCATTATATCCTCCAAATCCAGATCAAACTCATCATCCCTGCCCATCATTTCTCACTGTGTGTCAAATTCCAGAACATCCAACATGACACTCTATTTTCCTATGCTTTTAATCAAGACAATATGAGGTGGGTTGATGTTTGCTAACACCTGTTATGCCGGGAAAATCCAGAGGATGGTGGTGCTCCACTTGCTAACTGGGCACCTGGAGGTGCTTGTGGTGTTGGGAAACCATGATTCCTGAGAGCAGGTGCTCCTTGTTGAGGACCCAGAGTAGGTGTTGTATGTTGAAGAGCTCTGCCATCATCATCATCATCTGCTTCATGCTGTTGAGTGCCCTGGACCCACAAGGAGTCTGGTTCCATTGCCAAAACTGGTCTCTCAGACACCCCTGATGATAGGGGACCCTGTCATCCCACACATTTGTTTGATACAATATGAAACTCTTACTTCTCTTATTGCACAGGAAAAGCGCAATATTTACACAGAGAAATCAGCCCCAAATCAGGCTCCCAATTCTCAAATCAATAATGTGAACTTAATGGTTCATGTTTACTGCTATCAGATTGTCATTTTAGAGTCTCAGAATCATCTTTCTTCTTACACCCATTGAGAAAAATTCTGCTATTATTATTAGGAAGCTGAATTTGCCTCTGTATACTGTTCATTCTGCAGCAGAGAAATCTTTTGATTGCTTACCATCGCCTTTTGGATTTCGTCAGGTTTAACCTCAACAACACATGAACTTCTATCAGCACCCAATGCCATCTTCAGCAAAGGGTGACAGCTCAACATATTGGGTGTATTTTCAGCAAACCCCCATGCTATCTTCGACAAAGGGTGCCGGCTCAATACATTGGGCTCCATGACTATTACTTCTCGGCAACAATAGTCTGGCATCCTACTAGGTGGTGGATAGCTTTGGGAAAATAAGGGGGGACTCAAATTTTCCAGGGCCTGCTGCTGCCGCCACATCCAAGAATGTGCCTTTTCCAAACTCCCATATGTAACTGAAGCCAGGGCCTTTGAATAATCATAACCCTGGTGCTTCAGATTTTCCATTGGGCAGGGATGGTAGTAGGCAGCGTCCAGATTGGGTTGCCACCCTGCTTTTGCTTTACTGGCTTTTGGTTTACGGGGCCACAAGCGGCTTACAAAGGTATCCAGCTCAGTGTATTCAGAGAAGGAGCTAACCTGTGAAGGATGACTGATGGTTTCCCACACTGCTCGCCAGTTGTCCTGCTCAGAATCATGAGCAATTGAGTCAGCCAGACTTGGGATGGGATGATGTGGAGGAGCACAGGTGTCTCTGAGGTCATCATCACGCCGATGCTCACGCTCCTCATCATCATGTAGTTCTTGTTGCCGCATCCGAATCTTGGCTTCTATAACTTTTTGCTCTTCCTGAATTACAATGGAAGAAATATCAGGAATGAGATAGTAGTAGATGCCCCAAAGATCCAGAAGAAACATCAATTGATGCAGAGAAAGAGAGCCAGGCATAAAAGCAATTGCACTCTGAACCATGGGTAAGTAAGCAATCATCAATGAAAAGGAAAAAAAGAAAGGAATCTGGGGCAGACCGCTTGTTCAACGCCTTTCTCTTCCATGCTCTTTGGGCCACGATACTCAACTGAATAGTTTGTCATTTTGCAATATGGGCATCTATCACCATCATTGTTAAGGAATCCTACTGTATCACCTCTATGATTCTGATTTTTTATGCCTTTCTACTTCCAACTCTGTTTTGTCTACTCCCCAGAAACTTCCCAAACTACTCAGCTGTTTGGAGACCCAACAGTGAATGCATGCATTAATTAAGCCATTAATATGCAGAACAGAAAAGCAGAAAAGGATACTGAGTTGGTCGAGTGACATTCGGAGACTTCACCTGCAAAAAACACTCTGCAAAGCACACATACTTTGGCTCAGTATAATTTACTGGACAGCGACGGTATTATGAAGCACACTTGACATGTTATGTATTCCAACATATTGGTCACACTGGACAATATCCGCATAGGAAGAAGATGACTTGGTATAGGACTCATAGAGTATAGAGCACCTGTGCAGATGCCTTTGGTGCAACATTTGGAACGATTGAGACTTGGGTAATGCTGTTCATGGCCCAACAACAACACCCCCATCGCTGCCCCCAAAATTAGCTTCAACTGTGAGACTGCAATAACGTAGTATCCTCCTGTGTGTCACCTTAACAGCACTTTGGGTGTAGCTAGCTAGCCTGATTGTCTTTCCTGTTGTCTTAGAGAAAACTGTTTTTGCAGAGAAGAAAGGGCGAGAGAGAAATTGTGCCTACCAGGAAGCAAATAGGGCATTCTTCGAGCTCGACTGCAGGCTCCTCACCTCCAGGATAGCAAGGAGCCAATTTGGAATCAAGAATGAGGCGGCGCAGCTTCCGTTGATCGACATCTCGGGAAGGGTACAATCCTTGGAGTCGTGTATGGCGGTCATCAATTGCTGGTCGCCTACGTGTTATTTTGTTGCCCATGATTCTATGTCAAATGTGAAACACCACATAATAATTCCATAAAAAGCATGAAAAACTGCTCCTTGCAAGCTGCCAACCTGCAAACATAACATCTCCTGTAAGCCCAATGCTTGCTGCACAAAAGAGTGGCTGTCTCTAGCATGACCCAAAAAGCTCACCTTGCAATTTCTAGATTTAGAGCTTAGTTGTCTTCTACTTCACCAAGTGCAGTTGGGCATTGCCACTCTTTCACCATATCCAACAAAGAAAATTTCCCAGAACATAATAAATCTCAAAAACACAGGATGGCGTGGGTTGTTTCTTATATGCTGCCCTAAGCAACTACAGATGCACCAAAGAGACAAACAAAATTCTGCCTTTGTGGATAAGTTCTACATGATGGTCTGAAGCTTTCATCAACTTAAGCCTTGCAAAGGCATTCATTGCATGTGGAAAAAAAAAGCAGGCTTTACTTGAGAAGAGATGCACAGCCTTCTCAACATCCATCTGTTTCCTCAAAATGTATTACATAGAGATAGTAGGTAGGTGCCTTTAGGTTATGATGACTACAAGTTGATTTTCTCTCTACTGATGAAAACAAGAGCATGCAGCACCACAAAAGGACGTACTGATTTTGAGTTTGCAAACCTATGTGTTTGTATCCTCACAAAAACCCATCCTATCAAAACCCCAATGGATTCCAAAAAATTGCCCATTTCATTTCAGAGATACAACCCACAGACTGATCTTCTTCAAAAAAACCAGGAGTTAAAAGAATCTGTCCCCAGAAGGCAGCACCTTTGGGAACGAAAAAAAATCACAAGAAACATGGGATGTTTTTGTTGTCTCCCAACCAAGCACCAAATACAGGAATTTGCAAGTGCAGGTACATTCAAGGATTTTCAACCCCTGGGTCAGTGCTTTTGAATCCCAATCCCTTTGAAATTCTTTGAAAGTCAAAGAGGCTCTATTGCATCAAAAGCTAGATTGATGATGCCTTTGTTTCCTCTCACATGGTGGGTGCACAATCTTCTTCTTCTTCTTCATGGATTGTCCAAAAGAGAAACTTTAGTGTAATAGAGGAAAAATGCCCATTTGCTATCATTTCCCACAATCCCATTTTTTTCTTTTACTGAACGACACCCATGCAAAAATCTCAGAACCCTCCACCACACCATATCATGACGAGCAACCAAGAAACCCAAACAAAAGAAAAAAAAACCCCATCCCTCAAAATCAAAATCCTACAACCCTTTCCACTCTTCCTCCTCCACTCCTAAAAAACAAGCTATAAAAAATTCCACAAACACATCCACCCATCTATACAAGTCATCCAAAAAAAAAGAGACAAAAAGAAAAAAAGAAGAAGAAAAGAAAACCTCACAGAAAAGAGCAAAAAAGAAGGGACAAAACAAACCTTGACAAAACCAAAAACCCTTGTCTCCAAGCCCTGGCAGAACTTCAGAATTGAAAATTACACAAAACCCATTTCTCTTTTTCCTGTTCTTCCTGTTCCTGTTCCTTCTCCTCCTCCCTTCTGCTACTGCTGCCAGTTCTTGATCAAGATTCCGACACTTCCACAAAGAAGGAATAAAGAAAGAATACACTCCCACAGATTGCTGCAAAAGCTCGCTCGCTCTCTCTCTCACTCTCTCTCTCTCTCTCTCTCTCTGTTTTTGTGTCCACTGCTTGAGAAGAAAAACTGAGAGAGAAAACACAGAGAGAGTACAACTGGAAGAATCACGAGCAAGAAAACGCAGAGAGCATCAACGCACACGCGCAACGCTCTGGCAACGCATTTGCCGGGGAGTTCGTCGTTCTCGCCCACGTTTGACCCCCGGTGAAAACGTCAGACCCGGGGTTTATGTCTCGACACAGAAGTGACAACGCTTTCAACCCCGGTACAAATGTCACAATATCCTCCGGTCCGGACATATAAGCTCTGTGTAATTCCAGTTTCCAGGGGCTAATTAGATGCGTGCCTTTGGATAGATGTGGATATAACCTCTGGAAAATTCTAGTTTCCAATGGGTTAGTATTATGCTTTTTTTGCCTTTGGACAGATGTGGTAATAAACCTTTGGGTAGTTCTAGTTTCTAATGGTTAAGATGACATACGTGCCATTGGATAATAGGATGACCGTCAGGGCCAAAAAAAAACAGAGTGCGTAGGTGTAAAAAGACTTCCCAGGTAGAAAGAAAAAGAAAAGCGTAAAATATCTTTCGGTCCGTTGTACAATCCGATGAATCGAGTCTATATCCAGTGGATCTTCTCTTCTAATCAGGCGTTTTTTAGTTCTATTATCCATCGGTTTCTTCCCCCCCTCCCCCCTCGGCTTCGCAGTGTCTTACTGTACTGTCTTTGCAACAGTAGGTGGCCTGGGTGCCTATTGTCCGGTGGTCCCTACTGCGGTTTCCAGAAACTATGTTCCGTGGCGCACCATCCGCTGGACACACATATGCGGGGGACCGTTGGGTAATTTCATGTGTTCCACGACAGAGTACATTTTTCTCCTCCCCCACCCCCCGTTTTTTTTTTTTTTTTTTTTTTTTTTTGTGGGGGGGGCCCCCCCCCCCCCCCCCTTTTTTTTTTTTTGTTTTTTGTTTTTGGGGGGGGGGATCCCCCACCCCCCCTCCTCCTTCCTATGGAGTTCTTTTAGGTACCCACCTATCTACATTCTTTTTTTTTTCTTTCTTTTTTTTAAATTTGGCCATTTTGGGGTTGGAAAAACAATAGTAACACCCTCTTATTGGATTGGATGGGGAATGGTGAATTCTTATTGGGTGATAATCTATACTACCTTAGGGTTTGGAAAAAAAAAAAATCATTTGTGTTGAGGATTCTCAAGTAGCTTGTGTATGTGTGTGTTTCCTTTACATTGGGGGTCTTTTGGTGTGACCGGCCGGTTGAGAAGGTAGGTGTTGTGGATCATGAACCCAAAACCCAAAACCCTAATACATACACACAAGGACAAGCAAATTCAATGGTGCTTTTGTCCGTGCATTGCGGTAATGCCACCACTTGGTGGCCCAAAATATGTATGTATACATTGGCATGTCTATCTTAATTTTTTTCAAAGACCCCCCCCCCCCCCCCCCCCCCCCCCCCCCTCTTAAAAAAAAAAACCTTTATCTCCCCCCCACCACAATTATAAAAAAAAAAAAAAAAAAAAAAAAATTAAAAATTTATTTAATAA
>Ga0116229_10014824_pt1 | contig 10750 bp, 4 predicted proteins | sample S1TSphgellanicum_3_FD_87313 | JGI IMG/M metagenome (GOLD analysis project Ga0116229, IMG submission 87313) | Host-associated microbial communities from peat moss isolated from Minnesota, USA - S1T2_Fc - Sphagnum magellanicum MG | ecosystem: Host-associated > Plants > Peat moss > Unclassified...
CCATTTGAATTGAATAATATAAAACATACACACATTTATAAAACCCTAGTTAGATTCTAGCATATACAAGTGTTTAATGTGTATATCAATCTTAATATGTTAGTTTGTAGGGTGAACATAAGATTTCAAGAAACATCTCAAATGGGTTCAACTTTTTTCTCTTTTCCCAATCTATGTAAGGAGAAAAATATACAGGATTTATAGAATTCCCATTCCAGGTAAGAGCAAGAAGGCATGACCAACATTTATCTTGTTCACAAGGTGAAAAGTATGTGTAAACAATTTATCATTTAACTCATATTTAGCCTCGAGGTATACATGGATACTGTAGGGTAAGGAGTAATGTAAGTCAAAATATTGAGTACAAGTATGGCACAGCAGCAAGTGGAGAAAAACAATTTGCAAACAATAAAATTCTGCAAAAAATAACAAGAAGAAGCTTGAATGAAACCATTCAACACCTCTAACAATGCATTCTTATATTAGTAACTGGTAGTAGAATCTGGAGGAGTTCCAAGCGTTTAGATAAGAGTCATGTTGAAAGCAAACTTGAACAAAAATAAAATGTCAAAATGTCAAAATATTTACTGGTTAATCTCTTCAACAAATCCATCATAAACACATACAATGCAAAAAGTGGGAAGAAATGAATGCTATAGGATGATTTGGCATATACCTTCTTTTTACTCACCTCACAACAATTACCTTGGGTATAAAGGTAAACCTCAATCAGTATACATACTAGCCAGGTAAAAAGGTTACAAAAACAGTATGAAAACATTCACTAGCCAAGGAGGGTAAAAAAAGGGTGGCGGTAAAACTTGACCAGGCACATGGGATATGTATTTATTTAGTATTTAGTATTTACAGACTCAACCGTGGTGTATGTATTCAAAGTAGCAGGGTATAAAAATGATCTAGTCTTGGGGCTTGCATCGGTAACCTCTGACAAATCTTTGAAAATTGTTTTATCTAACTGACAACTTCTCATCTTCACTCTATTGTGGTGTTTTAGATGACACAGATTCAAATTAAGACATGATCATTAGGCTTCAGACACCACAATAATTCCTCATACAAGTCCTCCAAGGCTCCATATTTTCATCAGAACTGCAATCACTCATTGCTAAACAACCTGTAACTGGAGCCCAGTGTGTTTTTGGTCAATTTTTTGTGATGTAGCCAAATTGGGACCATCCACAGGAAGGTTAAGCCAATTTGGGCTACAAGCTAAATATGAAAATAAAGTTTCAAAATATTTTCAAAATATTTCATTAATATTTTTGGGTACATACTTTAACTGTGTATAGAAATCTGGCAAATTTTCTCACACGTTTGGTTGAGCTATTGAAATTGTCAGAAAGCAATTAATTTCATCACTTTAATCTTTTAATATGGCTTTTTGGCTATTTATAGCCAGCCAAAATAGGCTGCTGAAGCCTAGAATTGTCAAACAAATACACCATTTTTTTTCTTAGGAATTTTTCATCTGTAGGAAGATGTAGAAAAAGTGATGACCAGCCCTAGGATGATTTAGTGAAATCAGATATGAAATATAAATATGTAATCATCATTCCATATTTTTTTACCTACATGCTGAAAACCAAATATAGAAATCTGGCATTTTTTAATCCTTTTTTTCTCACTACAGGCGAGCCAAATCCTCCAAAATCACTTCATTTTCAAATTTTTAGTTTTTAATCTCGTTTTTTTGACAAAAATTCGCCAAAAAAAAAGTTGGAATACATGCAGAATTTTTTTTCACCCCCTTTTAGTGCTGCAGTAACGCTTGTCACAGTTCTTCTCAATATACTACTGTAGTATCTTGGCAACTTCCCTCAAATAATTGATTAATTTTGAAACTTTCATTTCAACAAATAAAATATTCCCAAAGATTCAATAATTTTCCTTCACAAAAGTTTTTTCTTAAAAAAGAAAAAAAATTCTGAAAGTTTCAACATTCCTGAAAATAACATAATTAGTGTTGAAACTGCCAAAGGTACTATGGTAATAAAATCCCATGCCAAGTAGAATCCCTTTAGGTCATAGCTACAATACCTAGTAGTAGTCCCTCACTTTTCCTAGGTCAAATGACAGACCATAAGTGGCAAAGGAATAAAAGGAATTGAGTGTTCTGCAGCTCTGAACTGACATAGAGCTCTGGGTTTGTAACTAAAGCATGACTACTGTACACATCCGGGCTTGAAGCTAATATCTCCATTAAAACATTTACGGTGTTCAATCATTTCTGATGGGTTTACAGCAGCCGAGTTTGGTGAGTGCAGCAGAGAGTCCAGGCACTAGGGAACACAGCAACTCTGAAGCTAATAATCTCTGGGCAGATTTAGCAGACCAGTAGTAGGATCCGGACCTATTGACTTGGGTTTTTACGCAAATTATTGGAGAGGTGTGACAATGGCAACGGATTTTTAAAAAGTTTGAAGGTTAGATCATGTAAAGTACTCAGCCATTGTGGACTTTGGATTGGAGGTGATGATCAGAGCAAGGCTTTTTAGACAGTTTATGTTTATCCCAGATCCAACAAAAGGGGGCTGAAACTCTGAGTGATTTTCTTGCCTTTTTCAAATTGACTTTGGGTAAAGCTAGAATTTCAAAGGCCCTTAAGGCCTTTTGTTTTGAACAGGTTACCGATTTACTTATCACTTTTATCCGGGTTCAAAAGATGGGCCAGTTTAAACATTGCCTAGTTAGTGCAACTCCACTGGTGCTCACTATGGCCCTGCAAAATACAATTGGATAAAGAAAAGTGGAACCATGCCAGTTTGGTTGGCTCAGCAAAACGGTTTTTGCCCTGCATTTTTGCACATGATGCTGAGGCTGGTAAAAGGCACTACAGACCCTTGTAGATAGTTACAAAGCTGTTGATTGCTAGATAGTTTGATTGGTCCAGGTGGGTTGCTATTGTAGTCTCCCACCTATTTGCAGTCCCAGTGGACTAGTTTTGAGGGCAGGGTTGGAAAAAAATTAATAACTAAACTTGGATGTGAGAAATATTTTTGCAGGCTCACATAGTGAACACAGCTGGAGATGGTCTCAGAGAGTGCAGTCCCTCCAGGTATGTTCCATAAACAAAGATCAGTTGGTGGGTTGTAAAGTAGGACAGGTAAGTCATAAACTAAAGTAGTAGGTAGGAATGGGTGGAATTGGCCCTGGTAGCCAATTGCCCAGGCCAATTCTGCCTTCTAAGAGGGCCTGAAAAACCTGCTGGATTGTTTGATACACTACTTTGCCCTTCATGGAACAGGCCCAGTACCTGTGAATTCAATGAGCCTGTTACAGTGTAGTGTGTTCCAGCGAGCAGTGTTCAGTAAGGTGGGAACCGGTCTACCAGGACCCCGGCATAAAACGATCGCCAGGTTTTGATGACAGGTGCCTACCAGGTGCCTACATTAGTATTTTTTTTAAGTCAAGGCCATCTTGCCCCAAGTCGAAAATATGTGCACATGAGTAAAAACAGTGTAATTGTTAGTAAAAATATTTTTCATCTAATAATAACTATTGTTGGTAGCAATGATAATTTTTGTTTTATTTTGTAGTGTGTTGAAATCACATTGTATCAATGCATCATGCATTATGTTATGTTATCATCATGAATCCCATGATACATATATATTTTATAAATACGGGAGATAATTTTTTCAAAATCATATGCACAAGAGGTTGCCACTAGTATGCTGTAGGGTAGCTACTAATGTATCAAAAAATTCAATACACTACTCATCGATGAGTGGTATATTGGTATTTTTGAAATTGACACCTAGCATACATTTCTCACCACTTTTCAATTGTAAGGCTCAAATTGTTAGATACCACGTGTTTTTTTGATACATTAAGGATTAGTTGATACATTAAGAATTTTTTCAATTAAAAGCTACCATGCATGTCTAGGCATAGCAAGGGTGAGAAAGTTTTTTCAAAATACATGGATAAGGGGCTACCATGTTACTATGTCTATGGTTATTGTAAGATAGTTGTTAATGTATCAAAAAATAATAATACACTATTCAAATGTTGTGTGGCCAATGCATTCCATCTATGACTATTTTTTCACACATGACAAATTAATGGTTACATATAAAAAATCGACACCTAATTTACATTTCTTGTCACTTTTCAATTATAGCCAAGTGCCATTTGTCATGTGTTTTTTTTAATACATTAAGGATTTGTTGATACATTGAAAAAAATTCAATTGAAAGTTTTCATACATGCTTAAACATAGCAAAGGTGGAATTTTATTTTTCAAAATCCATGGACAAAAGGTTGCCATGTTTTTATGTCTATGGTTATTATTAGACAATTGTTAATGTATCATAAAATAACAATACACTATTCACACATTTGTGAACACTACATTCCATATATCACCATTGTTTTCCACACATAACAAATGGATGGCTGCATATCAAAAATTGACATATAGTCTATGTTCCCCACCAATTTTCAACCATAACCAATATTGTTATTTGTTAAGTGTTTTTCAATACATTAAATATTTTTTCACACATTAATAATTTTTTGATACATTGAGGATTTTTTCAATTGACAATTGTTATGCACATGTCTAAACATAGCAAGGGTGAAAATCTTTTTAAAAAATACATGGACAAAAAGTTGTTATGTTTTCGAGTCTATGGCTATTATAGGGTAATCATTAAAGTATCATAAAATACAAATAAAATATTCACCTTGTGTGAGCAATACTATCCATGTATCACCATTTTTCTGCACAGGACAAATATATGGCAATTAACATTTAGTTTAAAAATCCCACCATTTGTTTATTATAGCCACTTGTTACTTGCCGTGTGTTTTTGCTACATTAAAAATTTGTTGATACACTAAAGATTTCTTAATACCTTAAAAAAAATTTGAGAGTTGACATGCACATGTGTTTAAACATAATAAAGCAAATGTTTTTTCAAAATACATGGGCAAATGGTTCTCATGTTTCAAAGTTTACATGTAAGGTACAATGGTTTTTTATTTAATGAAAAAACAATAATATGTTAATGGCACATGATGTGAACAATACATTTGATGATTCAGTGTATTATCATTATTCCACACTTGATAAATAGTGATTAAATATGAAAACTTGATAGGTAGTCTATGTTTCCCATCACTTTTTTATTATAACTAATTGCTATTTGTCACTTGCATTTTTTTAATTTGAAATTGTTGAACAAAACATCAATTTGATATGTAATCATTGTATCATTCAAAAAAATTCATTAGAATGGATTCTTGTTTCAAAAATCAATCCTAATCACCATTTTTTTTTAAAAAACCTCCTTTTAGGCAAAAAATCGAAAATATTCCATGCACAATCATTTCAATTTCCCACAATTAAATGTGTGAATGATTAATTAAACAATGGGTATTGCCCAAAGATCCTTTGATACATTCATGCACTGATGTATTAATGCATTAATACATAAATGCATCAATACACTGATATATTGATGTATACATCCAAAACATAAGTATTTTATCATGATACTTTTAATATATGACATTTTGAAATGTATGATGTAGAGAATTGCATATGAAAATACCACAAGTCCATGATTTACTTAAATGATTTGCTAATTTAAGAAATGTATTATACAATAAATATGCCATTATACATTATAATTTTGAACTAGTTAGTTCTAGGAGTTGTGCCTCAGTGTATCACTTTGACTATTAGAAATTTCATTAATGATTTCATAAAAAAATTCAATATAATAATGGATGGAAAATAGAATCCCACATGTCCATTAATACATGTCATTATTAGATAGGAAAGGCGAGTTAAACAATAATTGCCAAACTCAATTAACAATATTCAAGTTCACACAAACCAAAGTTTAATTTGTAAGCAACTCAAGTGTATTGGGAAGGATAGTTACATACATTCTGAATTGGGCACATTCACCACTAAATCGCCCCTTACAAATAGTCACAATTTTGTTTATCCTTCATTTCATGTTCCTTAATGAGCTTTTGAATTTTTTTTTTTTTGATAATCTAAGGATCAAATGTGCCATTCTAACATTCATTCAAGATCTACACCTAGAAATTCAATACAAGAGTAAGTTTGTAAAGTTGAAATGTTGCACTTATGATGATACACTATAATTTGATGTGCAACATATTACATTATTTAAATTGATACATTAAAATACTAAAAAATAATAATTGAATATCATATTTTAAATCCATCAAATGTATTACATAATGTATTGTTCATATGTTTTATTTCAAATACTAATACAATACAACACCAATACATTGACATTTTAACGTTGACAACCAAAATTGAACTTTTCAATGTATGTGGAAACCATAAGGAATTTTGGAAAAGAATTCACAAACTAGATAATTTGAAAGAAAAAATGGTTCATAGATTTAGTATCAAATGTTGTGAATAATGAATGGTTAATTTTGGAGTTGTACTAAATGATCAAATGTCTTTTGAATGTACCAAAACTATAATTTTTGTATTATATTGTTATGTTCTCATTTGATCTAAACCCACAAAATTTCATAACCATAACCACAGAATGCTCTTGCATATATATATATATATATATATATATATATTTGTTTACTTCTTAGCTCAAAAGAAGGAAACGTGTGGTTAGTGGCATAAAACCACATAAAAGCAGTTAGTGAGCAAACAAAAATCGAAAGCCATGAAAACATGACGTGGTTTATGAATGTTTACTCAAGTGTCAAAGTTATTTTCATTATTTTTCTTGAATTGTTTTGTTTCATTTGATTTCTTTACATTTTTACATTCTAAGGTATAACATTACTAACTTCACCATTACTAAGGAACATTTTTTGAATTTTGAAACTAAATAAAAGGTTTAAAATTTAAAGGAAATATGTGCAAGCAATTGCACATTAGACCTAGTATAACAAAATATGTTTTATAAGCTTTGCAAGTGTACCAAAAGGTTTAAAAGTAGAATGAATTTAAAATAAGTTCACACAATGAAAATAATGAAAATGTATGTCACACATTGAACATACAAAGCTTTTCCACATCAATATAATGGATGCCTAATGTATCAATTTTCTAATACATAGATCTAGTTACATTGATACAATAAAAACCTAAAACAAGAAAAATGTTAATATAAGGAAATAACAAACTTTCAAAATTGTCAATGCATTTGTGAACATGTAGCAAATAACCAAGTTCACAAGTTGTAAATAATGTATAGGTGGGGAACAAAGAAAATCTTCCAATAAATTTATTATTTCAGAATTTTCTTTGTTTTGAATAGCAAAAAAATACTTTGATTTGATTGTTATAAGAAATCACACAACTTGTTGCTACCTTTTACTTAACCATTAGTTCCAATAACATGAATTGATTCAAGTTGTGAAAAATGTAATATTGATCAATAAGTTCAGATTTCCTATCAATAAACATGCAAATGCACTTAAAACAAACATAACAAAATTGAACTTTACTTGTGATATTGTATCAAAGCCCTTTTTTTACCTTTTTCTATCATGGGTGTAAACTTGAACTCAAATTGGTTGCCATGTGCACAATATGGACTTGAACTTGGGTTGGCTACTATGTGCACAATGTGAATTGAATTTGGGCAATTGGTTGCAATGTGCATAGAACATAGATTATCCAAATGCCTATTCACAATGGAAATTTCACAATGACAAACAAATGTTTTTTATGTTGTTCAATTCACCAACTTCCAAGGAGGAAAAAATGCAATATTTTAAATTCAAGTTGCACTTAAAAAAATCTAGTTACTTATTTAGTTAATAACTTTGAAATGATGGATGATTTCACATACTTAACAATGAAATTGTTTTAAGAAAATTAGCAATGAATATGAAAATATTTTACTAACAACATCACAATCATCTTCACATATTTATCATTGCTTGATTTTCAATAATAACTTGAGTATTGGAATTGCTCCTCCTCAAAATTGATGTAGAGAAAAAGAATGGCATAAAGAGAGAAGGAGGGAGAGGGAAAGAGAAATGGCGTTTCAAAAGTTATTTTCTTGATCCTCTTCTCGACAAAATGCCAACTCCTTTATTTTTTTCTTGTTCCTTGACTTTCCAATAGATAAGTTACCTAAACACCCACCAACATATAATGCAATAGTTCACAATAAAACACTTAATTTGCAAACAAAATGCTTCAACCAAATCCTAAAAATTGCAACAACATAATCAATTTGCAAAGAAAGTGAAAAAAAAAAAAAAAAAAAAAAAAACAAAAAATTAAAAACCATAACAACCAAAAAAAAAAAAAAAAAAAAAAAAAAAAATAAAAAAAAAAAAAAAAAAAAAAAAAAAAAAAAAAAAACCAAAAATTGCAAGCCATAACCACCTTTAAACCCTAAGCAACACATCATGATCGTGACATGGGGCACTTATGCACCATGATTTTGCCATAGCTACTTAAATAACAATAAAATATAATCATGGTCATGAGGTGATACACAAATGTTCAAATACATTGCTGACAAAATGCAAAATTATCCCATGGATTTCCTCACCAGGAAACAGGTTTTCACTTTTTTTCCCATGCATATTTACCTGTTTGAGATTTTTGATTAACGCAAACCCCTGTTGTAAACACTTGCTGTCAAAACTTGATGACCATTTTATGAATATGAGATTTTTGATTAAGGCAGACCCTTGTTGTAAACACTTGCCATCAAAACTTGGCGATCATTTTATGCTTGGGACCAGGAGGACCTCTTGTTCCATAGTGTATTTGGTGTCTACACTGTTAACTGTGCTCTAGATTGCAATGCTAACTTATGGTGATCTTCAGGGAGTCCTAGTTCTGAATGTATAGGTGGTCAAAGTTTTGCTTACTCACATAATTGTCGGAAAATTATCCAAGCTACCCCTGTCTGAGACAAGAAAAAAAAGAATTAGTCTTGAAATTTTGAAATTTTTTTGTAAAAGATTGTTTGTATCCCACCCATGAGATATAACTTAAATGCCATGGTGAAGAACGGCACATGCTGTCAAAAGCTACTGTCAAAGTCACAATTTGGACCGCCGAGATATTCCTTCGTAGGGAAAGGGTTCTTGAGTTTTTTGTTGGTTTATGAAGTCCTATGGGAGATGAGGGTTTAAGGGAGGGAATCAAAAATTTAGGGAGTAATTGCCGATACTAAAGGCAAACCAGATTTCAAGCCTGCAGAGTCATGAAGAAATACATTAGCTACACTAGTATAGCTAATGTAGAAGAAGACCAGTTGCCAAGGGGTGAAGACAAATGGTCTTAAGGTCAAGGGGACAAGGTAATTAATAAAGGTGTGGGGCCAATTACTGAAAACACTACTTAAGAGCACACTGGTGAACTCTAAAGAAAGCACAATTGTGTTATACTGATAGTACCTTAGTTACTGTTTTTTGTCCACGTTTGTGCGTCTGTGTAAGATACCAAGGATAGGTAATCAGCCTTCTACCACAATAGGGAGACAACAGGACTCAAACCAAACCAAAACCAATTGAAAAATTTGTTCATGAGTGCTGAACTATTGGACATAGTTTTAGAGTTTTAAATTGGCCATACAAACCCAGCCTTTTTCGTTTTAGTATAGTTTCAGGGCGCCTTTAAAGGCGTAATGTGGGGGCGTCTGCTTTGAAAAATGCAATGCCCACAGAGGTGGGTATTTTGTTTTTTGAAACTTTCATCAGTGTTTTTTTTTCAAATTCCTCAAGTAGGTGCACTGGCTATGATCCTCAGCATTAATTACCAGTAAATGGCGACTGTCCTAGTGGACTAGTAGATCTTTTTTGGAGTCCTGCCTAGTTCTGGCGACCTACAGGAACACACTGTCTAAATCTGGCGACTTCTAAGTTTTTTTGGTCAAGATATGGCGAATTGTTTTCTTCAAATCTCAAAAATCCCTTTGTTGGATTCGCCAGCCCTTTACTTTTGTCGCCAGGTTGCGAAAATTCGCCAAAAAAAGAAACGCCGACTACCATTCTCATTTTGTTTTCCCAAGATACCCTGTGGGTATCCGGCAGGTATATACCTGCTGGATACCAGGAGAATTTTTTATATAATAAAGGGAGGCAGTTTTTACACACTGTAAAGGCACTCCGGGGCATGCTTTAACCAAATTCTGTCTCTTACTGGCTTTGCCTTCTGGGACCGTTATTTTGGTAATGCCCACCCCCTCCAGCTTTACCTTAGACATATGAGACCAGATTTTGGCTTTTATGTCTAAAAGCAAAAGAGTGCGTTGCCAAAATGTTTAGGAATTTCTTTTCAAATGAAACCCAAAAGTATGTCTTTTGTGTTGATTGCAGAAATATTGGGGAATTTTTGTTTCAAGTGGAAGCTAAGGGATGTTATATGTGATCATTGTGGATGTTGCTTGATAGTGGTGCATGCTTGGTAGTCAAGTTCCTGTGAGAAATACCTTTTTATTTAAAGAAAATTTATGGTCAAGTAATCTCCAGCAAATAATTGTATACCACCAGAATTAATATTGCATGAAACAATATAATCACCATGGCATCAATTGCCATAAAAGGCACCAGAGTTTATGACTGTAACAAAACTGGCAAATTAAGTGAGCTTATTTTTCTTGTTCTTTTTTCATTTGGGGGGGGGGGGGGGGGGGGGGTTGTTTTTTTTACGAATATAAGTGGAGGGGGGTTTTTTGTTTTTTTTTTTTAAAAAAAACCTTTTGAAAACAATGTCACCGCATATATGGGTCCCTTA
>Ga0116229_10014826_pt1 | contig 10750 bp, 8 predicted proteins | sample S1TSphgellanicum_3_FD_87313 | JGI IMG/M metagenome (GOLD analysis project Ga0116229, IMG submission 87313) | Host-associated microbial communities from peat moss isolated from Minnesota, USA - S1T2_Fc - Sphagnum magellanicum MG | ecosystem: Host-associated > Plants > Peat moss > Unclassified...
ATTAAAAACATTTGAAATGACTTAATGTATTAGACTATGTATGATCAATGCAAAATATATACTTTATATAATCAAATTGATTTGTGAACACCATGCAATAATTGGAAAAGGTTCTGACCTATTAAAAATATTTAAAATTAAAAATAATTTAATGTGGTGAATTTTGGGTTTAAATAGTTGGATTCCCCCCCCCTAACCAACATTTGTTTTTAGTTTTGAATTTTCCTAACTTGGCAATTCTTGTTGGGAAAAAAATGGAAAAAATAGTGCAAATTCAAAAAAAAATGTAAATAACAAAATAATTGCCAAAAACATTAATCACAAATGAGTAAAAATTTGGAAGTAATTATAATAATTCCAACATTAAAAACACATAAACAATTCCAACATCAAATTTATTTGAAAAATTTTAAGTTTAATCTTTGAGATCACAACCTTATCCAATTTTTTTGAAAAATTGAAAATAAGTATTAATGATGTAAGGGTAAGTCTACAATATAATGAACCATTACAAGTGTAACCACTCTTGAATAACACACTTGTTAATTTTAAATTTCACTTAGGATTTTTTTTTCCCATATAATTTACATAGAGTGATGTAATATACATTCAAGAATAACATATAAAAATATGAATAAATTATATCAACATTTGAGGGTGAAAAAAGATTAATTAAACACTTGTAACCAGTCCCGAGGTCCTAAGTAAGTCACATAAAAATGATCAAAATTAATTTAGATTCGTTTTGGAAAATTTTCATATTCATGTAAATTGAATAATTATTAGGTTTTACATGGTTTTGAATCATCATTGGAATTGATATATAAATAAAATTTTAAATTTTGAATTTGCAATTTTTTTCCCAATGTACTAGAAGAAAAATATGTATATTTGACTAGTCCTTGTGACTAAAATTTAGTTGCAAATGACATTTACGACTAAAATCTCATTAGTTGCCTTAGACAAATCACATGAAACATTAGTTGCAAACAACAAGGGGTATAGGATGAAAGAAAAGTCAACGGATACAAGTTCATCCTTTGACTCCAATGTATACATATTGTCACATGCAATTATGATGCAATTATTTTGGTCACAATTGAAACAAATGATGTGTTGCCACGTGTTTTAATATTGAATTATTTAAAATATAATAATAATAATTATTTTGAAATAATCTAAGATGTTTAATTCAAATGTTTGGATGATTCTATATTATGACATGTGGCCCGATATAAATATGCCACGTGGCACCTTAAGATGAATTTAATACAAAATATGAATATTAGGTTAGTAAGTACCTAAATAGGTACATAAACATGTGCTTACAAACCTAGGCTACATACCAACCTACCTACCTATTTAAGTAAAAAAATAGGTAGGTACATAGGTTAATATAGGTGGGTAGGTCATATTATCTACCTACCTAACTAAATAGATAAATAGGTTGGGGAGGTTGATAGTTTAAAATTATGCATAACTTTTCTTTTTTGTTTTAGGTTAAGCCTTTTGATTAGCTTATCCCATATGCACAAATTTCTTAATGTGAAATTTGATGACCACACCCCTTGTTTATATAATGTTCAAAATAGGAATGGAAAACAAACAATATGGGATAAATTTTGAAGTTGCAACTTTTTCACAAACTAAATTACAACTCCAAAATTTTCCTCATGCCTTTTGTTCTTAACTTTTAAATGTATAAACAATTCAAGTACATGGCTCACTAGATAATTAGATAACAATTTAATTAATAATGATTAAATTTAACATAGATTTAAAATAAACTATACACTACAAATATTAAGTTTTTATTATCAATTTTTTTTAAAAAAATAACTTTTCAATATTTAACTAATTAGCTATTTAGTTTCTCATAAATTGTTAATACATAATTCAAAGATAAATAAATAGCTAAAATATTTTATTAATTTTTTATATATCTAGTCGACTATAGATAATATAATTAATGTAAAAATAATTTATTTACTTTAATTTTTAAAATATTTAAAATATTTTCTTAAAATTATAAATAATGACCCAAAAAATTGTTATTAAAAAAATCCTAGAAGATTTTTAAAATAATAATATTAAAATAATAATAATAATAACTATATAATTACATTTATTATTGTAAAAAAAATCATAAATAAGCAATTACATAAAATTTAAAAATAAAAATAAAAATTATTTCTAATAATTCTTAAAATTACAATCATTTCAATAATTATTTTAACTACATTATAATTTTTTCAATATTTTAATTCAAGTTTAAAGTTATAAATTACAGATTATGAATAATTATGTTCAATTGAAAATTTTTATGCATATACTATAATTAATTCTTATATGGAGTAATTACAATGATTTTAAAGTAATGTAACATTAATTACATCAATTAATTTCTTTTACTGTAAAAATATAAAATATAAAATGTAAAAATTTATGTTCTATAAATAATTATTTAACGTAACTTACAACTAATAAATATAATCATTTATAATTATTTATAAAAGTGATTCATTATGAATAACACTAGTAGAAAAGAACCTTAAAAGCTCAATCAATAATTTTAAGAATTGAACTATTAATTTTAGATTCCTGAAAAAAATTTCAGAATTCAAATATCATTTTTTAGATGAAATAAATCTTTGAATTTAAATAAAAAATTTCATGTCAATTTTCGAATTCAAAACTAAATTGTCGATGTTTTTTTTGAAATTTTGTTACAAGGTTCAAAGCCCATCTTTTAAGGTTCAAAGGTGTCAACCTAAGGATTACATCAAAGGTGCAAAATAGAACTATGGCAAGAACAATGGTTTGAAAAAAAATTAAAGGTCATGTTATAACAAGGTTGTAACATACCATTGACCTATGAAAGAAATATAAACATTTGGTGTGGGGGACAAACATGATTAACAAGATAAAAAAAGGCAACAAACATGATCAAAAACATAAGGGGGGACAAAGGTGTGCACCAAAAAAAAAACAAGCATCATTAGGAACACAAGGGGGGGCAATGGTGTGCATAAAAAAAACAATGAACATGATTAGGAGCACAAAAGGAGGGTGTGCACAAGAAAAGGTGACAAACGTGATCAAGAACACAAGGGGGGTGAAGGTGCACAAGAGAAAGCAATGAACATTATCAAAAACACAAGGCGGGGGTGTGCACAAAAGAAGGCAAGAAACATGATCAAGAACACAAAAGGGGGTGTTTGCAAGAAAAGGCAATGAACACAATCAAAAGCACAAGAAAAGACAACAACAACCATGATAATAGTAAGAACATAAAAAAAGGTGACGAACACAAGAACACGAAATAAGAACAATGAAAAACACAAAAGAAGGTGATGATTGAAATTAAAAACATGAAAGGAAGGTGTGCACCAAAAAAAACAACAAACATGATCAAAATGAAGAACATGACCAACAACACAAGAGAAGGCAACAATCATGATCAACAACAATTGTAAGAGCAAAATAATATGATAAAAAACACAAAAAAGGTGACAACCATGATCAACAAGAGAAAACAACAACCATGATCAACAATAGGATTGTAAGAAAACATGATGACCACAATTAGGAACACAAAGAAGGGAGAAGGGTGTGAATAAAAAGATGCAACAATATACATGATTAACAACAACAACAACAAGAGCACAAAAAATGGTGACAACCATTATCAAGATGAAGAAAGTGACAAAGATTATCAAGAGTATAAAAAAGGCAACAACCATGATCAACAATAGTTGTAAAAATACATGAAAATGTAATGACGATGATCAATAACAACTACAAGAACACAATAAAAAGCTACGACAATGATCAACAACTTCATGAGCACAAGAGCAAACAATGACAATGATCAATGACAATTGCAAGAGCACAAAAAAAATAATAACATTGATCGACAATAACTTTAGGAGCACAAGAAAAGGCAACAATCACAATCAAAAGCATAAAAAACAACAACTATGATTAGGATGAAAAAAATGATGACCATATTTAGAACATAAGAAAAGATGACAATCACCACAAGGAACACAAAAGAAGGCGACAACCCTAATCAAGACAAAAACAACAATAACCATGATCAAGAACACAAGAAAAGATGACAACCACAATCAAGAGCACCCAAAAAAAAAATGACCGTGATCAAGATAGATAATGGAAGGACCATGATCATGAACACAAGAGAAGGTGACAACCACAATTAGGAGCACAAAAAAAAACAATGACCATGATCAAGACGAATAAAACAAGAACCATGATCACTGACACAAGAGAAGGTGATGCAAGGTTGCCAACATGAGATTGCCCTACACTAGCAAGAGCACAAACCTAAGATGTTAGAAGCATGACAATGTTTGAGATTTTAAGGTTAGACAAACAAGTCTTTGCCCATGGCCATAAATTTTCTTCAACTTTTTGTGATAGTGATACATCTATTGATGGAGGATGAACATTTTTAAATAAAGAAATGAACTGATTTTCATTGGATTATATTTTGCCAACGGTTAATCGTGTCTACTTGTCAAATGTTGAATGTGTACTAGCAGGGTTAAAAGCATATGTTTAGAGGGAGAACAAATATTTGCTTGAATTTTTCCAATCAATGGACCCCCTTTGTTTGAAAAGGCATAACTTTCACATCTCTCTACCAAATTGCTTGATTTTTGTAACCATGGATATGCCCATAGGTGAGGCACAAGTTCTCTTTAGATCCCATGCCCCCCAAAAATCACTCCTAGTGAATGAATTCTTTTAAATTTCTTATGTGTTAGGTGACTAGCCTAGCTACCCTAACAATAAAGTAAATCCTTCAAACATTTTATCACTATGGATATTGTCTATGCATGAGATGATGTTCAAACAGTATAAAATTAGTATTCTATGAGATAATTCCACTTTGGCAAATGGGCCTTCTGATTGGTGCAAGAGATAGATGGGGCATTAGATTGAAGGGAAGCATTAAGTTCTCCCCATATTCAATTCTTCAGGTAATTATTCTTGCTACAAGATACATAGATTCAACTGCTGCTCACTCATGTAATTGCCTGGACCTGGCACAATATTTTCCAGATGGCTAACCAAGCAAAAGCAAGTACCACAAGGTCTTTAACACTAAGGCAACTAATGTCAAGTATGCCCTGAATATCACATCCAACACCATCCTCAAATTTAAGGTTCTACTAGTCCAACGGTCACTATTAAAAACCTTTGATTTAAGTGTCCTCTAAGAGGTTTGCAACTGGAGCTACTGGTTCTTCAGGAAGAGATATCCTGTCTTCAAACTTATAATGATATCACCAAACAAAAACAAACAAACAAACTTGGAGCATAAAGGGTCACATATGTCACAAAACCCACTTGCTCAAGCTTCCTGTAAAGTTATCTACCTGGTAAGACAATTCAACATTGAAGCTCCTTGTTGCATCATTCATCATCCATCAATTCCATCCAATGATCTTAAAGAACTTGCATTGAAGGTTGGTATTTCTCACAATGCCAGTGCTATTGACAGAAATGAGGCCACCACAGATCCAGGGTTGTGAAGGTCTGGAATAGTACTTGCACAGGACACTACATTGCAAAAATGTTTTCTTTCATAAATTTCCAGTGTTTCCTTTTAAAGCACTTAAAGGCTCTTAATCATTGATTGAATGCAATGGAGACGTTGCTGCACTGCTCACTAAATCAGCTCCCTCCATCTCACACCACCTTGAAGTTCCCAAACAAGGAACATATTGATACCCACTTTTGGAATATTGGCAGCAAGAGTGTTGAACACAAACTTTTTGAACCATCAGGTTTAGATCCTCTTCATTAAACCTGTGGTCACTTCCTGCAACACACCACCCCTGCATTTGTGAAGAAATTGTAGATGCCTTTGTTTACTACACATCTTGTTGCAAACAATCACAACAGATATGAGCAGGCTTCAAAACATTGTATATGATGTGCCAACACATCGCACAAATGGAAAAGATTTTTTTTCACAGAACTCTTCACAAAGGTCATTGGATCAAGATATGGACATGATAATCTTTGTTGAGCAACCAACTCTCACAGGATGATGTTGCTAGCCAATTCAAAGTTAGGACATACCATTGGAATCTCTAAAGGATTGAAGCATCTGCTGGAGTCAAAGACTGGCCCAGAGCCACCTTCAATAGAAGATCCTTTTGTCAACTCAATACACCATCTAAGCTTTGACATCCATTCCAACTTCTCAGCCATAGTTTCGGCCTTCAACACAATCCAGTAGTGTCCTGCCAGCCAAACAAGTATAAATGAATCAAAAGGCCAAGACTACAAAGGAGGGTAGATAACGTGATAACATATCTATGAAATTGCAGAAAATTTCCACAACAACCATTTGAAGTTAACATGAGAATGGGTGCAGTCATAATCTAAGGAGAGTTGCCCACAAAGTGCCAAACCATCACCTTCATCACAAATAGCAGTGAAAAGCTGCAACAACTATCCACTACCTTCATCAGCTCCCAGCAGTATGTGTTGATAAGTATATAATCACCCACCCAAATGACAAGATGAGAACAGTAGGGTCAGCCAGTCCTGCAGCATATGGAGATTTAAGAATCTGATTTCAATCATCAATAAGAAAAGGTGCATCTGCAAAATGGAGGCAGTGGCACATACAAGGTACAATTACCTTTCAGTCTTATATGCAACTTTTTGACTGATTTTGAACACAAGACCCCCATCACTATTGTTCTGCCTATCTGATGAAGCTTTATCCTTTGTCAATACTTTTGTGGTAACTTTTTGTGGCTTCATCATCAGCTCCATCTTCTATTGTACACTTCTACAAGCATCCACAACGAGTAAGGTTCATCTTGGTGGAAGAAACATTGTTACACAGTATTTGTCTTGCCATACAGTCACCTATTAGTGCAAGATTCAGCAAACACAAGCTATAACAATCAATTGCAATGCAAATCAAAGAGTCAAACTAAAGCTCTATTCCTTCAAAGCATACTGCAGCACCCATAGCCAAATAATCACATCTGTTGCATGAGAAAATCAACAGTTACCAGTTACCCTGCCAGAACTGAAGCAACAGCAAGTCTGCATGAAAATCATTCACCTCTAAGTTTGTGACACCACAGAAGTTCCATTCCTCTGGTGTTTTGGTGTATGCAAACTCCAGGAAAAATTGAAAACAGGTTCCATGGGCTAATCTTTTTCATTTCAATCTACTACCAAGGCAAATGGATTCAAAGACTAATGCAATCAAAAGAAATAGATAAACATCTTCTGCTGAAACCCATGAACCCAAACAAAAAGAATTAGCAGTTGATCATGCAAACTGGATCCTGATAGGTGTTCAGAATATACCTTGTTGGTTTTCTCATTGGGAACAAACCATCTTTTGGCCCAGGAACTTTTTCTGCACTTCTTTATAAGATAGCCTGGAACACCCTACCCAATTAGCTGTCCAGTGCTCAAGTTAACATCTGGAAATGTGTTGTCATGTGTGACTATTCAGAAGTACAAGCCAAAGGTTGCTTCAAACAGCCTGAAGCAAATCAAACTGACTAGATCTTATCTACACCCATAGAGAATATGTTAACAGCATGCACAACATCCTGCACCTCAAGAAAACCATTTTCTACACCTGAAGCTGAAAAATGAGATATAAGATCAGCATGCCTGCATCATTGTCTCCAACAACCTGCAGAGTTGATGGTGTAGCTTGCTTCAGAGATTTCAAACTCCCACCCTGTGATGTGGGCACAGGCCCTCTTGCCTGAAAATCATTACATTTGCAACCACTGACATTAAGTGGAGCTCCATATCTAAACGACCTTTACATCCAGTTCAGTATTTCCGGTCTGAACCAAACAACCAGTCAAAAGTAAAGCTCAGTACTGGACATTCTCATATGAGAGACATACATTTCAATACAAGGTGCAGCCAATTAATTCTTCCCACCAAGTTATCCTTGGAGATAGAAACATCTCAGAGCACATAATTTCTTGCACTCCTGCTCTCATATCCTGAACTAAACATATTTGCACTCATGTGGTGCTTTAACAAGAGAGTACAATGAGTACTTAACAAGGGGTGTGTCACACTGTGGCCTTGCCATTTACATTAAAAAGTATCTTAAGGTAAAAGAAGAATTATGGAAACTCAAATACTTCACAATGCCAAAATATAATCTTCAAAAAATCCTCTAAAAGAAACCAAAATCCTTCAAGATATTATAACTCTGTAACTAATCTCAACTTTCAACACAAGCCAAAATATCATCTTTCAAAAATCCTCATATAAAAATAGACCTATTATTATTACCTAGTAGGGGCCAAAATCCCTTAAGCTACTATACTCTATAATGAATCTGAACACAATATCCTTGCCTTGGTAGGCAAAGCCAACGAAGGAAAGGCGATAACCTGGAGAGTGAAGATAAACTGTGAGAGAGAGAAGGAAGGTCTGTCTTTATATAGAGGAGAGCACGTTCACATGGATGATATATTAACAGATGACTCTTCTCATTTGCTAGGAAGCTCTTTTTATGTCATCCAGGGGACGCTGGATCGAGAGCCAGAATCACCATCCGCATGGATGTATGCGAATGTAAAGTCCATGTCGATGATTTGTCGAACTATTTCGTCCACAACGCTGTTTCTTCATTTATGTGGGTTTGTGATTCTCTCATCCACATGGATGCATACAAATGCAACTCCATGTCGATGATTCGTCGAACTATTTCGTCCACAATGCTGTTTCTTCATCCATATGGATTCGTGATTCTCTCATCCACATGGATGCATACAAATGGATAACTCGTCATTTTTTCATCCATCACGATATTTCTTCATCCATGTGCGTTTGTGATTCTCTCATGCACATGGATGCATAAAATGTAACTCCATGTGGATGATTCGTCGAACTATTTCGTCCGCAACACAATTTCTTCATCCATAGGCATTTGTGATTCTCTCATCCACATGGATGCATACAAATGTAAAGTCCAAGCAGATGATTCGTCGAACTATTTCATCCACAAGAAATTTTTCTTCATCCATGTGCTTTTGTGATCGACTTGGATGTATACAAATGTTAACTCCACGCGGATTATTCGTCGAAATTTGTCATCCACAGTGCTGTTTCTTCATCCATGCGCGTTTGTGATACTCTCATCCACATGGACGCATACAAATGTGAAGTTCATGTGGATGAATAGTCGAACTTTTTCGTCTACCACGCTGTTCTTCATCCATGTGCGTTTGTGCTTTGTGTCAGCGCGAGAGCGGCCGCAAAGCGCGTCTGCGAACTTCACAAACTATCTTTCGTGCGTGAGAGAGAGAGAGAGAGAGATCCAAGGGAGGATCGTGAGGGGCAGGATTTGTGGAAGAATGTTGTAGTAGTTCAGCAGCTTCGTGTGAGAATGGTGGTGACAATGTGAAGTTAACTGAGTGTTTTTTTTCGCTTTAGAAAATTGCTGGGGGAACAAGATGTGTGGCAGATGTCACGTTTGCTTGCTGTGAGCTGGAAAGAAAGGAAACAAATCTGGCAGTAGCTAACAGAGAATGAAGTAGCTTGTTTGTTTTTGCTTACCAGTTGTGGGCGGAGGGATAATATGGGGTGGAGGGGTTGGGAGTGGCCTGGGAGAGATTTTCGCACCTGGGTTTTTTGTGATGTGATCAGCTGCAAGAACTGAATCTGGGACTAGATAGAAGCTTTAGTTTAGCTTGCTGTTGGTGGGACGTTTTGAGCAAGCTTGGGCTTTTCTTTGATGTGAGCTGAAAGCAACAACAAATCTGTCAGGAGCTAGATGTTATCTAGGTTTCTTCTGTACATTTGTTGTGGCATTTGTAGGTGAGGACTAGGTTGATTTGCTGCTTGCAGCTGCGTGTTGATACTACCACTAACTATTGCAGAGGAGGCTGTCGCTGGAAAGTCTGCAAGAGAAGCTGTTGTGAGGGCGAAGCTGGAAGCTTATACTCATGACGTTGCAATATTGCATTGCACTGTGCTGTGAAGATATCAGGGAGCAACTGGCAGTCTGACCAGCCGAGCATTTCCAGGAAGAAGAAAGTTGTGCGTATAATCCCACAGCTATGGTGGTGGTGGTAGAGATGGATCACGGACGTCTCAAACACCGGAGCCAAACTCCCTCCAGAATTCCTGCCAAGGTGACCTCCGTCTCTCCTGCCCAGCAGAAAGAGAGCAGCTTAAGGTCTGTATCTGCAGGCCCAAGAGAGAGGCCCGTCAATACCCCAGTGGTGTCGGGTAGCGCAAAAAACGCACAGAAAGGAGGAGGTCGAAGTAAGACACCTAACCGTCTACCAGCTTCCGTGTCGTCGACGTCTATCAAGAAGCTTTGCTCCCCACCCAAGAAGGCTCAAGTTCCATCGCCTCCTCCTCTATCATGTTCTCTAGTCCAGCAAGCGAAAACTCCGCCGACCAGCAATGCTCCTGTGCAGCAGCCCCTGTCTTCTCTTCCTATTAGGGCCTCAAAACTTTCTTCTCCAACCAACCCAAGCACCTACCACAGCGCGGAAGAAAATCCCTCCAAGACTAGTCGCTCAGGCAGCTCCGCACCCAATTTACCTACATTGTTATTTACGCCTGCCGTGGTTTCCAAGGTGCGCTCTCCCACACTGACAAAGAGCAACAGCAGCACCAAACTTTCTCGTGATGAGTGTCCCAGCGTATACCCCAAGGCGGCAACTAGCTCTGGCGATGGTCCCAGCGTATACCCCAAGGC
>Ga0116229_10014827_pt1 | contig 10748 bp, 6 predicted proteins | sample S1TSphgellanicum_3_FD_87313 | JGI IMG/M metagenome (GOLD analysis project Ga0116229, IMG submission 87313) | Host-associated microbial communities from peat moss isolated from Minnesota, USA - S1T2_Fc - Sphagnum magellanicum MG | ecosystem: Host-associated > Plants > Peat moss > Unclassified...
ACATACATTAAAATATACCCCTATGTCATTGTAGAATACCTTTAGGATGCAACTAATTTGGTGACTATTGCGACTAATGGGACATATCAACCTATTAATGGATGAAAATAAATGTAATATTGATGTAACAAATAGGATGAAATTTCTAATAGTTGCATCATAGTTGTGAAAATGACCAAAATAGTTGAAAGTTGGTCTTGTAGTTTCAAATATTTTCAAATCTAGTCGCAAACGACTATAAGTCGCATGTAATCGTAAATTGAATGGTTACATTTTGGCTGATTTCTACTAGTGGATGTGAATACCATAAATTATTAATTTTTTCATACACCACCAAATGATGCAAATTTTTCATATTTATTTTATACATAGGACACAAGGCAAAAACATAGAGAATCAAATTTCCTTCAAATTTAAGGGGATGTATACTCATTGTGTGCATGAAATAAACATCATTATACATGTTTTTAATCATTTCTATTACAAAATGATGCAAATTCTTTGGCATGATTGCATTCACATGTTTGAGTAAAGAAAACCATGTTGGTTGAACTTTGCATTAATAATTATGCAACACATGACAATTTAGTAAATGGTGCAAATGGAATATTCAAAGATTCCAAGGGTCCACTAAATTAGTTTAATTCACAAGAAATCATATGGATACTATTAACCCCAAATGTGGTCAACTCACAAGAACTGGAAATTCACATTTATATGAACATGAAATATATCCTATATGGACACCAATAGAACCCATATCCAAAGATATCCAAATTGGTTCAAATTCTTCTCACATTACAACAAACACACAATTTCCAATGCAATTGGCTACAACACATACCATACATTGAGCATAAAAATTGAACTTTATTATTTGGATTATTTGATTAGTGTCTATAAACAATATAATTTGACATATACAACATTTTCTTGTGTTAATTTTTTTTTTTTAAACTTTACTTTTTTTAACCTTCGTAATTGTTTTTTTTTTCCAAATTGATCCAAGTGTTGCCATAAATATGTACTTATTGTAAACAATTTCATGGTGGGATCCACTCATCCCCAAACCACACACATTTCACAACTCACATGTTCTTATTATTTTTTCAATACTAGATTATTGTTTTACATAAAATTTCTGTTTTTTTTAAATTAAAATTTCAAAACAACTGGTATATTGTGTCTCAAGGAAACACACTTTGACACACTTCATCAAATAGTACATCTTTGAAAATTGTTAGAACAATGGATTCAATAATAAGTGTAAATGAACAAAATTGTACAATGATTATATATAATAATTTCACAACCTTATCATCACACAAAACATTTACATCTTTGGGAACTTAATATAATGTAACAACATTCAATACATTCAAAAAAGGCAATTCATATAATAGCAATATACAAACCCCCAAAAAATATCCTTGTCAAAGTTCATAATTCACCTTTAGAAGTTTTTAGATTTAATGCCAATTTTTTGTCCCGCGATAATAATTGGCAATTTCAATATTGACATGTTTGATCAAAATTAACAAAACCAAATGAATTTATAAATTTTATGGACTAGTGTTCAATGGAACTTCAATTTAAGAAAACCATAACAAATTATGGATCTCATATTCATCACAAATGGATAATGCCCCAATTGAATAATGCATGTCAAGAGTTGAAGTTGATTGAATTGACCATAAGGCAATATGTATTGCATTTTAATTCCCAAATTATGTCCCACAATACCATCACATAAGTTTAAAATAATTTTTTTTCTACAAGTTACTGACAATAGTGACAATGCGAAATAATAGTGAGAAGTTGAAATTGTAATGACCTCCAAACCTTGTCTAACATAGCACTTGCAACAAACTTTGTGCATGCTAGAGTAGAGACATTACATTTTTACTTGTTTTGAGTTAAGATTAATGTTAATTTAGTGCCTATTTTAACAAATTGAAAGGTAACTATTATGAATTAATTATTAATTTTTTGAAATTTTATTGCCCAAAATGTCAAATTTTCAGATTTTAAAACTACATAATGTCAAAAGCTTTGGAAACTAAAGGTTATCAACCATGGTTGCTAAATTTTTATTTTTCATCATTGTAATTATAAAGATTTCCCTTGGTTCATGATATGGCTTCAAACTTTTGTGATAATTATGGTATTATGGGTGCAAAATCAAAACATTAGTATAAAAATGGGGTATAGTTCATTAACCTAAATCATTAAGGGAATTTCTTCCACTTCACCATAATCATTTCACCTTAACTAAAATTATGTCACTATAAGGTCACTATGTAATCATCATTTCAATACTAATTGATATAATTCATTATTAATTGAAATAATGTTTTGGATGTTGTTATAAATACCTTGGGTTATAGGTTGTTCTACTTTATTTTATTTAAAATTATAATAAAATATTTAAAGATATTTTACTTTAATTTATTTTAGGTTATTTTATCCTAAAATATAATAGCAGAAAATGACATAAGATAGAACAACCTAATATAACTTGGAATGTAATAGAATAACCTAAAGTAAAATAATTTAAAATAGGTTATAAAATGAAAGTATGGTAAATTAGACCACAAAGTAATGCACCTAAAATCCCATTTTAAAACGTGATATTTTTTTACATAAACACAAGAAAATAGATTGGAAATGTTTTATGTTTCATTTTGAAAACATTTCTACCTCCATTGGTTTATGATAAGTTGAACATAAAAAGTGAAATTTTTTAATATAATAAAAGCAGGTAACAAATGTGTTTGAAATTAAGTAACAAATATTTTTTTCAAACTTACTTTTATGTTACAAATTGGATATATTTTGATTAGAATATGAAAAAGATGAAAAGTCACAAATACATTTTAGGGCCCCACTAATTCAAAAATTCAAAAATGCAATATTTCACCTACTTATAACCTACTTGAAGGCTATAAAATAAATTGTGAACTTTGCTTGAATTTCAATGAATATACTTAAACTCACTTTAAACATGTAATCTTTATTCAAAGTTTTAGCAAAATTGATAAAAATGTTCATATTAATCATTGAACTAAATAATATTTTTAACTTCAATCTATCAAAACTTAATTGATGACTACTTTTCATTTATGTTGCAAGGAACATAAACAATATAATTTACCATGTTTGGACCCTATAAAAGGAATTATCTAAAATTTAGTTTAATATGGACTAGTTTAAAATAACCTAAAATAATTAAAAATAGTTTAAAGACATAATAATTTTTAAATGATCCAAGGTAGATGGCATAAAATAGTTTAAAGTGCAATAGCCTAAAATAACCTAAGTTTAATTAACTTTAAATAACCTAAAATAACTTATGGTAGAATATATTATAATAAGTTATACCAAAATAACCAAAAATAATTTGAAATAGCCAAGAATAACATAGGGTGGAATAACCTAAAAATAACTTAAGGTGAAATAACTCACAATAGTTGATAATAACTTTGAATGCCCTAAGGTTGAAGAACCTAGAATAATGAAAGATAACATAAGATATAATAACTTAAAATAATCTAAAATGACAAGATTTTTGGAATAAAGAAATTTTGTTTAAAAGCAACTTCAATTGTTCACTTGACATCCATTCCTCCTTGGTTGTTACACGAAGGAAAACCCATATATCAAAAAATTATCCTTAGACCTTGGGCTCCATTGTCATTTCCCAAGGCATAATAATGGAATACCAAAAAGGCCATACTTTTATCATAACCCTTGCCTCAAGGAATATTCTATTAATCCAAATAGATTCCAATAGCATTGTGTAGATTATTTTTTCGAAGCTTGAGAATTCAAAACCTTTGGAACTTTTGATTTGGAACATAAGGTTTGGACCCCATGCAAGTTGGGAATGTTTATAAAAATTCAAATTATAAAATTATTCAAGTGCTTTCACACATAATCTCAAGCCACAACTTCAAGTTGTTTATTCCAAGCATGTTTGAATTAAAAGCCCCTTGCTTGAAATCAAAAACCTCATGCTTGGAATTAACCCTTTCTTGGAATCAAAAATTTCATGCTTGGGGCTTTGAAATCATGGGTTCCAAGAAAAGAAAAGAAAATCACCCTATGTTACTAGAATATATATTGGGTTAACATAGTATTAATTGACACAAAGGTTTGGTAAAAGTATGTTCATTTTGGTATTCCATACATAATGCCTTGTCAATGGGGCCTTCCCCAATCCATAAAACTCCACAAAAGATGCATCAATAGTCTTTTTACACTTTTAAAAAAACATCATTTACAATAATTTCTTCCATAATTCTATGAGATGATCATTATTTTTCAATGTGAACTTCTCCACAAAATCCAAAATATATATATATCTTTCACTTTGCCAACATAGATGTCATTAATTTATAATTTTTTTCTTGGCCTTTATCTCTCCATTGCAAAATACAAAACCTAAGATGGGCGTGGGTGGTTGAGTCCAAACCCACATTTTGGGGTGTCCCTCATCTTTATGGCTTTACCCATTGCAAAACATAAGGTTAATGTTATTATGAACCTAAACATACTAAATCACAAAGATGGTTTTTACATTAGGTATAGGTTTTTTTATTAATGTTGGGCATGTATTTAATTCAATGGTGGGTTTTTGGCCGAATATATGTATATATAATTATGGAGGTGAAAATATCAATGCCCTAGCTTTGCACCCTACCTAGCAAATTAGTTTTTTGATATTTACCCTTCTTTCTAAACCCATGTGCAATAAAAAATCAGTTTATATCTAACCATGATATAACATCAAAGGAAATATGAAATAGGTATTTGAAAAAAACCTTGATTCATACTTGTCATTTATACCCAATGGGAAACAACAACAAATTATGTTTAGGGTTAGTTCTTAAGTTTAGGGTTTAAGTTTTGGGCACATTTTGCATTTCAAGTTTGAGAGAGCAAACTTTCAAGCACTATGAACACTTTTTACAAAAGACTTTTGTCATTTTTCCCATTTCACCATCTTTGTTGTTTTATTTGAATGTGATGTAATGGAATGTTACCATTGGGGTTTGCATGATTGTGAAGGAATGCCACTCAATTTCATAGGGTGTCAAACTACATATGACTTTTGTAAAAATGTGAAGAAATTAATTTTTTTCCTTTTTTTGTTTTTGTTTGTTGTTGTAAATGTTTGCATTTCAATTTGATTCTTGTTTATGCTTTCATGTTTACTTCATTCTTGCATTTTCTTGTTTTTATGTTACAAATGCACCTTCACTTGCATAACAAAAGAAAAAAATTCCTTCACATATTGTGTTTTTATATTTTGAGTTCGTACAAGCTTGATTGATTAATGCTTATAACTTGTATTTTGTCTTACATTAAAAAATAAGTGCTTCATTCCAAAAATCAAAACCTAAATATTTATAAGTGCCTTTGCCATTGCCTTACACACATCAAAGTTTTGTGTGATTGGTATATTGCAAAGGTAATTATCGAAAAACTTGTTGGTTTTGTTTGCTTTCATGGTTGGGTACTTATGGTTGGTTATGAAAACTTGCAAGGCAATAAAAGATGGTTTTTTCAACTTAGGTGAATGCAAGGGATGCTCAATTTAACTTCAATCCTATTTCATTAATCTTTGCAAGTTGTACAAGTAATAGTGCCATGCATCAAAAACTTGGAAGTGATTGATGCAACTAGAAAACCACCTTCTAAGGTTCCTCTTGAGTTGTTACCGGTGAAACATACGTAACTAAATTGCACATGGAATAATTGAAGAAACATGGCTTTGTTTGGAAGCCTCATAATCATAGCTTGCCAACATGGGCATTTTTCGAAGTAAATAACAACCAACCCATATATTTAAATGCCAACCATATCATGAAATGCATAAATTGCTATAATCACATGTGTGGCCTTGCATACTAGGTGCCACAAAGGTTTGTTTGCATACCACAAAACAAATGGCATTATTGCCATGAAAAAACATGTGGATGTTGAACATAAAAGGTTGTTTGCAAAGTATGTGGAACTTGCAACTAGTTGGTTTAGATCTCTACTTCATTAGGAACAAGATAGTAAAAGGCCCCATGTTACACCAAATGTCATCTCTAGTTTTTATTTGTTGTATTAACCCATTTGCAAAAGACCATGGCACAAAAAAATGCTTCATGGAAAATGTTATGTTATATTTGGTCAAAGGTTAATTTCTATCATTAAGGAGCATGAAATCCATTTAGTTCCAAAAGTTGGTGTACAAGTTGTGCCCGAAGGTGGTTTTCCCATCCAAGAATCCTTGCTTGAATATGTGTAGCCCACATTAGCCATTGTGTGTCAACTACATGTACCTTTCTCTTGTTGTTGAAAATAACACATTATGTGTTTGTTGTGGCTATAAATTTTATCTTGAAAAAATGGGAGCCACAACATATATAACAATTGGTTTATTTGGTGCATCTTATATTGTTGGTGTAGCTATGGTTACCCAACTCAAGAAATTCTTTAACAAGTTATTTTTACCTAGAAGGTTATGGTAGATGTAAATGACAAATGGTCCATTTTGCAAACATGTGCATCTATTTTGAATTATGTTGTTTCTTATAATGGTTTGGGGGTGTTTGAACCTTTTGATGGAGCTTGCTTGGGACATGCACCTTCAAAAGCTTGTCAATATATTATTTTCAATGACAAAGTAGGCTTGGGATTCAATTATGCATCTATCGAATTTACATAAATTAACATTAAAAAAAGTATTACAAGGCCTAAAACATTTGGTAAAAATAAACAAGTGTGAGACAAAACGTGCATAAACTTTAAGTTTAGGTCTAGAAATTTGAACATGCTAATGAAAACAAGGTGAGATGGATATATTATTCGTCACATTTGTGTTGTTTTGCTTGTATTTTTTACTTTTATGTTTTTTTTTTGTTTTGCAAATGCATGAGGATATCTTCCTTTGGTTTATGGTGTTTTGTATTTTGTGGGTTTTTCATTGACCATGGTAGTATGTGAAGCTACTGTGAAAGAGTTGTCGCCCATAGTAAGTTAGTGTGTGATGAATCGAAATTGTGGACATAATTGGTTGCTTGGAAACACCTTGCAATTTTCATTCCACATGTCATGAACTTTGTGACAAACTTGCACATTAAACTATCCTTGATAGTTTGGTTAAATTGGATGTAACCACTTTTGATGCAAAGTTGGAAGAACTACAAATTCGCATGAAATGACAAATATTGGAAATGCTTCTACATGTCATCTCATTTTCGCATAGATTTGATAGCAAAAAAGATCATTAAATGTCGACACTTATGTTTGAATCCTAGGTTTTAAAATATATTAATTTAATCACATCATATGTTGGTCATGAGAATGCATCAAGATTGGTTATCAATTATGATTTTATAATTGTTAATACCTTTGTTAGTGGAGTTTTACAAATCATTAATGCCAACTACAATTGAAGAGCCTCATGGGTTAGCTTCATAGGTGGATTCTAAGGATTTGTTTCACAACATCGAAAAAAATAAACACATTTAAGCACCTTGTGTTAAAAAAACTTGACAAATTTTGCCATTATCTTATTAATGTGAATTGTGAATGTGCTTTGAATTGATGGTAGAGAAAATCACACAATTTTTTCATTGTTGCAAAGCTAGCAAGACACATTTTGGGCATTCAAGCCTTTCAAATTGAAATTGAAAAGATATTTTCCATTGTTAAAATCCTCACATTGTTTCATAGATTTATTGTTTTCAAATTGAAAGTCTTGACAAATGTTTTTTTTTCAACAAGAATTGGCCATTTGACTTTCATATTGATTACTTGAAGCATGTTCATTTTGCAAATGTATGTGAAGTGAAATCTAACTTAATTAATGAACTTAAGGCTGAACTTATAAGGGAATGGAACATGAAGAATTTTTAGAAGTTTTTTGATAGGATTCATCTATCTAAATATTCAATAGAAGGTACAACATTCTTTTGGAATGTAGGTGATGCATTCATTAAGGTTATGTTGTGGTGGGAAATTTTAAAAGTGTTGTGCGGTTTTGTGGGAACAATTTTGATGGTCGTTTGTAATCTACAACTTCTTACAAATAATGTTGGGCTCATGTTATGATTTTTCATGAATCACGCATGGTAGAAGTAGTTGTAGAACTTTTTTAATGGCAAATGTAATTGTTGATTATATTGATGAATTATGTTTATTAATTACAATTTGCCATGGGTGATAACTTAGGAAAGGACTTTAAAATGCGAAATGCACAAATGTAAGGTTCCTAAGTAAAAAAAAGATTATGAGAGTGAGGATTGTGAGTTTAATTTTTATTGGGAATTATCTTATGAGTTGGGTCTTTCAGTTTTTGTATAGAATTGGGCATGGTGATAATCATGAAATGTTTGTGGGTTTGTAATGTTGGGTAGAATATATTGTGAATGTTGGGTCTTTGTGTGTTTGTAATGTTAGGTAGAATTGTTAATGTTGGTTTTGTTGGTTTTTGTGTAAATCAATCATGAAATGCTTGTGTTTTTGTGAAATTGGGCATGTTGAAATGTTTGTATTTTTGTAAATTTAACAAAGTTGTGAATGTTGGATTTCTTGTTGTTTTGTATTAGAGAATATGATAAGCATATGGCATATGTAAAAACCATGTAAATTGGGTGAAAGCATGGTAAATTAATTTTTTTTAAAATCCTACTTAAAATGCAAATTTTAAATATGGTCGATTTCAACATAAACACAAAAAAATAAATTCAAGTCATTTAAAAATATCATTATGATTATGTCTATGCCTTCATTGATTTTATTGCTAGCTAAATACAAAATTTGAAAAAATTTAATGTAACAAAAAAAATAACAAATATGCTTGAAATTGGTTTGGTGAATATTGTATTTTTTCATCATTTTACAATAGAAGTTTGATGCATTTTGATAATAATAGGGAAAAAATGAAAATTCACAAACACATTTTAATGCACCATTAACTTAATTTTTTAAAAAACTTAATATTTCATCTACTTGCAACTTATTTTATAAGTTGTGATCTTTGCATGTATTTTGATAAATTTTATTTATATCTACTTGAAACAAGTGATTGTAAAATACAATTGTAACAAAGTCAAATAACATGTTCATATTAAACATTTTTTCAATAATATTTTAAATTTTAATATACTAGAACCTACTTATGATTACTTTCCATTTATGCTACAAGTAATATAAATAATCTGATTTACCATGCTTGGACTCATTTAACAAATAAAAACAAAGCTTCTGAACTATGATTGAAAAAGTAATGAATAGTGGTTTTTGTTTTAGTAAATGAATAGTTATTTTTTACTAGTAAAAAATGTACAAGAATTAATAGATACTAATGTTCTTTAGTGTTGGTTGCAAGGCTTGAAATTTGAAATTTATTTTTCTATACAATAAAATCTTAATCCCCTTGTGCTTTTGATTTACAAAAATTGGCTTAATGTTTTCTTCCAAAATATTTGTAACAATAAAATATATATACTTGGTTGGGTTTTTGTCAAAGAACCTCATTTATAATTTGCCAACACAAGGAATTGAAACCTCATCCCTAGTTCCTATCCTTGTATTCTCAATTTCAAAAACTCATAACCAGGCGGTTTGTTGTTAAATTTTTCTTAAAGGTACATACCTTCATGGTTATTTGTTTTAAAAACTAAACCTGGCTATATTGTTAAAAAAAATCAAATACCTACCCAACACTAGTTTTTACTTTTTACTATCTACCTACTACCAACTTGCTTGTAGGTTGTTGTAAGTTGTTAATAGGTAGGCAATTTTTTAAGAACAAACAAATGAGCAAACCATCATGGTTAGCAAGGGAATTCAAACCCCATTAAAAAAACTTGGGCTCCATGTTGTTATGCATTACTAGTGACGATGAAATAACAAAAAAGAAATAAGGGTTTACATTTGAAAACTTTGTTATTTTCAAATATATATAAGATTCAAATTGTGCAAAATATCGCTCAATTATCATCTAAGGGGAGGTTCAATTAACCACCCCTATTTTTGATTCATTGAAATTTTGGAAGCAATTAGGATGGATAAACATTAAATCAACTAAGCAAGTGGGGATTAAATACTTAAATCAAGTATTTAAAAAAGAAATTTTTATTGGAAACTAACTTAATCTCAAAGAGAAAAAAAACATGTTAATCTCTTGAAACAATCCCAACATATTCGAATGAAATAACGCATATTTACATTCGTATGAAATTACACGTAAACATGTGCATGAAATTGGAAAAACACAATGATTCAAATTTTTTTTTGAAAAAACACAAAGATTCTAAAAGACATTGAAAAAAGTAAAGAGATTTATTCCCATAAGAACATTTTGAAACATTACAACTTGATAAATGTTTATTTTTTAAGAATTCCAGTTTGGAATCAACCTCTAATAAATTTGCAATTTGAAATTGTCTTTTCGTACAACCTATGACTATAGCCCATCCCACCTAAACTAGCTCCAATGAAATCATCGTCACTAGAATTATTTCCTCAATATTTATCATCCATGCTTGATGTGCACTAATGGGTATTTGTTCATTCTCACTCTTACTAGTTATCAATTGAACCTTAGGTCCAGTTCACACTAAGGCCTAATTTATAAGTCCCAATTCAATCCTGCGATCTGATTGGCCTAGAGCTCCAAATCAGGACCAAGTCGTTCACACTAGGGCCAATTTATCACACTACGGCCCAGGGGACGATTGATACCT
>Ga0116229_10014829_pt1 | contig 10747 bp, 10 predicted proteins | sample S1TSphgellanicum_3_FD_87313 | JGI IMG/M metagenome (GOLD analysis project Ga0116229, IMG submission 87313) | Host-associated microbial communities from peat moss isolated from Minnesota, USA - S1T2_Fc - Sphagnum magellanicum MG | ecosystem: Host-associated > Plants > Peat moss > Unclassified...
CATCGGCGAAAAAGGCGCCTTCGCCGTTGCCTACCGTCATCACCGCCTCGCGCTGGGCGCCATAGGCGGCGGTGAAGCGGGTTTGGGCGTTGGTCACCTCGAGCGCGACGGACTTGCAGACATATTTCAGGCCGGCGTTGCGCAACAGGGCGCCGGGCAGCATCCCGGCCTCACACAGCACTTGAAAGCCGTTGCAGATGCCGACCACGGCGACGCCGCGGGCGGCGGCGGCGGCGACCTCGCGCATCACCGGCGATTGGGCGGCCATGGCGCCGCAGCGCAGATAGTCGCCGTAGGAGAAGCCGCCGGGCAGGACAATCAGGTCGAGCCCGTCCGGCAGGGCCGTCTCTTCGTGCCAGACCATGGCGGCCTGGGATCCCGTAGAGCGCTCAATCGCCACCGCGCAGTCGCGGTCGCAGTTGGAGCCGGGGAAGACGACGACAGCGGACTTCATGCGATCTCCACGCGGTAGCCTTCGATCACGGTATTGGCGAGCAGGCGATCGCACATGGCTTTGACATCAGCTTCGGCGCGCGCGGGATCGGCGTCGCCGAGCTCGAAGGCGATGGTCTTGCCGACGCGCACGCCGGAGACGCCGTCAAAGCCTAAGCCATGCAGGGCGCCCTCGATCGCCTTGCCCTGAACGTCCAACACGCCGGGCTTCAGGAAGACTTCAACCTTGGCTCGCATCAGTTGACGCCCCCTTCGATCACCCGCGGCATCTCCTTCATGATTCCCAAACGCCGCGCCACCTCCGTGTAGCTCTCGATCACAGAGCCCATGTCGCGGCGGAACCGGTCCTTGTCGAGCTTTTCATTGGTGACGCTGTCCCACAGGCGGCAGCTATCGGGACTGATCTCGTCGGCCAGGATCACGCGGGAAAAGTCGCCCTCGAACACGCGGCCGAACTCGATCTTGAAGTCCACCAGGGTGATGCCGACCGCGCTGAACATGCCGGTCAGAAAGTCGTTGACCCTGAGCGTCATGGCCAGAATGTCGTCGATCTCCTGGGTGGAGGCCCAGTTGAAGGCGGTGATGTGCTCTTCGGTGACCATGGGGTCCTGGAGCTCGTCCTTTTTATAGTAGAACTCGATGATCGACCGCGGCAGGGCCTGCCCCTCAGGAATGCCCAGGCGAGTCGAGATCGAGCCGGCGGCGATGTTGCGGCACACCACCTCGAGAGGGATGATCTCCACCTCCTTGATCAACTGCTCGCGCAGATTGAGCCGGCGGATGAAGTGATTCTGCACCCCGATCGTGTTCAGCCGGGTCATCACATATTCGGAGATGCGATTGTTGATGACGCCCTTCCCCTCCAGGACCGCCTTTTTCTGGGCGTTGAAGGCGGTGGCGTCGTCCTTGAAATATTGGATCAGGGTGCCGGGCTCAGGTCCCTCGTAGAGGATCTTGGCCTTGCCTTCGTAAATCTTCTTGCGGCGGGTCATATCAGCTCAGGCTCCGGCGGACGCCGCCGACGAAACGAAAAGCGCGCGCGGATACGGCGCGCGCGGTTTCGATCGGAGACTCCCTAGATACATAGGTCAGCGTATAAGCTATCGGAATGCGGCCCGCGGCGCAAACCAGCGGCGGCCCCGATTTGCGCGGCCCGTAATTTGGACAGCCCTTAATTTGGACGGCCCTCCTCGGCCTTGCGCCGAGGACCGAGCTAGCCGGAGCAAATGCGCCTGACGTCGCTCAGGCGCGGCGGCACGGAAAACCTGCCCCCGGGACAAGCCCGAGGGAAGCGGAAAAAGATGGAGGGCAACGGCGATCGACCTTACATCCAACGATCCAAGCATAAGACCGAGCCGACCGCCGCCCCGTCACTCCTCGTCAGGTTCCGAAGCGCCCAACAGTTCGTCGACCACCACGGTAGCGTTCTTGCGTACGCCGGCCTCGATCTTGGCGGCGATGTCGGGGTTTTTCTTCAGGAACTCGCGCACGTTCTCGCGGCCCTGGCCGATGCGCTGGCTGTCGAAGGAGAACCACGAGCCTGATTTCTCCACCACGCCGGCCTTGACGCCCAGGTCGATGATCTCGCCGATCTTGGAGATCCCCTCCCCGTACATGATGTCGAACTCGACCTCGCGGAACGGAGGCGCCACCTTGTTCTTGACCACCTTGACCCGGACATTGTTGCCGATCGCCTCATCCTTGCTCTTGATCGAGCCGGTGCGGCGGATATCGAGGCGGACAGAGGCGTAGAACTTCAGCGCATTGCCCCCGGTCGTCGTCTCCGGGCTGCCGTACATCACGCCGATCTTCATGCGGATCTGGTTGATGAAGATGATGATGCACTTGGACTTGGAGATGGAGCCGGTGAGCTTGCGCAAAGCCTGGCTCATGAGGCGGGCCTGCAAGCCCGGCAGGGCGTCGCCCATCTCGCCCTCGATCTCGGCCTTGGGCGTCAAGGCCGCCACCGAATCGATCACGATCACATCCACCGCGCCGGAGCGCACCAGGGTGTCGGTGATCTCCAGCGCCTGCTCGCCCGTATCGGGCTGAGACACCAGGAGATCATCCAGGTTCACCCCGAGCTTCCTGGCATAAGAGGGATCGAGCGCATGTTCGGCGTCGATAAAGGCCGCCACGCCGCCGCCCCGCTGGGCCTCGGCCACCACATGCAGGGCCAGCGTCGTCTTGCCCGATGATTCGGGCCCATAGATCTCAATCACCCGCCCCCGCGGCAAGCCGCCGACGCCCAGGGCTATGTCGAGACCCAGCGACCCGCTGGAAATCGTTTCGATCTCGAGCTTGCTATTGCCGCCGAGCTTCATCACCGAGCCCTTGCCAAAGGCCCGATCTATCTGGGTCAACGCCGCTTCGAGCGCGCGCTGCCTATCGCCTTCATCTTTCGCCACGAGTCGTAACACCGCCTGAGTCATCGCCAAGTCCTTCTCATGCCACGATTCTAAACCGCGTCCGGAAAAGCCCACGCACCGCACGCCTCGCCGACGCACCCAATGTACACGCTTCGTTCAGGTTCACAAGATGTTCTTTTTGCCGCGGCGGCGGGGGTATAGTGAAGGGGGGGATGTAAGCGGAGGGTGGCAGTTGGGGTAACGACCGACACCTAACCCCTGACGGCAGCGAGGATGAGTGAGTGACAGACCTCAAGGCTCAGAAGGTCGACGACCGGAGGATGCGTCAATCCGTCAATAGGTATTCTGTCACCGAGTTAGTTTGTGAACGGCTCTATTAAACAGCCGAGATGGGTGGTGCGCGGACACTAAGCTTCGCACCCTTCGATGATTTTTTCGCAACTCTTGCAGCTTTCGCCGCCGCTTTATCTGCGTCTGCTTTGGCGCTCGCCCTCGTGGCAGCGGTGTGACGCGGCGTAGCCATCATCTGGTCAGCTAACACCTTCCGATCAGCTTCAAGGCGGCGGGCGCGTTGGGCATAATCTAAGCCGATCACGAAGCCGCCGTACTTCTCCACGACTTTCACAAGCAGGTCCATGACGCAAAGTGCACCGACCGTGAGTTTAAACAGATCAGTGTTTTGGATGTGCGTGTCTTCCTTATCAAAGAAGCTGGTGGCTATTATGCCTTCATCCCACTGTGGTTCAACAATCCGCCCACTGTTGGCGAGATTCGAGTGCAAGTCGTTGGCGTTGACGTGTCCCTTCAATTTCTCGATGTCGGCTGAATGGTCCGGAAACTCTTTAGCTATCCACCGATAACTTTGGCGAAGAACGCCTTGCGCATTGAGCATCAGGCCTGTGTCAGGATCGATATAGGTAGCAGCCGGATCGGCCAGCGCATGAGCCGCATTTGCGGCGGTTTCCAGAACTTGACGGAAGTTCATCATCGCTTGTACGTGGTGTAATCGGACTACCGACAACAACGCGAGTGTCTGGTGTTTCTTGAGTTGCGCCATGTAATTGATGAATACGATCCGATCAGCCGAAATCGACTTGATGAACGTAGTCAAAAGAAGTGTTGCTTCCCGCGCCATGATATAGGCATCACCGAGTCGCTTTTCTGCGTTCAGATAGAGGCGCCGTTCTTGGACGGCGAGGCTGTCTAGGGTCGTGGTTGGGGGCTGCCGCATGATCCTCAGATCGTAGCGCGGAAAGCCATAAGCAATAAATGCACGTTGCCCGATGACGGACTTGGGTCATTTTCAGAAACGAGCCCCCCGTCGCGCACCCACCTCCCCCGCTTAACCGCCGTGCCCCGGCACCCCGGTGGATGCCCCTGGATTGGCCGATTTAGCCGATCAACCCACCATCAGCGTCGTGGGGGCCGCGTTATCGGTAAACAGACCTTCGAACAGCCTGAGATCGGTGGATCATAGCCGTTGGGCTGTGGTCGCAATGCGGGCCTTGGCCAACGGTTGGAGAGTGTCCACACGCAACATGGCGAAGGAGCGGCCTGGATGGTGCATGGAAGCGTGTCCCGATGGAAAACTTCCTGTTCACGCAGTCTGCCTAACGCTCCTGCACCTCTCCCGCTCCGTATCCATCCGGCAGCAAAGACGGTCTTCTGCGGATTCAAGCCCGCTGACTTGCGGCTAGCGCTTCGTCTTCGTAACGGGACAACAGCAGCTCAATCTGGCTGGGGAGCGGCTGCGCAGTGAAGTGCCTTTCGACAAACCGGCGCTGGCTATCATCGGTAGCAATGACGTAGTGCCGGGCTCGTTCGACAATATGCTTGTTAGCGAACTTGGCCATTTGCTTTCGCGGCGCGGCAAGCGCGGCGCTCCTTTGAGGACCCGGCCAGGAGGCGAGGAACATGCATGTCGGCGACAGCGGCAGAGCATAACTGCCGCATGGCGGGGCCAGGCCGTTACTTAGAATAGCCGGGTAGTCGGACGTCAGAAGCGACAGGCCGCAACCGGTGAAGTCGATCACATCCCAATGCATCTGTACAAGTAAGGGACCTAGCCGGGGATTATTGATCGACGTCCAGAGTTTATGGAGAGCGAGTTGCATTATCGCCACCTCACTATTTGGCTCGGCCGGATGCCTAGATTGAAGGAGAAAGCTAAAACTCTTGGCGGACGCGGCGAGATCGCGCGGACTGCGAAACAGCAAGCTCAGCAAGAATGCAGCCCATTTCGAACGACCTTCGCTATCGGCAGGTACATCACCCGCCAATAATCGCCCCAGCGATTTTCCGCCAAAGTCATCGACCAGTCGAAAAAGACCATCCTCTAGCGCTTGGTCATTGCCGTTCGTCTGCTCGGGTATCGTGTAGAGGCCCGGTTCAAAGCCAATCGCGCCCGGCGTCACGCGACGCTGCTCAATCTCGCCCGAAGGTTTAAGGTTGAACCGCACCATCTTACCGCCATCGACTGCCCACCGGCGGGTGTAGAACTCGGGGAGGAAGTGGTTCTTACGACGCTTGGCCATTCGCAGGATATAAGCGGCTGTCCGCCACCGACCAACAGCTCGGCACTCATGCGATTTAGCGTATGACCACGCGTGACTACCGCCTGTGGTCACGTTCCGCCTACGTCCCGCTCTTCACTATACCCCTTTGCCGCGGCGGCGGGGTCCCTGCCTTCGCCGAGATGAGCGGAAGCTTAGGTTCGACGGGGGCGTTGCACCGCCCCCCACCTCAGCTCGCGTCCTTGCTGTCGAACGTGATCTCCACCTGCATCCCCTGTCCGGGAGCGGATTTGACGTCCATTTGGGCGGTGGCGTTTTGCAGGAGGGAGCGGACGATCAGGGCGGAGAGTTTACCGGGCTTGGGCCAGGTGTAGCCCTGGGGCAAGCCCACGCCGTCGTCGGCGACGCGGACGCGGCATCCGCCGGCCGCGTCTGTGGTGCAGTGCACCGAGATCAGGCCGCCGGGGCGGCCCTGGAAGGCGTGCTTCAAGGCGTTGGTCAGGAGTTCGTTGACCACCAGGCCCGCCGGCATGGCCACATCGAGCGACACCAGCCAGGTATCGACCTGCAGATCCAGGTGGATGCCCTCCAGAGCGTGGGCGCGCATGACGGCCGAGGCGATTTCGCTGAGATAGATGCCAAGATCGATGACGCCCGCCCCCACCGAGTCGCCCAGCGCGCGGTAGAGCAGGCCCAGCGCCTCGATGCGGCCCGCCAGGCGGTCGAACCCCTCGCCGGTAGAGCGGTCAGCCAGGCCCCGGGCCTCGATCCGGATCAGGGCCGTGATCATCTGAAGGTTGTTCTTCACCCGGTGCTGCAGTTCCAGCAGTTGGGTGTCCTTCTCGCGCACCTGGGCTTCGAGCTCATCGAGCACGGCGCCGTCGCTGGGGGGCCCCGCCACCAGAGCCACAAGGCGAAAGGCCGGCGTGCCGTCGTCGTTTTCGATGATGTTGGACCAGGCGTCGACCTTCAGCTCGGCGTCGCCCTTCAACCCAATTTCGCTCTGGCGAATGGTGAAAGACCCCAGGTGATCGCGCCCGCGGGGGATGGCTTCGCCGAGCGTCAGCGATCCCGTCGCCGCATATCCCGGCAGACTATCCCAACCGGCGCCCAGTACGGCCGTATTGAGCCTGCCCGACAGCCGCTCAAATTCCAGGTTGGCGTAGACGACCCGCTCGACGGGATGGAGTTCCGAAACCGCGACCGCGATCGGGATTTGATCAAGGAATTGCTTGAACCGGTCGCTTTCGAGCGCGCCGGCGAGGCCAGGCGTGTCCAGCAGGTCCTCAACACCGTCCGCGAGGTCATTCGATGACATTCGGCAGTACCATAAGCGCCGCCGTGATGGCTGAGCATCTGCTACAACCTGTAATCAATCTTGCGCTCGGACGCTACTGAAGCTTTACGGCGGCGATCCAGGGGCCTTGGATTTTAGCCGCACGCGCGGCCCTCGCTAAGCCGCCACCCCAGGTTCAAGAAGGGTGAGCGTGCAGGCGCCGGCGTCCACCCTGGCCTGGACCCCGAGGGGGACGGTGAGCTGATCGTCGGTATGGCCGAGCGCCAGTCCCGAAAACACCGGAATTTTCAGATCGCCCAAGATATCCTCGAACACTTCGTTGAGGCTGTAGGGCGAGGCGTCGGAGGTCTTTTCGCAGTTGGCGCAGACCCCGACCACGATGGCGGCCGCCTGGTTCAGCTTGCCCGCCTGCCGCAGGGTGAACAACATGCGCGCGACGGAGTAGGGCTGCTCGTCCACGTCTTCGAAGAAGAAGATCGCGCCCTGGGTGTCGATCTCCCACGGCGTGCCCATGGCCGCCGCGATCATGGAGAGGTTGCCGCCGACCAGGCGGCCGGTCGCCGCGCCAGGGGTGATGGTGCGCAGAGGATAAAGCGGCCGCAGCGAATTGGGCTCCTCCGGGTTGGCCAAGCGCCCGAGCGCGTCCGGCGAGCAGACGGCGCGGCGCAAGGCCTCAAGCGAATAGGGCGGAAACTTCGTCAAGGCGGGCATGCGGCCATGGAAGGTGACAAGGCCTGCGCGGTTTTGGATGGCCAGATGCAGAAGCGTGACATCGCTGAATCCGACCATGACCTTAGGGTTGCGCCGAATGAGGGCGTAGTCGATGTCGGCCACGATTTCGCTGACGCCATAGCCGCCCCGCGCGCAGAAGACGCCCTTGATGTTGGGGTCTGAGACGGCGGTGTGGAGATCGGCGAGCCGCTCGCGCGCCGACGCTTTAAAGTCGCGCGACCGGTTCAGGATATGGGCCGAAAACTCCGGAACCAGCCCCAGGGCTTCGATCACGCTCCGGGCGCGGGTGATGGCGGCGGGGTCGTAGATCGCGGAGCTGAGGTTGATCACGGCGACGCGGTCGCCGGGGCGCAGCATGGCGGGATGCAGCATCTTGGGCCGCGGAGGCGGCGCCTTAGACTGCGCCGCAGCCGGAACGACCGCGCCCGCGGTCGCGACGCCCGTGAGAAGCGCTCTTCTATTCCAGAGATCCACGCCCTGCTCCCGCCGATCAAGCCGCAAAAAGCGTAGCGCTAACGCCTCAACTCCGCCAGCCGGCGGCTCCGGGGCGCCTCCAGGGCGAAGACCGCGTGCGACGCCCTATGGCCGCGCTGAGACCGAGCGATGGTCGACACAAGACCAAGGGGGCGGAGTCCGCCCAGAGGCGGCCTTGATGCACGATCTCGCGCCCCCAAAGGCCTAAGCTCAGCCATATCAAAGTATAACATCTACAGATTTGCGGCCGGGAGATAAATAATTATAGATCGTCACGCCAAAATACGCACCCAGGCCACTTTGATCTGCCGCTCTACCTTAGCGAAATGTAGAGAAAATTTCTGCATGGTCTGCGCCTTGGTATCAGAGTCATATCCAATGACAATTTCAGAGCGCTTGTGCGCCATGTATGCGATGCGGATGGCCAACTGGCATTCGCGCATATTCATCGCCTTCTTCATCAGCCTGGCGACGCTATCTTTAGCGCCTTCCATTTGGCCTATGGCCTGGCTGAGCGCTGTCATTTTTTCCCAAACCTTCGACAAGTACGTCCTGGCGAGGCTTGTATTCTCTAGGAACGGCAATTTTTCAGCTTATTTCCGTAGCTTTATTATTGTGTGGATGGGCGTTGCGTCCATAATATACCCTGGAATTTCAGCATACCTCTGGTTTTGCGGTCCCGCGGGCCAGATGTTCGCCATCATGGTTATCTGCGGAAGCCTCTTACACATCTGCTTGCATCGAAACCCAATACGAAGCGCCTTAGGGGCCGGTTTAATCGCTCAGTGCATTCTTTTATTTGGATTGCCTATTTCGAGTTTTATTATGGATCGTTCCCACACGATCGCCCCCTTCATCGTCATGATGATATCGGGGATGCTTTATCTCGGGCACCTGGTTGCGGGTGTGCGGCAGACCAATGCGCTAAACGACGCCCTGATGGCCGCCAGCAAGAGCAAGTCGGATTTCTTGGCGACCATCAGCCATGAAATCAGAACCCCGCTTAACGCGGTTACGTCGGCGGCTCACCTTCTGAACACCACGCCGCTCTCGCCGGATCAGGCCGAGTATGTCTCGATCCTTTTGGGCGGCAGCGATGTCTTGCTGGGCTTGATCAACGACGTGCTCGACATGTCCAAGATCGAAGCCGGCAAGATGCAGATCGAGATTCGCGATGTCGATCTGCGAGACCATTGCACGAAGCTGGCCAAGATCTGGGGCCCCAAGGCGGCGGAGCGCGGCTTGAGCCTGACCCTGGAGATTGATCCGGACCTGCCGGCCTTCATCCGGGCCGATGGTCTTCGGCTGACCCAGATTCTGTTCAATCTGGTCTCAAACGCCGTCAAATTCACGGCCGAAGGCGGCGTCGATATTCGGGTCGCTGCGGTCGCGGAGGCGTCGCCCGAGGCGCCGCGATTAAGCTTTGCGGTCTGCGACACGGGTCCAGGCATGAGCCCAGAGGTGGTTCAGCGCCTGTTCCGCAGCTTCGAACAGGCGGACGCCTCGGCGGCCCGCAAGTTCGGCGGCACGGGCTTAGGGCTCGCCATCAGTCGCCGCCTGGCTGAAATGATGGGCGGCGCGCTGACGGTCGAGAGCGCGCTGGGGGTCGGTTCGACGTTCCGCCTGGAGCTTCCCCTGACGCCAAGCGTCCTGCAGAGCGAGGCCGACGCCAGCCCCGCAGAGAGCGCCGAAGCCGCGGCGCCGACCGCCCGATCGATCCTGATCGCCGAGGATCATCCCGTAAATCGCCGGCTGATCAGCCTTATTCTCTACCCCATGGGCTGGCCGCTCACCCTGGTCGAAAACGGGGCGGAGGCGTTGGCGGCCGCGCAGAGCGCGCCCTTCGACGCCATCATCATGGATATGCAGATGCCCGTGATGAGCGGCCTGGAAGCGACCCAAGCCATTCGCGGCGGAGACGGCCCCAACGCAAAAACGCCCATCATCGCCCTGACCGCCAACGCCTTCGACGACGACCGAGCCGCCTGGATGAACGCCGGGGCCGCGGCCTTCCTCACCAAGCCGATCGACCCGGTTCGCCTGATCGACGCGATTCTAAACGCCACCGCCCCGCTCGACGCCGATGAGGGCGCGGAGGGTCCGCTGCCTGCGCCCTCCCACGACCCACCGGCCAGCCGGGCGGCTTAAAACCCAACGGTTCAATCGGGGGGCGCGACGGTCCACCCCTGAAAGTCCTTCAGGAGCCCCTTCGGCGCGACCTTCCTCCAGCGGCGCTCCAGGAACAGGCGAACGGTCGCGGCGTCGAGGCGCTCCAGCCGAGCGAGGATCGTGGGATAGGGCGCGTAGTGGGGCGTCAGGTGAAAGGTCTGGGGGTCCGCCTCCAGCAAAAGCTCGCGTTCGTCGAAGCCGACCTCGGTGAAGACCAGACTGTCGTCTTCCAGACGCAGGCGGGTGAGGAACTTGCCCCGCACTTTCAGGCCCGGCGTCCCGTAGGATAGGCCCTCCTCCACGCCAGGTAGACCCTTCGCGATCGCGACCACCTCGTCCCAGGTCATGGCCTTAGGCTCCCAATCCGCCGCGCCATTACGCCCCGACTTGCCAGCCAAGCGCAACACCGCCATGCCTGCCGCTCGCGCGTCAAAGGCGCCCCAGGAGATGATCATGAACGATGCCGTTTCCCCGCCCGTCGCCGCCAAGGTCCCCTTGACTGTGGAGCAGCTCGGCCGGGTGCGGGTGGACGACTACGCCTGGATGAAGGACGACGACTGGCAGAAGGTGATGCGCGATCCGACCCTGCTGCGGGCCGACGTGCGAGCGCATCTGGAGGCCGAGAACGCCTACACGGCGGCGACGCTCGCCGGCACGCAGCGTCTTCAGGCCGAAATGGTCAAGGAGATGCGGGGGCGGATCAAGGAGGACGACAGCTCCGTCCCCACGCCCGATGGCGG
>Ga0116229_10014832_pt1 | contig 10745 bp, 10 predicted proteins | sample S1TSphgellanicum_3_FD_87313 | JGI IMG/M metagenome (GOLD analysis project Ga0116229, IMG submission 87313) | Host-associated microbial communities from peat moss isolated from Minnesota, USA - S1T2_Fc - Sphagnum magellanicum MG | ecosystem: Host-associated > Plants > Peat moss > Unclassified...
CGCTTGCGGTCGGCGTCGGCGCGCACGCTTTGGGCGTCGGAGGCGCGGATCGCCGTCTGCGCCGCGCGGACGTTGGAGGCCGCCAGCTTTTCCTCGGCGTTCAGCGCGATGAGGGCGGCGCGGGCGGCCTCGACCCCGGCCTCTGCGTTCTGCACGTCCGCCGCCGCCGCGCCGACGCGCGCGTCGAACTCCTCGGGGTCGATGCGGATCAGGGGGTCGCCCTTTTTCACCGTCTGATTATGGCGGACCAGCACATCGGCCACGAGGCCGCGCACCTTGGGCGCGACGACGGAGCTGTCGGCCTCGATATAGGCCGCGTTGGTGGACTCCGATCCCTTGGGCAGGGCGATGAACACCGCGCCGCCGAGGGCGATGGCGAGGGCGGCTGCGACGGTCAGGAGCGTACGGCGCGAGAACGGCGGGCGCTTTTCGACGGCGGGGGGCTTTGCGGCCACGACGTCGGGCGCGGCGAGGCGAAGGGCGGCGTCGCTCATCGGTCGAACACCAGCAAGGTGGAGGTGGCGGAGGCGTAGAGCTTGCCCGCCGCGTCCTTCAGCGTCGCCTCGGCGAAGGCGGCGCGGCGGCCGATGGAGATCACCCGCCCCTCGGCGCGCACGGGACCCGTCTTGTCGGTCATGGCCTTGTGATAGGCGACCTTCAGCTCCAGGGTGGTGTAGCCCTGCGTGGCGCTGAGGGCCGAATGCACGGCGCAGCCGCAGGCGGAGTCCAGCAAGGCCGCCGCATAACCGCCGTGCACCGTGCCGATGGGGTTGTAGGCGTGCGGTCCTGGCTCGCCCTCGAACACCGTCCGCCCCGTCTCGGCCTCCACCAGGGTGAATTGCAGCGACTGGCCGATGCCGGCCATCCGCCCTGTGGCCATCAGGGCCTTTAGCTGTTCGAGGCCGGTCTTGCCGGGGGCGACGTCGTCGACGAGGCTCATGGGGCGGGCTCCAGGCCGAGGCGCTGCTTCAAGGCGGCGCGTGAGGTTTCAAGGATGCGGTCGGACTGGGCCGGATCGGCCACCGCCCGGGCGAGGGAGAGGGCGCCGACCAGCTCCGCCACGACGGAGACCGCCAGGGCGTCAGGCTCTGGCGCGCCGAATGCGCGGAGGGCGCCGGCCACCCGGCCCGTCAGGCTCGCCACGCCTTCGCCGTAGCGGGCGCGCACCTCGCCCTCCAGCCGCGGCAGGTCCGCCGCCAGCGCCGCCACGGGGCAACCGGTCGATCGGGCGTCTCTGTGGCGCGGCGAAAGGTAGAAGTCGATGTAGGCCGATAGGCCCTCGGCGGGGGTTCGATCCGCCGTCTCGAGGCTGAAGCGCGTGCGCGCATCGGCGAACATCTCGCCCACGGCCTCGGCGATCATCGCCGCCTTGGATGGGAAATGGGCGTAGAAGCCGCCGTGGGTCAGGCCGGCCTCCGCCATCACCTCGGCGACGCCCACCTTGTCCGGCCCGTCCTTGCGGATCGCCTTGGCCGCCGCCTTCAGCACCCGCGATCGGGTCTGCTCCTTGTGCTCGGCGCCGTAGCGCATGGCTTGCGTCTCCTTTTATATGATGACTATAATATCAAACGCTCAGTCCTGGCAAGGGCGTGTCGCGACGAGGGGTGAGATGGCTGGCGCGGTCGCCGATTTCGGGAGGCGGTTCTTATCCGAGCCCAAGACGCTGGTCGCGCCGGGCGACCTGTCGAGCGCGCGCAAGTATCTGATCTTTGCGGTGATGGCGTTCGGCCAGTTCATGGCCCTGATCGACATCCAGATCGTCGCCGCCTCCTTGAACGACGTGCAGGCGGGCCTTTCGGCGGGGCCGGACGAGATCAGCTGGGTGCAGACCGGCTATCTGATGGCCGAGCTGGTGATGATCCCCTTCTCGGCGTTTCTCGCCCAGGCCCTGTCCACCCGCTGGCTCTTCACCCTCTCCGCCGGCCTGTTCACCGTCTCCAGCGCCTTTTGCGGGGCGGCGTGGGACATCCACTCCATGGTGCTGTTCCGGGTGGTGCAGGGCTTCGTCGGCGGAGCCATGGTGCCGACCGTGTTCGCCACCGGCTACGCGCTCTTCTCCGGGCCGCAGCGGGCGATGATCCCGGCCATCCTCGGCATGGTGTCGGTGCTGGCGCCGACCCTTGGGCCGACCGTCGGCGGCTTTCTGACAGATGCGGTGGGATGGCGGTCGATCTTCTACATCAACATCGTCCCGGGGCTCGCGGTGACGATCCTGGCCGCGACCCTGATCCGCGTGGATCGGCCGAACCTCTCCATGTTGAAGAAGATCGACTACGCCCACCTAGCGGCCATGGCGGTGTTCCTGGGCGGCCTCGAATACGTGCTCGAGGAGGGGCCGAAGAACGACTGGTTCGGCGATCCGACGATCCTAACGGTGGCCTGGATCGCGCTCGTGGCCTTCGGCCTCTTTCTGGAGCGCTCCTTCAACTCCGGCGCGCCCGTCGTGCGGCTGTCGCCGTTCCGCAAGCCGACCTTCGCCTTCGCCTGCGTCTTCAACCTGGTGATCGGCTTTGGGCTCTATTCATCGACATACCTGGTGCCCGTGTTCCTCGGGCGCGTGCGGGGCTTCAACAGCCTGCAGATCGGCGAGACGGTGTGCGTCGTGGGAGTCACGCAGGTGATGTCGACGCTCATCGCCGCGCGCCTGTCGCAGACCGTCGATCCCCGCAGGACGATCACCGTCGGCCTGATCCTCTTCGCCGCGAGCCTCTGGATGGCGTCCTATGTCACTCCGCAGTGGGGGTTTGCAGCCTGGCTCGCGCCACAGACGCTCCGCGGGTTCGCGGTGATGCTCTGCATCGTGCCGAGCGTCGGCATGGCCCTCGGCGGCTTCGCCATGACGGAGCTGCGCTACGCCTCGGGCCTCTTCAACCTCATGCGCAACCTCGGCGGCGCCATCGGCATCGCCGTGGTCAACACCTGGCTCATCGACAACGCCCGCATCCAAGCCGCTCGGATGGGCGAGGCCATGGGCGATGAGGGCGCGCGCGCGCCGGGCTTCGTCGCCGCCCTCGCCGCGCGGATCGGTCAGACGGCCGGGGACTCCAACCAGGCGCTCCTGGCCGCCAGGGGTCAGCTGGCGCAGCTCGTCGGCCGCTACGCCCTGACCTCCGCCTTCGACGAGGTGTTCCGCCTGATGGCCTGGCTGTTCATCGCCGCCCTGGTGATGGTCCCCTTCTGCCGCCCCGCGCCGCAATCGGCCGCCCCGCCGCCCGACGCCCACTGATGAGGCTCGCCATGCCCCTGTTCAACCCGCCCCCCGCGCGGCTCGCCGTTTCCGCCCTCGTTCTGGCGATAGCGCTCTCCGCCTGCGCCGTCGGGCCCGACTACCATCGGCCGGACCTGGCGCTCACGCCCGCCTTCCACACGCCGCCGCCCGCCCCCGCGCCAGCCGCCCAGGCCGTGCGCCTCGACGCGTGGTGGACGAGCTTCGGCGATCCCGAGCTCGTCCGGGTGGTCGAGCGGGCGGCGGCGCAGAACCTCGATCTCGCAGAGGCCCGCGCCCGGCTCGCCCAATCGCGCGCCGCCGCCAAGGCCGCCGGCGCGGCGCTTCTCCCGTCGGGTGCGCTCACCGGCTCCGCGGCCAAGGGGCGGCAGTCGATCCTCAGCCCGCTTGGCGAAATCGGCGCCCATCTGCCGGGCTTTCCGCGCGACTATGACGACGAAGCCCTGAACGCCGGCGCGTCTTGGGAGATCGACCTCTTCGGCGGCCTTCGTCGCGAGCGTCAGGCCGCCGTCGCGGATGCGAAGGCGACGCGCGCGGAAGCTCAAGCCGTGAAGGTCGCCGTCGAGGCCGACGCGGCCGACGCCTACCTGCAAGCGCGCGCCTATCAGGCCCGGCTGGCGGTCGCGCGCCGGCAGGAGGGCGTGCAGCAGGACCTCGTGGCGCTCCTTCATCGCTTGACCGGCGAAGGCGTCGCCCCGGATCGGGAGGCCCACGAAGCCGAGGCGGCGCTGGAGGGCGTGCGCGCCGCCATTCCGCCCCTCAAGGCGGGGCTGGAGGCTGAGCTCAACCGGCTGGACGTCCTCATGGGCGCGCAGCCGGGAGCCTATCGGGCGGAGCTGTCGAGCGAAGCGCCCTTGCCCACGCCCCCGGCCCTGAGCGCCCTCATGGCGCCCGCCGACCTGCTGCGCCGCCGGCCCGACGTGATGGCGCAGGAGCAGCGCCTGATCGCCGCCAACGCCCGCATCGGCGCCGCCGTCGCCGACTACTACCCAAAGGTCTCCCTCTCCGCCTTGATCGGCGTGGACAGCCTCGACTCCAGCCGCCTGTTCTCCGGCGACGCCCTGCAGCACCAGGCGGCGGCCGGCCTGCGCTGGCGCCTGTTCGACTTCGGCCGCATCAGCGCCGAGGTCGCCGCCGCCAAGGGTAAGGACGCCGAAGCGCTCGCCGCCTATCGCGCCAGCGTGTTGAAAGCCGCGGAGGAGGTGGAGAACGCCCTCTCGGACCTGACGGAGGAGGAAGCCCAGGCCGCCGCCCTGGATCGCCAGATCGCCGACCTCACGACCGCGCGGCGTCAGGCGGAGGACGCCTATGAAGGCGGCGTGATCAGCCTGATCGAGGTGATGGACGCCGATCGCGACATCCTGGCCGCCTCCGACCGGCTCGCCCAGGCCAAGGCCGGCGCCGCGCGCGCAGCGGTGGCGTCCTTCCGGGCCATGGGCGGCGGCGTGTGACGCCCGGACGCGAGCCTTTCGACAGGGTTGCATAGACCGTCACATTCCGGCCGAGGCAAAAGGGCGCGACCGAACAGGGCAGATCCCAAAACGACGGGAAGATCACGCCGCCGAGACGACGACGTCCCTGGGTTCGCCAACCGGGCCGTCCAAGGCCGCCTCCATCGCCGCGAACAATTTGCCGATCTCGATCGGCTTGCTCACGACCCTATCCATGCCGGCCTCCCTGTAGGCGGCGACCTGGTGGGCCATGGCGTTTGCGGTGAGGGCGATGATCGGCGTGCGCGCTCGGCCGGTCTCCACTTCCCGGGCGCGGATGGCGCGGGCGGCGTGCAAGCCGTCCATCACCGGCATCTGGATGTCCATGAGGATCAGATCCCAGTCCTCCGTCTCCCAGGCCTCCAGTACGGCGGCGCCGTCGTCAGCCAGGCGCGGGTGGACGCCGGCTTCATTCAAGAGCGTCTTCAGCACGAGCTGGTTGACCGGATTGTCTTCCGCGGCCAGCACCTTCAGTGTTCGCGCTCCCAGCGCGTGCTCCGCGCCCGCTTCGGCGTCCGTTGACGGCTTTGCGGCGGCCGCCGTCGATCGCGCCAGGGGCAGCGTCACGGTGAAGGTCGATCCGCGTCCGACGACGCTCTCCACCGCTATGTCGCCCCCCATCAATTGGGCCAGCTCGCGGCATATCGACAGCCCAAGGCCGGTCCCGCCGAACCGGCGCGTGGTGGTCGCGTCGGCCTGCTCGAACTTCTGGAACAGGTGGGCGACGCGATCCGGATCGATGCCGATGCCGGTGTCCTCGATCCTCATGCCGAGGCCGTGGTCCAGGGCGAACAGGCTGACCCGGACGTCTCCGCTCTCGGTGAACTTCAGGGCGTTGGAGACCAGATTGTAGAGAATCTGCCGCACGCGGGTGCTGTCGCCCACATAGACCCCGGCCGCCTCGGGCTCCACGGTCAGGTCGAACGACAGCCCCTTCTTGTGGGCGATGGCGGTGAAGGCGGCGTGGGCGCCCCGCGCCAACTCGCAAAGATCGAAGGGCGCCGGGTCCAGCTTCAGCTTGCCCGCCTCGATCTTCGACAGGTCCAGGATGTCGTTCAGGATCGCTAGCAACATGTCGCCGGACTTGCGGATGACGTCCAGGCGCTCCCGCTGCATCGGCGTAAGGGCGTCCTGCTCCATCGCTTGCGCCATGCCCAGAACGCCGTTCAACGGCGTGCGGATCTCATGGCTCATGTTGGCCAGGAACTGGCTCTTGGCGTCGTTGGCGGCTTCGGCGGCCGCGCGGGCCTGCCGGGCGACGGCGTGGATGCGTTTCAGGCGTTCGGCGTCGCGGTTGCGCTCCCGAAGCGCGCTGGTGGCGGGCACGGCGCAGACGAAGATCGACACCACGAACAGCTGCGTCATGAATTGGGCCAGGAACGGCGTCTGACCGGCCAAAACCACGATCGGGCCCAGTCCATGCGCCGTGCAGCCGATGGCGATGAACGCGACCGTCAGCACCGAGGCGAACACCCATGGCGGCCCCGCGCGGAAGGCCGTGAGCATCAGCAGCGGATAGATCAGCACGAAGGCGAAGGAGTGCGCCTGGGAGAACGCCAACAGACTCAACGCCGCCGCGACGCCCAGCAGAAGCCGGCGCTCGGTCGGCGTCGCCTCGCCGGCGTAGATGGAGCGCCCGCTCTTGAGCGGCAGAAGCACGGCCGGCGCCGCGATCAGAACGCCGAGGGAATCCTCGCCGGCCCACTGGACCCAGTTGCTGAAAAAGGGGTCCGGATCGCGCCACAACACCGTGCAGATGGTCTGGCCGATCAGCGCTTCCGTCGTGGCGCCGGCGATGGCGATGATGGCGAAGGTGAACAGCCGCCGCACGCGCGACAGGTCGCACGCTGCGCCGCAATAGGTGTGGATGAAGCTGGCGGCGCCCAGGCTCAAACCCTGATTGAGGAGGGCGTAGGTGACGTTATGGCGGATTTCCGCGTGCGTCGCCGCGTTCTCGAGCAGATTGAAGGCGAAACAGCTGAGGCAAAACCAGGGGCTGATGCGCTTGGGCAGCACCAACAGGGCCGCGACGATGACGCCGTTGCCGGGATAGAAGGCGGCGGAGCCGGTCGCGTCTTTGCAAAGCCCGTAGCAAGCGATCGAGGCGAAGGCGTAAAAAACCCATAGGGCCAGGGCCGTGCCGACGCCGCGCGGGGGCTCGGCCGGTCGATAGAGGCGCAATCTTTTCAGCATCGACTACCCAAAAGGGCCGGAGCCAATTTGTTTCAAAAAAGATACGCTCAGGGCTCCTGAGAAAGTCTTAAATCGCGATCTCCAGCAGAATTGCGCCCCTTCGGCATTAAATCATCGATAGAATTCGAAGGGCGCGACGCTCTTTATTCACGGCTTCTTCATTATGATCCAAGCCGCCGAGCGACCATTGAATGTGATCGACGCTGTCTATTTTCAGCCGCCGCCAGGACCGCGAGATCGGGTCTGCGGGGCGTGACCGGCGCCCGCTTTGGCGTCGTCCGATGCGGATGCGATCGCGGCTTCCTATGTCAGGCCGGTGCAAAATCTCATCGTCTGGTACGACGCGGCGTGCCCGCTCTGCCGCCGCGAAATCGCGTTGATGCGCCGGCTCGACCGGGCGGGAGCGATCCGCTTCGTCGATGCGACGGGGGAAGGCGTGTCCTGCCCGGTGGATCGCGCCGATCTTCTGGCGCGGTTTCACGCCAGCGAAGACGGCGTGATGTTGTCGGGCGCCGCCGCCTTCGCCGCGATGTGGCGGGCCATACCGCTGTTGCGGCCCCTGGGGCTCGCGGCGCGGCGGCCCTGGGTGCTGACCCTGCTCGAGGGCGCGTATCGCCAATTCCTCCGCGTTCGGCCGATGCTGCAGCGCATCGCCGCGGGCCGGCTTTAGCATGAGACCCCGGCCCGATCCCCCAGGTCCCGGCCAGGAGAGCGTCTGGTCCTATCCGCGCCCCGCCGTGGCCGAGCCGACGACCGCCCGCATCCTCATCGAGCACTGCGGCGTCATCGTCGCCGACACGCGCTCCAGCATCCGCACCCTCGAGACCAGCCATCCGCCGAGCTACTACATCCCGCCCGCAGACATCGCGCCGGGCGTGCTGCGCCAGGCCGAGGGGCGGTCGTTCTGCGAATGGAAGGGCGTGGCGACCTATTGGGACGTGGTGATCGGCGATCTGGTGCTGCCCCGGGTCGGCTGGAGCTACAGCGCGCCGACGCCAGGCTTCGCGAGCCTTCGCGACCACATCGCCTTCTACGCCGCGCCCTTCGATCGTTGCAGCGTCGACGGCGAGACGGCGACGCCGCAGCCCGGCGGCTTTTACGGCGGCTGGATTACGAGCGGGCTGGCGGGTCCGTTCAAGGGCGTTCCCGGCAGCCAATACTGGTGACACGGGCGACGGCGCCCCGCTCGCCGCCCATGGGGCCGCATGGCGAGCCTTTTCCGGCGCGCTAAAGACAGCCGGAATGGCGCGTGGAAGGCATAAATCGGCGTAATAGCGCAAGCGCGCCGCGCCGCGATTTTGTAATCTCGGGCTTCACCGTGGAGACCCGACCATGCCCGCCACCTTCCGGCATTTCGCCATCAACGCCGACGACGTCGAGCGCGCCAAGACCTTCTATGAAAAGGTGTTCGACTGGACCTTCGATCCGTGGGGGCCGCCCAACTTCTATCAGATCAAGAACGCGGGCCGTGGCCTGCTCGGCGCCCTGCAGGAGCGGCGGGAACTCAAGCCCGGCGTGCGCCTGGCGAGCTATGAAGCCAGCCTGGGCGTGGAAAACCTCAAGGCGACGATCGCGGCGGTCGAGGCGAACGGCGGCAAGATCGTCATGCCGCCCTACCGGATCGAGGGCGTGGGCGAGCTGATCTATTTCGAGGACAGCGAAGGCAACCTCGTGGGCGCCATGCAGTACGACCCCGGGGTCTTCGACTGATGCCCGCCGGAGACGGCTTCGACGTCCGCTCCCTCGCCATCACCCTCAGGTCCGGCGCCGTCTTGCCGCGCCACCGGCATCCGTGGGGGCAGCTGGTGTTCGCCTGTTCGGGCGTGATGCGCGTGGCGACCGACGCGGCCGCCTGGCTGACCCCGGCGACCAAGGCGATCTGGCTTCCGCCCGGCGTCGAACACCGGATCGATGTTCAGGGCGAGGTGGCGATGCGCACCCTCTACATCGCGCCGGACCGGGCGGAGGCCTTGACGTCCGAACCCGCCACCCTGGAGGTCGCGCCGCTTCTGCGGGAGCTTATCCTGCACATCGTCAGGATCGGCATGCTGACGCCGGTTCGGCCCGAGCACGATAGGATGGCGGGCGTCCTGATCGATCTGATCGCCGAGGCGCGTCAGGAGGATCTGCGCCTGCCTTTGCCGCGCGATCCCCGCGCCTGCGCCCTCGCCCTTCGCCTGCAAGGCGCCCCCGATGACCATGCCGATCTGGCCGCCCTGGCTCATGCGGCCGGCGCCAGCCTTCGCACGCTGCAGCGTCTCTTTCCCCGGGAGACCGGCCTCACCCTCGAGGCGTGGCGGCAGAAGGCGCGGCTGATCCACTCGGTCGCTTGCCTGGCGTCGGGCGCCAGCGTCACCCACGCGGCCTTGGACAGCGGCTATCGCAGCGTCGGCGCGTTCATCGCCGCCTTCTCCCGCCAGTTCGGCGTGACGCCGGGGCGTTACGCAGCGTCGCCGTCGCCCTGAGCGCGGAGGCGGGGCAGGACTCGAACGACGCCTACGCCTCCAGCAGGCTTTGACCGATGTAGCGGCCGTCCGCAGCCCCGCCGGGGCAGGCGAAAAGGCCGCCGCCGACGTGGGTGACGAACTGGTTCAACATGTCGAACTTCGACATGCGTTCGAACAGCTTGACGAAGCCGGTGCGCGGGTCGCGCTGGTAGCAGATGAACAGCAGACCCGCGTCGAACTCCATGCCCTGGCGCCACGGCGGCCAGCGCTCGGCGACGTAGCTGACGCCGTTGTCGTAGGAGTAGGAGCGCCGGAGGATCTGCGCGCCGTCGTTGGTCTCCGGCGCCGCGAGGCGGACGTGGGCGTTCTCGGCGATCAGGCCATTGCCGTCCTTGTCGGTCGCATCGAGCCTTAAGGGATCGCGCTCGTGCGAGCCGCCGATCGGCGCGCCGCTCATCTTGTGGCGGCCGATGGTCTGCTCCTGGAAGCTGAGCTTCATCCGGTCCCAGTGCTCCAGGGCCACGCGGATCGGGCGCGCGACCATGTAGGTTCCGTTGCGCATCCAGGGTCCGCCTTCTTCGCCGACCCAGACGAACTTCGCCATCGCCTGGGGATCGTCGGTGGCGACATTGATGGTGCCGTCCTTGAAACCCATCAGGTTGCGCGGGGAGGCGCCGGGCTTTGGCGCACGGGAGAAGCCCGCCTGCACCCAGCGGATGGCGGCGACGCCGTCGGCCAGGCGCGCCAGCTGGCGCACGGCGTGGAAAGCGGCCTGCGGATCGTCGCTGCAGGCTTGCACCGACAGATCGCCGCCGGTGCGCTGGGGCACCAGCTGGTCGCCCACGAATTTCGGCAGGTCGATGAAGGCTTCGGGCCTGTGCGCGGCGAGGCCGTAGCGGTCGTGCCCGTCCTTCTCGAACAGGGTCGGGCCGAAGCCGAAGGTCAGGGTCAGGCGGCTCGCCGGCAGGCCCTCGGCCTCGCCGGTGTCGGGCGTCGGCGCCTCGGGATCGGGGGCGCCGCCCAAAGGCAGGCCGAGGGTCAGCCGTTCGGCCGCAGCGGTCCACGCCGCCATCAGGGCCGCGACATCGGCGCGCTTGTCGGTCACAAGGTCGAAGGCGGCGAAATAGGTGTGGGCCTGCGCCGGCGTGGCGATGCCGCCCTGGTGGGCGCCACGAAACGGCGGGCGCCGACCGTCCGCGAGCGGTTCGGTCTTGCGGAGGGGGGTGGCGGCGGCGGCGCCTGCGGCGCCGATCGCTCCCGCGACGCCGACCGCCGCGCCGAGAAAGCCCCGGCGCGTGGCGTGCGCGTCATTCGAATCCGAAGCGCTCATGGCGTCGCCTTCATCAGCGTGTTCACGTCGTCCTCCACATAATAGAAGCCCTTGCCGTC
>Ga0116229_10014835_pt1 | contig 10744 bp, 11 predicted proteins | sample S1TSphgellanicum_3_FD_87313 | JGI IMG/M metagenome (GOLD analysis project Ga0116229, IMG submission 87313) | Host-associated microbial communities from peat moss isolated from Minnesota, USA - S1T2_Fc - Sphagnum magellanicum MG | ecosystem: Host-associated > Plants > Peat moss > Unclassified...
AATTACCCCCACATTTCATGCGGTCATATTTGTCATCAAATTTGCACATCTGCCCATCTAATTAATTCAAAGATGAATAAGTACCCCAAGTTTATTGCCAACAAAGTTGCATGTCATGAATCCATTTTAACAAATGTATTCTTCACTTTCATCTTGGTTAAACGTTTTAATATCTTAATATGATGAATGTGTTCAATCTCATGTTCAAAGGTTTTATTTGATGATTGTAAATAGTTCAAAATGACATAATTTAATTCATCACATTTATTTCAAAATATTTGTAATATATTATAGTCACCATAAATGTGGAAGATATGTCGGAATATCATTCCGTACATCATGGGCATTTTGCAAAAATGGCCCTTAGATTGTTTGTTTTAATTCATTGTAAGGTCCCTTCATGTGTACCTGAAAATATTCTTAGCAACAATAGGACTATTAATCCAATCTGCCAAGATCGTTACACACGGTCATCATCATCAAACTCTCTCATTGATTTTATTCCACTTACTATGTTTTGGACTGTCATTTCAAACAATATTGAAATTGAGATATCATCATCATGTTTTTAAGAATCTTAGACCATCTCAAGCAGTGCTCAGAATGTGAGCCTGCAAAAAAATTCTCACATCCAAGTTTTAGTTGTTTATATTTTTCCAACCCCACCCATAAAACTAAAACTGGGATTGCAAATAGGTGGGAGATTACTAATAGCAACCCAGCTGGACCAATCAAACTATCTAGCCAATCAATAGCAGGTGTAATTAGGCTGTGCCTCGGTAAACCATGCGAAAAATGCTGGGCCAAAAACATTTTGCTAAGCCAAACTGGCATGTTTTGACTTTTCTGAATCCAATTTTAACTTGCCTTATGTGAAAAATGAGTGCAAGATTAATGTTGTAATGCTGGAAATGTGATCATCCTTTCATTTAATCTCATGAAATATGAAAGAGATAAAAAGAGGATTGTAAACATGCAATTCGCCTTGCAACACAAGTTCCTACCCATTAACAACCAAATTCACTTTGACTCGTCATCAAGCTCAAATTTGCTAGAGTACAATGCACCTTATGAGAGATGGATGTGACTCACACCGTCCCCCTCGCACATTATGAATAATAAATATAACATCCATGCCAAATGGTTGGATGTGCAACTCACATCAAGTATATAGAAAACACACTTGCCAAATGTGGGGGACATACAATGATAAGTGTCCATTGAATGCAACACTCGTGTCATTAAATAAATTAAAATAATCTCTCATATTATTATATTGTCCAATTTCTGGCTAATGTTTCATGTTTATGGGTTGGGTATGGGGGAATAATTAACAGCATAAATTGCATGTAATAAACTCTCGTAGAAGTGTAAATAGTGGGTGTGGGTGGAGATCTTAGTATAAAATGGAGACTATAAAATGAGAGATTATTTAAATGTCACCACCTGGGCCAATCGTTATGGTCGACCAATCAAAAGAAATTATTGGTCCCCTTGGAGGGCATATCATAATACCTTTACCATTCCAATAATAATTAAATTTTTATTGGATGTTGATTCAGTAAATGTTGATTTTTTTCCAAAATTAGCCACCCACAATGGTGAAAGTTCTCAAAATTATATTGCTACCTAGGTTACATGGCCATTTTGTTTATTGTGTTTAGATGTCTGAAGTGAGATTCACATTATTTTATTTTACTGCTATATTTCATCCACAACAGCAACTTCACCCACAACAATGCTATATTTAGTTCCGATATGTATCTAGAAACATAGCAAAGAAAGACTAAAACATTGTGCTTCATATCCAGTTCGCTAGCAGATTTGGCTAAATCTTCCTAGAAATGGTCGCCACATTTTTTACATCTTCCTATCAATGATGTTTCAGAGGATTGAATACCACTTTCACTGCATTAAAAAATTCCTAACAAAAAAAAAATCCATACAAGATGACAGCCTCTAACAAATCTTTTGCCTCATGATTAATTCAGTTATAATGTACAAGTCACAATTTGCATGGTTGCAAAGGGAGCAAAGCTTTAGGGGAATTGTTGTCGTTGGAGAAAAAGAACTGTTATAGGAGTCAAAGAACTGCATCATACACAGAAAGAATCACAGCTTGCACAACAGTACATTATCATGGAAGCTGACAGAAAGGACACAATAGAGTTATCCATAAAGTCCCATGACTAGGGGGTGAGAACGATCAGTTTCGGCATAATAAGGCATCAAATGCATAACTAGGAATGAAAATTTTACAAAACAAAATAACTAGGACACAGACTAGTTTTTCTAGCAAATTTGATCGTAAGCTGAGTTTCATCCTGCCTTTCCTTTTTCCTGAGAGCCTCCACTGCTACTACATATGTTTTCTCTACTCCTACCTGTACAACTACTAGAATTAGTCTCGAACCTTGTGCATTAAATGCTCCGTTTCAGCTATGACAGCATTTCATACTGAGATTTAATAAAATTTCCTTACTTTGCCCTGAGACCACTGAAAGATGGAATAGGGGCTGAAAGCAGGCCCAAAGAGAAGGGGAAGAGATGGTGACTTTATAGAGATAACTCTAATATATGTCATCAATAGGTAGGTATTGGAAGAAAGAATCTTGTGAGAATTGCATTGCAGCTGCCATGTTTTATATCAGAGAAAAATTGAATGTCCAAATCACTGCAGTATCCTCTCCTAGGTCAGGGGTGGCAGATTATATCATTTTCTTGATTACATTATATGACATAATCTTCCAGTGATGATTATACATTCATAATATTGACCAAAACTCTGTGTTGAACATGAATTTTCTTTTAAATTATTAAAATTTGCCACCCCCAGACTTTAATGTCATGGAATGGAATGGTTTCACCCTTGCCAATTATGGATTATGTTGGGTGGTGCCTCACCTAGCTTGCCCCAATGGGCTTGCCGTGCACATTACCCAACAATACAAATTATTTTTGTTTTCTCAGAGAAATGGTGTTCTGATTAAAGTTTATGAAGAATACAAAACATTAAAGTTTGATTCTTTCATAGGAAGATAAACTTCATTGGTGTAGTTAATTGAGATGTATGTTGCAGAAAGATTGAAGTTTCCCATCCCAACTATGGTTAATGGAAGATGGATGAGATGGATGTGGCCACTAGTGCACACAAATAAAAATAAAATTCAAGGACTTTGATAGCAAAGTAATTTGATCTTAGTGCAAAATATTCAATTTTTTAAAAAAAGTTCTTGAACTAAGTATTTCATAACAATGTAAAAATTATTTCTCCCCATGGATTCAAAGCCACCATAGCCTCCCACAACACTTGATGATGATACATAACACCTTCAAAGAAAATTGCTAATTCAATTTGGAGGGTACCTTATATCCATGAATACCACTCTTAAAAATGAGAGGTGATATTACACCTACTCCATAAAAGTGAGAGGAAAATCATGCCTACTTATAGGTCTAAGATCCCTCCCACTCTCAAGAAGGAGTAGGTGTAAGAGAAGCTACCTCATCTTACTCCTTGGGATCCGCATATTTTTAGGTTCATGATTATTTGCCTTGTGCTTTATGATGCATTTTCAACATGTAAGGCTATTATTTCCTTTAGGAGGTGAAATTTTTTTCAGTTTTATAATGGGAGCAAAATGCATGCCCAAACCTACTTAGGTTTAAACCCCCAAACCCTTAAAACACTTTTCACTACTTGTAGAGTGATTTGTTGAGTTGGTGAACACCTACCATAGGGGTGGGTTATGTTAAGTTAAGTTCAATGTGATTAAACGATTAAAAATTGAAACCACAACCATTTGCAAAGCAATTATGTGATAAGCATGCCTATTATGAATCCCAACCACATGAACTATTATTGACTTGTGGTTAAGTTAGAGAGGTGAATATGTTGTGGGATGGTAGGAACACAATCACAACAAGAATAAAAAACATAAGTGAAAACAAACAAACAAAATTCCAAATTTCACTTGGAACAGAATGACACCTTCCCCCCACAAAATGAATTGAAAGGTGATAAATTGTTCCCAAGTAATTGGAGAACTACTTATGTTTGTAAGGGTCATTTGTGCAAAATGGGAAATAAAATATAAAATCCATAAGATGGATTTTTTCTAATAATTTTTTTGGCATTTACATGAAAATATTAGGCATACATTAAAAAATGCATATTCTTACAATTTTTTTAAAACAAATATCACCCAATGAAGGTGCATAATAATAAAAAAAGTGTGGGGTGATTGTGGACCATATAAATTACATGGCATTTTACAACTCTGGTAATGTAGGTAGTGTAGCACCAAGGTGACAATTTGGTGACTCGTAACTTCTAATAGTGTAAATTAATGTCAATAATGGAATGCCATAATGGTTAAAGCAAGTTTTCATTTGATACCTTTCATGTTTCTTTTTATCACAACCTATTCTCCCAATAAAATCGTTTGAATATACCTTTTTTTATTGAAGTCAAGCAATATCCATTGAACCATAAAACAAATTAAGCCAAATTGGATAATATTCATCTAGAATTTGGCTTTCGTCTAGCATACTAACATATTTGGTGAGATGTTTTAAAATGTACATCATATATCTATATATAATTTTTTTAAAATGAAAGTTGGCATGGATTGCAATATTTTTTCCCATCTCCTTTTCATGCATGGCTATTGGTCTTTTCTTTTGAAAATACAAAACTAATCAAATTTGAATTTGACCTAATGGGATGCATTGTGATAGTGCAACCTCTAAACAAGTGGTGTTAGAACTTTATCAAGCATTTAACTAGTATTCTTTTGTGAATAAGTAAACTTTACTAGGTTTAATCTTGCCTTTTCATTCATGGCCTTATGATTCTTTCCCTTTTCAAGTACTAATACAAACATATTTGGAATTCAATATGAGTGGGATGTATGAAATCAAACTACTTTGAATTTTGATGATTGTGTAAATAATATAGTGACAACTTTGCATTTTAAATTATTGGGACCCTCTATATCCTTAAGTTGATAGGAATGTGTGACTTAGCTCAAGTGGATGCACAAAGGATGGAAGATTAAACAACTACAATTCAAAACAATTATGGTATGGGTAAGCGTCAAAGATAATAGCATTGATGATTGAACAAATGTTTAAGTGTATCTTCAAAAAACAAATCAATACTAATATGGTTTTTGGAATATTTAATTTTGTATCATCCAATTTAATGGTTGAAATCTTTGTCTAATATGTTTAAAGATATCTTGATGTTTGGTGATTATTGATTAGTAATTTGAAAATATATACCTATTTTTTTGTTAAGTGTTTGAACTCATTCCCCGATATAGTTACCAAAGGTCTTACACATATGCAATTAAATTAATAACCCATCATCAATTGTAGCAAATACACATGTTACAAATAGTCATATTATCCTAACTTCAATTTGCTATACCAACTTGGAAGGAAGGATTTTACCTTCATTTTGTCCAAACCAATGTCAGTTTGATATCATGAAAAAGTTAGTTATCAATTCGAGTATAAGCTGCCTGTTTGGAAGATTTTAGATTTTAAAGAAAGACCAATATCCTAAGTACCCATGTATTGTATTTCAAAAAGGCTTTTCAAAATCGTAATAGTTAGTGATTAGGGTTCACAACTTCTTGGCCTCTTCTCACAAGGTTGTTGAGGGTTAATGAGTGCCTCCTTGAGCACCAGAGGCGAAATATATGCACTCTAGATTGAACCATTTTTTTTTGTTGCTTGTAATGTTTCACGTTTTATTACAAGTTAAATTCTTGTCTATAATTTCATTGTATTTGGGAAGAAAACATGCACAAGTCGAGGTTTTTTTTCAATTCTTTTGTTGTAGCATTAGTGGTGAACATTTCTTTGAAGAAAGAAGATATATAGAACACTGAATGATGACATGTCCATGGGAAGTGTCCATAGGCTTCTTGTTATTCTTTGGCAACCTATTTAGAACTTCAATCTAAATTGATGGATTTTCCTAACAAATGATCCAACACAATCCCTACTTTTTCTTGGGGATTGTTGTGGCATGAAAATTCAACAAAAAACCAAATATTGGTACAAGTACATTGCAAATTCAAAATATCCAAGTACCAAGCTCCAGAGTTCATCTTTGGTTAGTGTAAACATCATCATACCATTGTTGATATCTAGCTTGCAAATTCATATAGATAATAATTGGTACCATACCAAATTGGTACCCAAAAATCTATGAATTTCAATATTCGAAAACCCCTACCTAACATCACAATTTTTTTATAAAAAACAGCCAAGAGCTCCTTCTAGTATTTGGAAAACACCATACTAGACACAATTCCAAAACAATGTTGGGCAGTTCTCACCTTTTTTAGACAACAACTTGAGCCAGTTCTTACAAAGATTTAGGAGAATCGACTTGGTTCTCGAAATATTATCTTTAAAAATTTAATGTTCATCCAATTTTCAAAAACCCCCAAAAAAAGGGACTTTCTAGTTTTCAATTAGTCTTGTTCTCATTGATGAGAAAACATTTGGGTATCATGCTAGTTTTCGAAGTTAAGGATTTTGAACGAAAAGACCTCCTAGAAGGAGACAATAATCTTAATTACTAAACCACAAGCTATCATGGATATGAGAACCATATGGAACATTTAATTTAAAGTTTACACACATTGATGATTTTAACTTTTAAGCCATCAACATGTTCAAGTTATTCACACATGAAAGCCTAAAAACTTGGGTGGTTCGCATGTCATTTTTTTATACTTGCCCAACACTAGTCCAAATATGTATACTTGTGCCCAATTCTTATCCAATGTTAGAAAATTTGAAACAACACAACCAACACCAAATTAAGGTAAAAGCACAAAAAACTATGAATGGACCTTGAACAATGCCCTATAATGGCCTCCCATAACCATTCAAATATGCTTTGAAATGCATGATCAATAAATAGCTCTTAATTTAAAGTTATTTTCAAAGTGGTTTAAGATTACGATCCAACCCATTTCAAATACTTTCAAATTTAGCCCATTCCATGGCTTAGTTTGGGCACATATGGCCTAGGTTTTAGGATCCTTTGTTTGATCATATTAAAAGTCCTCTTATGAAAATTTGAGATGCTACATCCACCACTCACCATTCATAGGGGAACAACCTATTCACAATACAAGGTGCCCTATTGGCACAATTCTTTACAAATTCATATATAGTTGGAAAAAAAAATATCAGCTTCAACTTGAGTTGAGTTTTAAAGCCTCTTTGTCTTCTAGGGGAAAATGAGTGTAAAAATAAATATTTATTGAGTAAATCTGAGCTAAAATAGACAAATAAATCAGATTTACTCAAAATGCTTATTATGACAATTTTGGATGCTTCTACCTCAGTCATAGAAGAATTAGGGTTAGGTTTATGAGGAGGTGAGGAATGCAAGAAACAAGGTAATGCTGAAACCCAACTAGAAATTTCTAGTCAACTTGTGTGGAAGGAAATTTGGCAGGTTTCTAAAGAGCAACATTGGCAGCTAACTTCCCTTGTTCAGGCCCACTCAAGTTTAAGTATGAATTGAAAAAAGTCTGTAAGTTTCTCAGACACAAGTCTTATGACAATTTTTTTTTTATAATAATGATCTTGTCTTTAAAAAATAAATGAATGGCTATTTATAAACTAATTAATTGGATTCCAATTAATTAATAGCCATTAACATTAATAAATTCCAATTAATGGCTACAATGCATACCCATCATTACTATTTGCTTTCTTCTCTCTCTCTCTCTCTCTCTCTCTCTCCTTAGTTTAGTCTGAATTATTGGATCCCTTTTGGTACAATTCTTTAATTTGTAATTCTTGATAAATGGATTGCCTAGGTTACTGGAGACCTCTTTTTTTGAAGGGGGATTTTAATGGGTGTTTTTCTTTTTTTTAATTTTTTTATGTGTGCAACGAGTCACTTTGATTGGTTCATCACAAATAATTACTTGGAACATTATATACATTGGCCTGGCTATTGGACTTTACTAGGTATGTAATAATCGATACTTAGTCATGAGAACAATTAATAAAATCTGAACTATTTTTTTTTTCCCCTCTAATAAGAGGCATGCATGAAGGAGGTGATGAGACTTGTGTAGCTGCTACCCTACCAAGAATGAATGTATGTGCCTGCCTCATATTGCACTGATCATCTGAAGCTGCAAATTGTAATACGCGGAGTAGTAACCTGCTGGGGCAGCTTCCACACACGTCTGTTGAATACTTGATTGACTTTGATAATTTTCTATTTCGACAAGTAGATCTATCTATGAAGGAAGGTAGTTTGTTTTGTTTTGTATTGTAGTTATGAGATCCTCCGAACTGGGATGCTTCAGATCATGTTCTTGGTGTCTTTGGAAAGCTCTCGACGAGAAGGGGTGCATGGGCTTGGTTCCATGGTGTTTGGACTTGTGGTGCAAAAGTTCTTGAATATTGAATTATTTCTTCACTGAAAATTAAATTAAATTGTAGCTTAAAATTTCAGAGGAATTGGAACGTGCAATTTGGTGTTGTTGGAAAGATCTTGATGAGCAGGATTTGATGGAATTTATTTGGTAAGATTTGGATTCAGAATGGGGGAGATATTGATTTTAAAGTGATTTCTGTCGCTGAAATTTCGAATAAATTCCCAAAAACCAAGTTTTGGAAGGAAAAATCAGTTGAGGACGTCGTAACACTTGGGCCAACGGCACAGGCCACACACTAATTATTCTTGAAGATTCAATATTTTCCTTCACAAATTTTAGCTATTTGAAAAACATATTTTACTTGAAGATTTCAACATTTCTAAAAATAATATAATTAATGTCAAAACTGTCAAGGTAGTAGTGCCGTAAGTAAGATGGAACTACTATTTAGTCTTTGTTGGCCTTACCTACCAAGAAGACAAGGATATTGTGTTTAGATTCATTATAGAGTATAGTAGCTTAATGGACTTTGGCCCCTAGGTAATAATAATAGGTCTATCTACTTTTATATGAGGATTTTTGAAAGATGATATTTTGGCTTGTGTTGAAACTTGAGATTTAGTTATAGAGTTATGTTATCTTGAAGGATTTGGTTTCTTTTAGAGGGTTTTTTTTGAAGATTACATTTTTGCATGGTGTAATATTTGAATTTCCATCATAATTCTACTTCCGCCGTAAGACACTTTTTAATGTCAATGGCAAGGCCACAGTGTGACACACCCCTTGTTACTCTCCCTTCTAATAACTAATTCTCATACGGAATCGGCCATTCAGCTACAGGTGCTGATTCTGTAAACCTAACGGCTGTTAATGCCAGGGAGTGTGGGCAGGGTTGGCGGGTTGTTAGTAGGTAGGTAGTAAAGACAGCCCAAACTAGGCCTTGGGTAGTTCCTGGCACCTATACTGGTACCATGGTAAAAATCCTTTAATTTGTTTTTAGGGTTGTGTCTAACCATGGTAAATATCTCACCCTAAGGCTAAACCAGGGAATTTGAGTCCAAATTTAGCATGTCCTGGGTTGAATATGGTCACTAAATAGCTTCACTCTACTAAAAGATGAAGGAACCAGTGGAGGTGCTAGTTCACCCTGGCCCCTACTAGCTAGTATTCACCCATTTTTTTACCTATGTACCTATATATATAAAGGTATGTTCACATTTGGTGTTAGGAACTCTAGTGTTAAGTTCCCTAACACCATGCTAACCATTTAGAAAGTAAACTTAGTTATCATGCAAATTTTATGTTAGGCTAACATTCACTTAACATTAAGCTACCACCCATTTAGGCTAATATCAGGTGACAACTAGGATGCCACCTAGATTTCCATCTAACACTGACTTAACATGAAGTGTGAATGCACTTGTTTCTTACACAATGGGTCACCAAGGTGGAACCAGATATTAACTCAGTTGACGTTCATCCACAACTGAGTCATAATAGTGATGGGTGCTATTCACTCTGGCCCATAACATGCGCTGCAAAACATTCCACTTCAAGAAAAGAAAACATACCGTGGTACCTTTACCATTTCAACAACATACAATTGAATAATAATTTAAATTTGACTTCGGCTTCAGTTTTAAATCACTGTTGGAAGATTTGCAACTCAAATATTCATTGTTAAACTTTTTAATTTATTAAAATCTCAGCACAAATAATGAATAATTTTTCAAAAATTCGACAAAATGAAAAATAATTTAATTTATGCTGAAATGGTAAAGGTACTACGGTAACATTAACATGTCCATCATTGAACACAAACCCACAATCAAACATCTAGATATTCACATATTCCTCATTGGCTTGTTTGATCTCTCACTTCAAGAAAGAAAATGGGTGAAAAAACTAGCCTTTTCCATCCTGAGAGACTTATCACCAATGTTTTTCTTCCCTTTTTTCCAATTTTTTGATATCAAAAAAATTGGCGAATTTTCCCAAAACATTAGCTAAATTAGTCCAAATTACACTCCGAAAAACTTTTCCAAAATAGCAAATCAAGAAATCAAAATAGCCAAAAAATTGTCAAGAGAAAATCACTGCTCGTGTCTCTTGCTTGAACTGACATGTTCAGGCTCCAACCATCTCTAAGTATTGACAATCTAAGAATTCTTACATTACCCAAACACACTCAAATTAAAAGCCTGATTTCATGTTATTTTGAAGTTGATCATGTGTAATTTTATCTATGGCTTTTGCACAGAACCCAATTTGAGCAAGAAATGAGAAAAGATATGACAGTATTGATCAGATGGGTC
>Ga0116229_10014836_pt1 | contig 10743 bp, 10 predicted proteins | sample S1TSphgellanicum_3_FD_87313 | JGI IMG/M metagenome (GOLD analysis project Ga0116229, IMG submission 87313) | Host-associated microbial communities from peat moss isolated from Minnesota, USA - S1T2_Fc - Sphagnum magellanicum MG | ecosystem: Host-associated > Plants > Peat moss > Unclassified...
AAAAATATATATATATATGCGGGCAAGGAGGATGGGATTTTCATTCATCCGGAAAACGGCCTCAACAGGCTCATCCGCAACTGGTGCATTGGTGGCTGCTGGTTCACTCCAGCCCTGCAGTAGAAGATGTAACATGAACTGTAACGGATGTTGCCTGGCCGGAGGTTGAGGGCCCAAAATGAATTGTAACAGAAGCTACCCGTCCAGAGATTGCGGGGCCCAACATGAACTGGGCCCTCAACCTCCGGCCAGGCAGCTTCTGCTACAGTTCATGTTACATCCTGAAGGGTGGAGGTTACTGGCTCTCACTTACTACAGGTGAAACAGTCTACCATATAGGGTGGCACTGTTTTAGATGAGAGAAACTGCGGACAGTCACAGACTACAGCAAACAGAAATGTAACACATACTGTAGCAAGATGGCAAAACTCAGAGCTCCTATTCTATTCTCCCAATTATCTCAGGACATTTACCCTATTGATGGGGATTGTATACTTTCTTGGAAGGCCAAGAGGAAGACAAAACTCATAAAATGCACTGTAGAGCAACAGGGCATGTTGGTGGAAATCCCAATTTCTAGGAAATGTCTGGTATGTGCATGGGTTCAGATTGGCAGGGATCAGCAATTTTATTTAGCCCTATGAAATTCATCATCTATCCCTTTGGATGGGGCTTCACGGACGAACATGTAACATGCACTGTAGTCTGAGGAACATGTTCTTGGAATTCTCCCACTTCAGGAAACCATGGCATGGCAATTTGCATAGGGCTGATGTTTGTGTGTGGATTTGTGTGGATTTTTGCCACAAAGATGTAACATGCACTGTAGTTCAAGCAGCACAGATGTCAGGAAATATTGGGCCGGGAGTTTCTGCTAGGAAATTGATAAGCCAATTTTTGTATGTGGTTTGTCGTGACAAAGATGTAACATGCAGTGTAGCCTCAAAAGTAAAACACCAAGGGTCTTCCACCTGGGGTTAGTAATTGCCAAGCCATCCACTGTAGCCTCAAAAGTAACACACCAATGGTCTTCCACCTGGGGGTAGTAATTGCGAAGCCAATTTTTGTATGTGGTTTGTGGTGACAAAGATGTAACATCCACTGTAGCCTCAAAAGTAACACACCAAGGGTCTTCAACCTGGGGGTAGGTAGTAACTGGCAGCCTCAAGGATGAACTTCTGGTAGCTTGTGTGGGCAAAATGTAAGAATTAACGGCCATGAACTCATTTCTCAATTTAGAGACCTCTGATTCCCACCCCATACCCTCTTTTGATAGGGTTTTCTAAATAAAGACTGTAACCCACTCTCTAATGCAGACATGTAGACATCAATTTAGGAGCTCCTAGGTCTCCACGATCTGAAACCCTGTGGCTGGCAGTTGGATAATTTTACAAACATCATGTAAATTTCAATGGCACTGTTTATCCAGCACACCATGAGCCATCAGATATACACATTTAATATTACTCCTATTGGATTCGGGTTAATAAGTAAACAAAGATCTTGTCACATGCATTGTAGTCTAAGCAACACCTCCCCAGTCCTAAGAATTAATACCCTTTTCAAAGAGGAATTTTGCGAAAAAGACCATGTAACACACACTAGAGGGGAGTACTTTATGGCAGCCGGGGAGGAGGCTGACATGATGCAATTTATGACCCGCATTTTAGGAGGCTTCAGATCTGGACCTTACCATACCATGCTGTGAATTTGTACTGACTGGTAAAGAGAAGTACCTAAAAAGATGGAGAGGGTTCTTGCACAAAACAGAGACTATGGCCCCCTAGTATTACAACTTCATCGGTCTACATAGCATTACTAGATGCTGAAATATGCTTTTTGAATCAGTAGCCGACACCAGGTGCATCCATATCTTAAGTAGGCATAAAAAAAAATACATGAGAGATGTGAAATTTCCTGCCATCAACGTCCTGCTACTGAACACTACAGTGCATGTCACATCTTTCACTGGCTGCCTTGGTGCTTGCTTATTAAATTTCTGAAAAGAAGACCCGCAAGGTAGACAGTTTCACACTATTCAGAGGGATGAGTAGGATTTCTATGGACCGACCCCTGCTACTTACACTACAGTTGATGTTACATCTTTGTCTGTTTACCTTCCAAGGAAACAGAAAAACACACCCACCCAAAGGTATAGATCATTGTTCAAATCAGCTGGGTCATGGCCATCACCCACTTTTCATGCTTCCATGGCAGGGAATGGTAGGGTAGATAGGCTGACTGAGTAACACTTAGTAGCTCCGAGAGTTGGGTTCAGTGATGGTGCATTTGATAGCCTTAGCATTCAAAGACTTTCAGCAATGCATAAGTTTAGCCACTAATAGTGCATTACAGAACAAATTTGATAAGAAATGCAAGAGTTAGGGCCTCCCAAAGAAGGTGGGGTCTTTGTTGAAAAAACCTGTCATAGAACACACTCCAACCCTGTAATAATGTGGTCACTCTACACCCTGTACATGTACACCAACCAGAAGGGGAGATGGTGAATATCTGAAAGGCAATATAATAGAGGACACAGATTTCATGGGGTGCCTCCCATTTTACTGCCCTTCATTACTAAGAGCTACTCATCTCAGGGACATCCCTTAATAAGTGGGAGTCATCAACTTGCTGCTTTCAATAAAACCCCACCAGAGTTCATGTGACATGATCTCCATCCAGCAAACCCCATCTAGAAGGGTAGTAGATGGTGGAGGTAGATGAGGTTTCATAAGAGTGCATGTTACATGATGTTTGTCTAGAAAACCTAATCCAAAAGGGTCCATGATGATCATTGTCTATAAAACTTGATCTAAAAGGGTGACTGTGTGGACATCTATGGGCTATCAAATGGATGGAATAGATTAGGTCACGAATCACCCCCCAGTTGGACCCTAGTAAAATAGCAGGAGTGCATCAGTCATTTCAAGGTAAGTGGGAGTTCCATGGACCCAAATCAATTATACTACAGTGCATGTTTCATCTTTGTGCGTGAAACACTTCAGAGAAAAGTGGGTCTGGATGAACATGATAGCAGGATGGGAATCTCAAGAGTTTTAATTTGGTTTTATCACAAAATGTAAAATAAAAAATTATTTCTCAGACAATGGTGTTTTTTCCACGCTCACCAAATCTGGGGCTGCAATCATAATTTGTAAGAGTAGGTGTACTCTAAAAATAGCTCATGATGAGGTGCCTGCTTATACCATCTTTGGTTCACAAAACTGTCTCAAAGGATTGGATGGTAGAGATCTTAGGGCTCATAAGATGGAGGGTACAGAGTTTCCCAGGTAGTGCATGGGATCTAATTCCATATACCAAAAGCCAATGACCTGAGGGATATTTCTTACATCATTGGGTTTCATCAACCTCCTCTACTGAACACTACAGTGCATGTTACATCTTCGACTGGATGCCTCCCAGCTCTTTCGTTGCATTTCTCACATTATTTCTGGAAAAAAGCCGTGCCCAGTAGGAAGACAGTTTCTTGTGACACAGAGTGAGTAGGATTTCCATCAACCTCCTGTTACTTACATTACAGTGGATGTTGCGTCTTTGTTTGCTTGCCTCTCAAGAAACAGAAAAGCAATCCCACCCAAAGGTACAGTTGGGAGCAGGGTGATGGCCATGGCTAGGGTGAACCCGCACCCACTTTAGTACCTTCACCTTTCTGAGTGAGGCCTCTTAGTGGCCATATTTAGAGAATGTTAGATTTGAACTCTGAGACCGTTAACTCCGGATAATTGCGATATTTAGAAATAATTTTAATGAATTTTGGGGTTTGTACCATGGTACCAACAAGGGTGCTGGTTTGCCCAAGGCTGGTGGCCACAACCCAGTTTCATACAGCAATGGTATTTTATTTTTTCCTCAAAACAAGGTACAACTCCCAAGGAATGATGGCTCGCTGGTGTAGCTCATTCTGGGCCCTTGACAGGTTTAAACCCAATGGTGTGCAGTTGAAACTTGTGAAGGCCCTCTGCCAATGAGCTTGACTCGGGGTGCCAGTGAGTTGTTAGGTTGGGTATGCTGTTGTGCTTCCAAAAAATTTAAAAATTTAAATATTCTCCAGTACTTGCCCCCTTCGTGAGCTTCCCACAGCTTACACTAGGCTACAGTTGTGGTTACATTTTTGCTACCCCCACTTTGTCTTTGTCCTCAAAATATCAAACCCTACGCAAAAATTACACAGCTTCACATGACTTGGAATAAAGTTTCTTTCCAATTCAAAAGAGGAGACTATAAAATAGGAGCCTCTTTTCCAAAAGATTAACCAAAATCCATGTGACATTGAAGGGTTATAGGAGGATTTTGATGATCATGTACTTGTCACAGGTTTAAACATCGTTGATATATGGTCTGTAGATGCAATCAGTCAGGGTTTCTGGCTCCACATGTAACGTTTCTAGGATGAATATAGCATCTAAGAGGCCTCACTCACGAAGGTGAAAGTACCAGTGTAGGTGCTGGGTCACCCTAGACTCCAGTGCACGCAAATACTGTCACAACTCGTCAGAGTGAACCGGCACCCACCAGTGCAGCAGTTGGCCGTTCTGTCCATGGGATGGGCTGCATCTTTTGATCCAGCCTCAATGAGTCAACTTTCTTTTCTTTTCTGATAAATGAGTTGTTTTTGGGCTGTTTTTTTCCAACCTCGACCTTCATGTTACCTTCCCACCTACTCATCTTATGGAGCTAGGTATCTTATTGACTTAGTTACACTACTAACTTACATCTTGGCCTTACATCCCAACTAAAATCGAACCCCACTTTTCTTTACCTACCTACCTTCTATTTTTTCAGTGGCTAAACTTTATCCTCTAAGCAAAATCTGGTATTTGTTCTTGGCTAAACCTTTGTTTCTTAGCAAAACTTATAATTTTTTTATGATTACACCTTTATTTTTTGGTAAAATCTTTTTAGTTTTTGATCAAATCTCTATGTTTTTGTGACCTCTCAACAAAACTTTTATTTCTCCCTAGCAAAACTTTTAGCTTTTCTTGACTAAAGTTTTATATCTTAACATAATTTTTTTTAATTTTTCAATTTGTTTAAACTAAGCATTAGTTCTTAGCAAAACCTATCTATTTACTAGTTAAACTTTTATCATTTGGCAAAACCTCTTTACTTATTAGGTAAATCACTACCTTTCAACAAAACCTTTTGCTAAGTTTTATGTTTTCTTAGCTAAATTTTCATCTCTTATCAAAACTCTTTACTTTTTGACTAAACTATTATCTCATGACGAAACCAATATCTTTTATAAGTTAAACTTTTACCTTTTGACAAAACCTCTTTACTCAATGGTTAAATCATTACCTTTTGACAAAACTTTTACATTTTTTTCATTGAACCCTTATTTCTCTCTAAATCTAATTTTTTTCTTCGTTAAATTTTCACCTCTTACGAAAACCCTTTTACTTTTTGTTAAACCTCTATATCTTATTAAAATGAATAAATTTTTCTTAGTTAAACTTTCACCTTTCAACAAAATCTTTTTATTTCTTAAATAAACCTTTGCCTTTTGACAAAATCAATATATTTTATTGGTTAAACTTTTACATTTGAACAAGACCTTTTCTACTTTTTGACTAAATCATAACTTTTTGATATTGTTCACACACAAGAAAATCTTTAAAATATTATAGAAGGTAATGATTATCATTAGTGAAGGTATTGCAAAAATCAATGCATTTAAAGTTGAATGGAATTTCAACATGCTTTTGAAATAGTTTTACAATACCATTTTTAAATGGATAAATTTCATTAACCCACCTTAAATCACAATGCAATACCTTCACACACCATTAATGAGTTGTATTAATTACCCAATATGTAATATTCACATCTAAAACAATTATGAATTGAAAAACCAAATAAGTAATACAAGTTGTATTAATTCCCCAATATGCAATACCCACATCAAGGGTCATGCCAAAATTAACATTTGTTGGTCCAAGCTTACCTTAAGTGGACCTTTGACCTCAAAATGTAATACCCACATGTCAAACATGACACATGCAATATTCACATATAAGTGAATTTTAAAGTGGGAAAAACATGTAGGTATATAAATATTACATAATTGGTTAATACAACAATGAACATTTTAGTACCCATATGTAAATATAGCACAATTGACTAAAAGAACCAATGATGAATTTGGAAATGCAATGTGGGTATTGTAAGGTGACAATGTTAGAAAATGTAATTTAATGATTATAGACGTGGGTATTGCATAATTGACCAAAAGAAATAGTGAATTTTTTTGAATTGCAATGTGGGTATTATAAGGTGGTAATGTTACAAAATGTAGTTTTATTATGGATGTGAGTATTGCATAATCAAAAGAAAAAGTCAATGAAAATTTTACAAACATGATGTGAGTATTATGAAATGAAAACGTTATAACATGCAATTTAATAATTATGGATGTGAATGTTACATGGTTGACCAAAAACGATAATGAAAAATTTGGGAAGTTGGTGCAAGTATTATGTGGTGAAAAAACTATAGAATGTAATATGAAATATTCATATGTGGATATTTCATATTTAAATAAATGTTATGTTTATTGTTTATTTTTCATATTTTGTGTTTGATTAACACAACAAAATTAATTTTGTAATGAGACAATATTCACTACTAGAATTCCTAATTTTTTTTTACTAGAAATTTTGGTTTAAAAAAAACTCAATTTCCATAGGTGTCAAAAAAACGTTTTTAGACAAGTCATTATGAACTTGTCCATTGTGAGTAGGCAATGTACTTTCTGATCAGGCTTAGTTTGGCATTTTTGACTAATCATTTCAACTAATACCTTTGACTAATCATTTTGATTAGTATTTTTGACTAGTCATTTTGATTGGTCAATACAACAATCAAATGATTTTTTGACTAGACAAACACCATTTTGATAAAGTAAATGCCATGTTACATTAAACAATGGCCACCCAAGTAAGCCACATGGCATTTAAACATTGGCCACTAGTCTATGCAACGTGGATCAAACCTAAACAACTTAGGTTAAGCCTAAAATTAGATACCTACTCCTAAAGTACCTATGTTGAACAACTTATAACCTAAATTTATAGGCCTAGGTTTAGAAACGTATAACTAACGACTATGTATAAAAACCTAAAGTATGTTAGGGCAACTTAAGCTATGACCTTTACTAGGTTTAAATGTACACCGTGTAAATTAAACTTACACTTCAATGACCTAGGTTGGAAAAGTTTTTTTCATTTTGATTTGACTTTTAAAGTTGAGCCTTTTCAATTTGTTCATCCCAAGTGGCCCTCCTTTTAAAAATATTTCTTATGTTTTAGATGCTTATGGTGCATCTATTTATATTACTCATCATTTGGAAAGGATGACAAACAATATGAAATAAACTTTTGGCAGGGAAAAACATTTTCATGTCCACTCAACATTAAAGCCTTTTAGTCCAAACAACATTACTTCTAAATAATTATTCCATAAGATACATAAATCAAATAAATAAATAGGTAGGTAAATATGTATGTTAATTAAGTTTAAATAAAAATTAATAATAGTTAACTCATAGTTATTTAGTTATAATTAAAAATTACAACCATATTATAAATCCTTGAATTATATAAACTATTAAAATAGTTATAATGTGTTAAATTGTTGATTGATAATTACAACCAAATTATAATTAATCCTTACAAATTTGACCCATTTCATTATATATTGTCAATAATGTATTTTTAATAATTAATATATAACTATTTAATTATACATTCATTAGTGCACTTTAGGTAAATAACTAGTTAACCAATTGGTAATTTATCATAGGTCTATTAAATGGCCTATCGTAGCCTATATAATTAGGTTATTTATAGGCTAAAATATAGGTAAATAGGTGGAGTATAGGTAGGGTATGTATAAATAAATACACCTACATATAAGCTATTTATATTTAGGTTATTTAACCACATATTTACATTACATAAGTTAAATAGGTGGTTAATTTAACCTAGGAAAAATTAATTATGGCAAAATTAATGATTATTAAACTAACAATGGTTAAAGCAATCAATAATTTTTAAAAAATTATGGAAAAATAACCATGAATAAACTAACTATGGTTCAATTAATCATATATAAATAAATAATGCTTGAATATATAATGATTAAAGTAATTCTAGCTAAACAAACATGGCCAAACTAAAAATGTTTAAAATTAACTTTGAATTAAATGAATATGGTTAAACTAACCATGAGTAAAGTAAATATGGCCAAACTAATCAATAAATAAATATTTTATGGCTAAACCAACAATGGTTAAAATAATCAATAAATAAATATTTTATGGTTAAACTAGAAATGGTTGAACTAACCATGAGTAAATTAAATATGGCCAAACTAACTAATGAATAAATAATTTATTATCAAACCAACCATGGCTAAATTTAAAATGGAAAAATTATCCACGACTAAAGTTAATATGATTAAACTAACCAATGAATAAATATTTAATAGTCAAAACAACTATGCAAAAAATAATTATGATTAAAATAAATATGAATGGAGTAATTATGGCTTTAAAAATTGGTTAAAATAATTATGGCAAAATTAACCATGGCTAAACTACAAATGGTTAAATTAACCATAAGTAAAAAAATTTGGCTATATTAACTATGAAAAAAATTAATGTGGCTAAACTAACTAATGAATAAATATTTTATGGCTAAACCAATTATGCATACATTAATTATGGCTAAAATAAATATGAAACAAGTAATTATGATTACAATAGAAATGGTTAAAATAAATATGGAAATAATTAACCATGGTTAATTTGAAATGGTTACACTAACCATAAATAAATAAATTTGGCTAAACTAACTACTAATAAAATTAATATAGCTAAAATTAAAATGGTTCTAATAATTATGGCAAAATTGACCATGTTTATATTAGAAATGGTTAAATTAACCATGACTAAATAAATTTTGTTAAACTAACCACTAATAAATTTAATATGGCTAAAATAACTAATGAATAATTATTTTATGGCAAAACCAACTTTGCAAAAATTAATTATGGTTAAAATAAACATGAAAAAAATGATTATTGCTAAAATAAATGTTTTTAAAAATAATTATGGTAAACCAACCATGGCTAAATTAACAATATTTTAAACTAATTATGGGTATATTTGTTAAGGTAAAATAATAATATGTTTAAAATAACTATAGCTAATTTAGTTATGCTTATAATCACTATGGTTAAATTCATTATGACAAAACCAACAATGGCCCAATTAATAATGATTGAATTAATTATGTTAAACTAATTATCGTGCTTAAAATTATTAAGGTTAAACCAACTATTGTTAAATTGACTAGGGCTAAATTATTTATAATTGTTGAATTACTTATGGCTAAACTAGACATAATTGAACTTAACATGACCAAAAAAATGATGAAATAATTAATTGTGAATAAACGAATCGTGGTTAAATTAAATATGGTTAAAACATATACAACTAAACAAACTATGGTTAAACTAACCATAGTTATTGAACATGATTAAATTGACCATGGTTAGATTAACTATGGAACTAGTTTTAATTTTAATTAATTTTTTCAAACGTAGTTGAACCATAGTTAGATAAACCATATTATATATAATTAATTTAACCATAATTAATTAGTTATGATTAACTAACTTTTACATTTTTTCAACATTTTTCTAATTGGTCAAACATAGTCAAAATGTTACATGTAGTCCCAAAATACCCAACTAGTATTAAAATTTGTAATTGGCCTTTTTGAGTAGATCATTGGCCATTTTGACCAAGTGTACTTAGTTATCCCTACTGATTAAGTATAATAGGTGGCCTTATTGATTATGGCATTTGCCAATTTGATTAAATTGGGTGGTTTTATTGATTAAGCCACCAACCAATTTGACTAAGTTGTATTTTAAAGTCCAATTTGATTAGATAACCGATTTGAGTAGTCAAATTGATTAGTCAAAAGATACACATTGTTATTCAAACCATTGGCCTCTAGTCAAAATTACATGTTTTTTAGTTCAAAGGACCCATCTAGTCAACTTTTTTAGTTTGAAAAAATAAGAATTTTAGTAATAATTTACATGAATTAATGCAAACTTTGAAGTAAACGTGAAATTATAAAATTCACTGAGATCTTTTGGAAAACATTCACATGTCATTAGTTGCCATATTACCAAATGGCATAAATTTTAATTTTAATTTATGCACATATAAATTACATGCACTAAACCATATGAATTGTGTCCAAAAAAATGAAAATTAAAAAATCCATGTTAATACAAAAAGAGAAGTAATCACATGTTACTCCTTCATGAAAGATCCATTTCTATCACTAGTTTCTTCATTTATAATGTCATGAACTTGTTAGTAAGTTGCTACAACTCTTTTGATCACCTTTGTAACATGGTGACATTAGTATAATTGCTAGTGTGAAATGTGAAAATGAATTAAGTTAATCACAAACTCATGTTTGGTGGTTCCACACAATCTAATTCACAAGTACAAACATGCATTAGTAATTAAAGATTTCAAAGTTTTTACTAGTTTAAAAAAAAAACCAACACAAAAAAAAAAAAAAAAAAGAAAAAAAAAAAAAAGAACATACAAATTGAAAAAAATTGAAAAAAAAACCAAAAAAGGCATAGTAAAAAGAAAATTGCAAAAGAAGGCATAACATGGAAAGAAAACTGAAA
>Ga0116229_10014837_pt1 | contig 10743 bp, 10 predicted proteins | sample S1TSphgellanicum_3_FD_87313 | JGI IMG/M metagenome (GOLD analysis project Ga0116229, IMG submission 87313) | Host-associated microbial communities from peat moss isolated from Minnesota, USA - S1T2_Fc - Sphagnum magellanicum MG | ecosystem: Host-associated > Plants > Peat moss > Unclassified...
ACGCGCGACCTCGTGAGCTTCTGGGATCGCGGTTATCATGAGGTCAAGAAGGATTTGAAGGGACGGTATCCCAAGCACTATTGGCCCGAGGACCCGTACGCGGCGCAGCCCACGCGCCGCGCGCGGCCGCGTTGAATCCGGACCGCCGCCGCTCACGAATACCTTTACCGAGATGACCCCATGACCGCCAAGACCGCCTTGAAAATACTCTTCGCCGCTATCCTGCTGACTCTGCTCGCGTACACCGCGTGGGCGAGCATTCAGCAACCGGTTCTCGCATGGGGCGGACTGACTCGGGGCCCGGACCGGTATTGGACCATCGCGACGCTCATGGACGCTTACTTCGGTTTCACGACCTTTTACGTATGGGTCGTGTACAAGGAGCGCTCATGGACGGCGCGTATCGCCTGGTTCGTCGCGATCATGCTGCTCGGCAATATGGCCATGGCGAGTTATGTGTTGCTGCAACTCGCGCGCCTGCGTCCGGAGCAGCCGGCCTCCGACATTCTGCTGGCGCGGCGTTCCGCATGAAGCGCCCGTGTTGAGCTGGCTCCGCCGCCGCGTGTGGCTGCCCTTGATCGGGCTCTTGAAGCAGGGCATCTCACCTGATCGTCTCGCGCTGTGTGTCGCGATCGGCATCGTCGTCGGCAACATTCCGATCCTGGGATTGTCCACGGCCTTGTGCGCCTTGATTGCGCTCGTGTTTCGACTCAATCTCGCCGCGATGCAGCTCGTCCAAGTTCTCATGGCGCCGACGCAATTGCTGTTGATCATCCCATACGTCCGGCTCGGCGAGTGGATTTTGCGGGCGCCGCACCAGCCCTTGTCGATTGCAGCGGGGCTCGCACTGTTGGAGCACGGCGTGGGTAATGCGGTCACCGTTCTTTGGGATGCGATTCTGCATGCCGGCTTCGCGTTCATGCTCGTCGCGCCGATTGCGATTTTTCTGTTGTACCGCTTATTCGTTCCGATTTTTTCCCGTGCGGCCGCCGAGATCAGCGCACGCACGGCTCCTCCCCTGACCACTTGAAGGCACGACCCCATGAGCACAGCCGCCCTGCCCATTTCACCCTCCTGGTCCATGCGTCTCCTGGAACGCGCCTTGTTGCCGGACTTTCTGGTTCGTTACGGGATTCGCCGGCTGTTGAAAGCGCGGCTCGTCGAGGAGGACCGCGGCGATCCCGAAGCGCAGCAGCTGCATCTGTCGAAATTGATCGCTCGCTTGAAACAAAGTCCGATCGCGATCAATACGGCCGACGCGAACGAACAGCATTACGAGCTGCCCTGCGCCTTCTTCGAGCACGTGCTCGGCAAGCACTTGAAGTATTCCTCGTGCTACTACCGGAACGCGGGCGAAACGCTCGATCAAGCCGAGGCCAACATGCTGGCGCTGACCGTCGAACGCGCCAAGATCGCCAATGGCGACCGCATCCTCGAACTCGGCTGCGGCTGGGGCTCGCTGTCGCTGTGGATGGCGGAACACTTTCCGCAATCGCAAATCACGGTCGTCTCGAATTCACGGACCCAGAAGCGTTTCATCGACGAGCGGGCGGCCGCGCGCGGCTTCAAGAATCTCGAGGTCGTGACGAGCGACATGAATCACCTGTCCTTTCCCGAAGGCACGCAGTTCGACCGCGTGGTGTCCGTCGAGATGTTCGAGCACATGCGCAACTACGAACAGCTTCTGCGGCGCATCGCCGGCTGGCTGCGCCCGCAGGGCACTCTGTTCGTGCACATCTTCACGCATCGCGAATATGCCTATCCGTTCGAAGTGCGCGATGAGACCGATTGGATGGCGAAGTATTTCTTCACGGGCGGCATCATGCCGAGCGACGACCTGCTGCTCTACTTCCAGAACGATCTCGGTCTGCTCGAACATTGGCAGGTCGACGGCAGGCATTATCAACAGACGAGCGAGCATTGGCTCGAGAACATGGATCGCCATCGCGCCGAGATCGAGCCGATCCTCGCGGCCACGTATGGACCGGATCAGGTGCGCAAGTGGTGGGTCTACTGGCGCGTCTTCTTCATGTCCTGTGCCGAGTTGTGGGGCTACGCGCGCGGCCGCGAATGGCTCGTGTCACACTACCTATTCGCCAAGCCGGCCTAGCCCAAGCGGGCGCCGTGCGGCGCGCTATACTGCAGAGCATGCCGAGCCGCATCCACGTACCACCATGAAATTCGTAACCGCGGCAACCACCTCGGAGTTGCAGAACGGCGCGATGAAGGCCGTGGACATCGAGGGCCGGGAGTTGCTGCTCGCCAAGATCGCGGATGACTATTACGCCGTGGCGCGGCGCTGCACGCACATGGCCGAGAATCTCTGTGACGGCGCCCTGGACGGCCGGATCGTGACCTGTCCGCGACACGGCGCCCGGTTCGATCTCACGAACGGCAAGGCGGTCGGCAAGGCGAAACTGTTGTTCATGTCGACGAAGCCCGCCGATCTGGCGACGTATCCCGTCAAAATCGAGGGCGGCGAGGTGTTGATCGGGCTGCCCTGAAGACCGCGAGCGCCCTACCGGCTCTGCGTCCCCAGTTCCTCGAACGAACGCATGCGCCAGAGCTGCGGAAACAAGTAACCGGCCCAAAGGACGCCGACGATCAGCGTGACGACGCCGCCCGCGACGATCGCCGGCACGAGCCCGATCCACGCCGCCGTGAGCCCCGACTCGAACTCGCCGAGCTCGTTCGAAGCGCCGATGAACACCGCATTGACGGCGCTCACGCGCCCGCGCACGTCGTCGGGCGTCTCGAGCTGCACGAGGACCTGACGCACGTAGACGCTGATCATGTCACCGCTGCCGAGTATGACGAGAGAAACCAGAGCGACGGAAAGCCGGTTCGTGAGTCCGAACACGATGGTCGCGACACCGAATGCAGCGACACCCGCGAACATGCAAACGCCGACGTGCCGATTGATCGGCCGAAACACCAGCAGCACGGCGGTCACGCCGGCGCCGATGCCGGGCGCCGTGCGCAGAAGCCCGAACACCTCCGGTCCCGCATGCAGCACGTCGCGCGTGAAGGCCGGCAACAGGGCGGTGGCGCCGCCGAACAGCACGGCAAACAAGTCCAGACTGATGGCGCCGAGCACGGTCTTGCGGTGCCAGACGAAGCGCAGGCCCTGCAGCAGGCTCGACCAGGACACGGCGGCGGGTTTCGCCGGGGGACGGCGCAGGCGCACGGCGGCGAGCATGGCGATGGTCGCCAGGCACAGCACCGCCGCCGCACCATACACGAATGCCGCGCCACCCTGCATGGCGGGCGCGCCCGCGCTGGCCGGCGGCCGGTCTGCGAGCGCGTAGAGAATGCCGCCGAGGCTGGGTCCCGCGATCGTCGCCACTTGAAACGTCGACGAACTCATCGCGACCGCGCTGCGTAGTGCTGCGGGCGGGATCAGGTTCGGCATGAACGATTGCGCGGTCGGCATTTGAAACGCGCGCGCGACGCCGAGTACCGCGAGCACCAAGAAGATCGGCCACGTATGCGTCACGCGCGCGACGGAGAACGCGAGCAGCAGCACGGCGCACAGACATTGCGCCGAGCCGCACAACATCAGGATCACTCGGCGGTCGTAGCGGTCGGCCGCATGCCCCGCGAACAGCACGAGGCAGAGGAACGGCAGAAACTGCGACAGACCGATCAGGCCGAGATCGACGAGGCGGCCGGTCATCTGATAGACCTGCCAGCCGACGCCGATGACGACCATCTGGGCGGCGATCGCGGCGCAAAATCTTGCGCCGATGAACAGTGTGAAATCGCGATGGCGCAGCACCGCGCCACCACGATAAGGGTCGCTCGAATTCAAGACTGCCTTTTACCTCGGCGGCAAGTGTAGCAGCAGTCCGGCCGCGGGCCGCCCGCGCGTCGGTTCCGCGCCAATTGCGCTATGCTGCGGCATGCCTCGCATCCGGTACGCTTTGCTGCTCATCGCCGCCCTGTTGGGCTTCGCGCCGATGGCTTTCCCGGCGGAAACGCTCATGCATGAGTTTCCACCGGGCCTCATCGTCCCACCCGACGCCGCACTGACGCCGGATTTCGATGTCGAGAAGGCGACGCAGGCCTACATGAACTTGCTCTCGCCGGCGCAGCGCGCACGGTCGGACGCCTATTTCGAAGGCGGCTATTGGCTGCAGCTCTGGGGATTCGTTTATTCCCTCGGCGTGTCGTGGCTGCTGCTCGCGAACCGTCGCTCCGCTCGCTTGCTCGAGTTTCTTGAACGCGTCGCACGGCGTCGGTGGCTTCGCAATATTCTGTACTCCGCCGCTTATATCGTCGCGGTCTTCGTGCTGACGCTGCCCTTGACCATCTATGCGGATTACTTTCGCGAACACGCGTACGGGCTCGCGAATCAGACGTTCGGTCCCTGGTTTGGCGAGCAACTCATCGGTCTTGGGCTTGCCGTGATCGGCGGCTCGCTATTCCTCGCTGTCGCCTATGCCTTCATCGCGAGATTCATCGCAAGCTGGTGGATCTGGCTGACCGGGTTCACGGTCGTGTTCCTGCTGCTCGTCAGCTTGGTGGTGCCCGTCTGGATCTCGCCGCTGTTCAACGATTACAAGATACTCGCCGACGGCCCCGTGAAATCGGCCGTGCTCAGCATGGCCCGCGCCGATGGGGTGCCGGCCGAAAACGTTTATTGGTTCGATGCGTCGAAGCAAAGCGACCGCGTGAGCGCCAACGTGAGCGGGTTTCTCGGCACGACCCGCGTGAGCCTCAACGACAATTTGCTCGAAAAGACCTCGCTTCCCGAAATCAAAGCGGTCATGGGGCACGAATTGGGGCATTACGTGCTGCATCATGTGCTGCGCATCGTCATTTACGACAGTCTGGTCTTCGCGCTCGGCTATGCATTCATCAACTGGAGCGCAACGCGGTTGATCGGTCGCTGGCGCGATCGGTTTTCGCTGCGCGATCTGTCCGACATCGCGGCTCTGCCCTTGGTCGCCGCGCTGTTCACGAGCTTCCTGTTCCTGGCGACGCCCGTGCTCAATTCGATCACGCGTTCCGCCGAGCAGGAGGCGGACATCTTCGGGCTGAACACGGCGCGCGAGCCGTACGGCTTCGCCATGGCGGCAATGCGCCTGTCGAGTTACCGCAAACTCCAGCCGACGCGCCTCGAGGAAATCGTCTTCTTCGATCATCCGAGCGGCTATACGCGTGTCTACGATTCGATGCGCTGGCTCAAGGAAAATCCGGCGGCCGGCGCGCACGCCGCGGCTCCCTAAAGGCTCGCGTATGGAGCAACTGCCGGCGACGATGAGGGCCGTGCGGCTGCTCGGCCACGGCGGCTTCGATCAGCTGAGACTCAGCACCGACGTGCCCGTGCCGACCCCGCGGGCCGACGAGGTCTTGATTGCGGTCGGCGCGGCCGGCGTCAACAACACCGACATCAATACGCGGATCGGCTGGTACTCGCGCGCCGTCACGCAGGACACCGAGGCGGCGGCCGCGAACCTCAAGGCCTCCGCGCAGGACCGGGCGGCCGACTCCGGGTGGACCGGTAGCGCGCTACGCTTCCCGCGCATCCAAGGCGCCGATGCCTGCGGCCGCATCGTCGCGGTCGGCGCCGGCGTCGATAGCGCGCGCCTCGGCGAGCGCGTGCTCGTCGAACCCGTGTTCCATGCTCCGCAGAGCCAGGACCGCTATGCGGTGACTTACTTCGGATCCGAATGCGACGGTGCGTTCGCCGAGTTCGCGCGCGTGCCGGCCCGCCATGCGCACCGGATCGCGAGCCCGCTCAGTGACGCCGAACTCGCCTCGTTTCCGTGTTCCTATTCGGCCGCGGAGAACATGCTCTCGCGCCTCAGTCTGGCGAGCGGGGAAACGGTCTTGATCACCGGTGCGTCCGGCGGTGTTGGTTCCGCTGCCGTGCAGTTGGACAGGCGCCGCGGGGCGCGCGTCATCGCGATCGCGGACCCGCGCAAGGCGCGGGCCGTGGCCGCACTCGGCGCCGAACAGGTACTCGGGCGAAAGGCGGACCTCGCAGCCGAATGCGGCGCGGACTCCGTCGACGCGGTCGTGGACGTCGTCGGCGGCAGCGGCTTTGCGGGGCTGCTCGACGTGCTTCGGCGCGGCGGCCGCTATGCCGTTGCGGGCGCGATCGCGGGTCCCGTCGTCGGACTCGATTTGCGCACGCTGTATCTGAAGGATTTACGCCTGTTCGGCTGCACGGTCCTCGATCCCGGCGTTTTCGAGAACCTCGTCGCTTACATCGAGCGCGGCGAGATCAGGCCGGTCGTCGCACGCGTCTACGCGCTCGAGGACATCGTCGCGGCCCAGGAGCAGTTTCTGCGCAAGGAGCACACGGGCAAGATCGTGCTGACTCCCTAGCGTCCGAGGAAGATCTTGTACGCCGGGTTGTCCGTCTCCTCCGCATAGGCATACTGCAGCTCGGCGATATGCAGTAGAAAATCCGTGCGGGTCGCGGCCGGTACTTGAATCCCCGCGAGCACGCGGCCGTAGTCTGAGCCATGATTTCGATAGTGGAACAGGCTGATGTTCCAGGCATCGCCGATCGCCCGCAGGAATTTCAACAAGGCGCCCGGCCGCTCGGGAAACTCGAAGCGGAACAGGCGTTCGTCCTCGAGGCCCTGCGCGTGTCCGCCGACCATGTAGCGCACGTGCTGTTTCGCCATCTCGTTATCGGTCATGTCGCGCACCGCGAAGCCGCCCGCGGATATCGTCTTGATCAGAGCATCGCGTTCGCTCTTGCCCTGCGCGAGCGCGAGGCCGACGAAGATCTGCGCGGACTTGGCGCTCGAGTAGCGGTAGTTGAATTCGGTGACGCTGCGATTCCCGACGATCTCGCAGAAGCGCAGAAACGACCCGGGCGATTCGGGGATTTCGATCGCGAACAGGGCTTCGCGCTGCGCACCCAAGTCGGCACGCTCGGCCACGTAGCGCAAGCGGTCGAAGTTCATGTTGGCGCCGCAATTGATCGCGATCAGCGTGCGCTCGGCGCAGCCCTCGCGCGCGACGTATTTTTTCAAGCCCGCCACGGCGAGCGCCCCCGAGGGCTCGGCGATCGAGCGCGTATCCTCGAAAATATCCTGGATCGCCGCGCAGATCTGATCCGTGCTCACGAGCACGATTTCGTCGACATGAAGTTTGGCGAGCCGCAGCGGCTCCTCGCCGACGCGCTTGACCGCGACCCCGTCCGCGAACGTGCCGACGCGCTCCAAGGTGACGCGCTTGCCCGCGCGCAGAGACTCGTACATGCCGGCCGACTCTTCCGGCTCGACGCCGATGATCTTGATGCGCGGATAGAGCGCCTTCGTGTACGCGGCGATGCCGGCGATCAGTCCGCCGCCGCCGATCGGCACGAAGATGGCGTCGATGGCGTCACCATGGTGCTGCCGCAGGATCTCCATGGCGATCGTGCCCTGACCGGCGATGACGTCGGGATCGTCGAACGGATGCACGAAGACGAGACCGCGGTCGCGCGCGAGCTCCACGGCGTGCTCGTAAGCCTGGTCGTAGTCCTCGCCGTGCAGCACGATCTCGCCGCCGAGCGCGGCGACCGCATCGATCTTGATTTGCGGCGTGCTCAAGGGCATGACGATCACGGCGCGGATACCGCGCGTCTTCGCCCCGAGCGCGACGCCCTGCGCGTGATTGCCGGCGGACGCGCAGATCACGCCGCGCTGCGCGGCAATCGGCGAAAGCTGCGCAATCTTGTTGTAGGCGCCGCGAATTTTGAACGAAAACACCGGCTGCAGGTCTTCTCGTTTGAACAGCACGCGGTTCTTCAGGCGCTGTGACAGTCGCGGCGCAGGTTCGAGCGGCGATTCGATCGCCACGTCGTAGACTTTGGCCTTGAGGATGCGTTCTAGGTAGTTTTCTTGCATGGCGGACCGGTCGACGACAACTGCCGCTACATTAGCCCAGACTGTGAGGCGGCGCACAGCCTCCATCGAGATGCCCCTCGGCGACCGATTGGATTGGTTAACATAGGCCCATGAGCACTCTCAAAGGCTTGAGTTTCAGCCTCTTCGCGGCTTTGGTCTTGCTGGCTTCGCCTCTGAACGTGCGCGCGCTCTCCGGCACGACCGTCGCCACGGACAACGTCAAGGCGCGCTTGGTCAGCGAAGTGCGCAGCGTGGGACCCGGTCAGTCATTCAGCGTCGCTCTCGTGCTCGACATCCGCGAAGGCTGGCATACCTATTGGCGCAATCCCGGGGACTCGGGGCAAGCCACGAAAATCGCCTGGGAGCTGCCGGCGGGCTTCAAGGCCGGCGACATCGAGTGGCCGTCGCCGCACCGCTTCGAGCTGCCTCCGCTCGTCAATTACGGCTACGCGAAACAGGCCGTGCACCTCGTGGAAGTCACGGCGCCGGCAGCGCTCGCGACCGGTAAGGACGTGCTGCTGCACGCCAAGGTAAGCTGGCTCGTCTGCGCCGATTTGTGCATCCCCGAGAATGCCGAACTGCAGCTGCGCTTGCCCGCCACGGCCGCGCCCGGTGCGATCGACCCGGAGTCGGCGGCGCTGTTCACGACCGCCCGCAGCGAGTTGCCGGCACCGGCTCCGGCAAGCAGCGCCCGCATCGACGGCGATCGCCTGGTCATCCGGCTCGCGGCGGATTGGGGCGCCACACTCGGGCAGATCAAGTCCCTGAGCTTTTTCCCGTACGACGACGGCGTCATCGAATATGCGGCACCGCAAACTCTGACGCGCGGCAAGGATGCGCTCGAGCTCGCAATCAAACTCGGCTATCAACCGCCGAGCAGCGGGCCCGTGCGAGGACTGCTGCTCGTGAGCCAGGCGGATGGCGACCATACGGCAACGGTCCCGCTCGAAATCGCGGCGAACCTCGCGGCCGGGACCGGCGCGGCGCCGGCGCCGCGTGCGCAATTCGTCCCGATCACGCCGGGCGCGACGCAGACGGCGACTCCGAAGGCCGCGGCTGCCGATGAAATGGGCATCGGCGCGCTGTTGCTGTTCGCGATTCTCGGCGGTCTCGTGTTGAATCTCATGCCCTGCGTCTTTCCGGTGCTCTCGATCAAGGCGATCGGACTCGTCGAACAGGCCAAGAAGCATCCGGCGGCAGTCCGAGCGAAGGGCTTGATGTTCGCGGCCGGTGTCATCAGCTCGATGTTGGTGCTGGCCACGGCCTTGCTGGCCTTGCGCGCGGGCGGCGAGCAAATCGGCTGGGGCTTCCAGTTGCAGTCGCCGTTGTTCGTGACGCTCATGGCGTATCTGTTGCTGGCGGTCGGTTTGAATCTCTCGGGCGTATTCGAATTCGGCGGCGGCCTCGCCGGGATCGGCGATGGCCTCACGCGCGGCGACAGCTACCATGCGGCATTCTTCACGGGCGTCTTGACGACGCTCGTGGCCACGCCCTGCACGGCACCGTTCATGGCGGCCGCGGTCGGCGCGGCTCTTACGCAGTCGCCGATCATCGCGCTGTGTATTTTCACGGCGCTCGGTTTCGGGCTCGCTTTGCCGTATTTGTTGCTGTCATTCGCGCCCGTGCTGCGCCGTGCGCTGCCGAAGCCCGGCGCGTGGATGGATACCTTGAAGCAAATCTTCGCGTTTCCGATGTACGCCTCGGCCGCGTGGCTCCTCTGGGTGCTCGCACAACAGACGGCCGTCCTGGGCTTGGGCGCCGCCTTGGCGGGCGCGATCCTGATCGGCCTCGCGGCTTGGGCCTATCAGAAATCCAAGACGAGCGCCCAAACCGGCAAGATCGTCGCGGTTGCCACGGCCTGCGCCGCGGTCGTCGTCGCGATCGCGCTGCCGGTCCGCATTGCGCGCACCGAGTCGGCGGCGCCGAGCGCCGTCCGTTCGGGCGCCGTGAGCGAGGCCGATGGCTGGGAACCCTACGATGCCGCGCGCCTATCGGCGCTGCAGGCGGCCGGCAAGCCCGTGCTCGTGAACTTCACCGCGAGCTGGTGCCTTACCTGTCTCGTCAACGAGCGCACGGCGTTCTCCGATACGGCCGTACAGGAAGTGTTTCGCGACAAGGGCGTCACGCTCATGAAGGGCGACTGGACCAATCGTGATCCGGGCATCACGAAGGCGCTCGCCGCATTCAACCGCGCGGGCGTGCCGCTGTACGTCGCTTACAATGCCAAGCCCGGCGCGACCGAGCCCGAGGTGTTGCCGCAACTCCTGTCGGCGGGTGTCGTGCGAGATGCCTTCGCGGCTTTACCGAACCGCGCCGCCAACTGACACCCGCGCATGGCCAATGCCACCATCGTGCCGGTCATCGACTTTCGGCGCCATAGCATGGTGCTCGAGTGGCACACGCTCGGGGGAACTTGGACCGCCTACGACATTCCGCCGCCGCGCGTCAACGGGATCGCCTTGATCCGGCCCACTTTGCCGAACGTCTGTCTGTATGCGCAGGGTGGCGAGCTGCTGCTGCAAATCGGACCGAACCAGCATGTCTTGTCGCATCAGGCGACGCGCGTGCGTTGCGTGCGCGGGGTCGCGGCTTTCGGCTTTCGCCGTCGCTTCATCGTCGATTCCGGTGACGGCGCCGTACTCTACAGCCATGCCTACTGGGTGCGGCGGGGCCCGGATTTTTTCCGCTGGATCGCCGCGAAGTCCGCGGATGCCGAGTGGCGTGTCGCGACCGGCCGGCGCTGGTCCGCGGGCGTGCTTTCCGCGGAACTCCGTGCTTGAGAGCGATCTTCACGCGCTCGCCGACAGCAGTCGGCGGCGTTCGTCAGCGTCGAGCTCGCGCCACTCCCCGACACGCAGTGCGCCCAAATGGATGTGCATGATGCGCACGC
>Ga0116229_10014840_pt1 | contig 10742 bp, 15 predicted proteins | sample S1TSphgellanicum_3_FD_87313 | JGI IMG/M metagenome (GOLD analysis project Ga0116229, IMG submission 87313) | Host-associated microbial communities from peat moss isolated from Minnesota, USA - S1T2_Fc - Sphagnum magellanicum MG | ecosystem: Host-associated > Plants > Peat moss > Unclassified...
ACAATCTTATCGACGAAATCGTCAAGCACCTGATCCAAAACTTGTACTTATACAAACGAAATCAACAGCAATGGATCTTAGTGGATATTATACATAAACGATGATTAAATAACAAGTTTTTTTTTTAAATTCTCAATATGTCGATCTTATTTTTTTACTTAATTCGATTTGTATTAAGAAAAAAAATAGAAAAGCAAATAATCGATTGTTATTTTAACTCTATGAAGAACGATCGATTCTTTTTTTTTCTTACATAAATCGAATTCATTTGTTAAGAACAGAATAGCAAAATAAATTATTATGTTGATCTTTTCATTCAATTTGCATTGACAAGAATATCAGAATCCTTCAAAACTCACAACGAATTGTATTTGAGATTTAGCATCCTTATGGCGAGATCATACATAAAAAAATGTTTTATATGCCAATTATGTCAGCTTTACGTCCAAAAAAATCGATATAATATGAAATTTACATAGTTACCTTTTTGTCTTATGTCACTATACATACCCTTTTTAACGTCAAAAGAAACAGTAGTTAAAGGTTTGTTCTCTTTCAGAGTGTGTCACGTTTTTTAGATGATATTATTTAAAAGAAAAGAAACGAAAAAAAACTGAGTGATGCATCGTTCTATTCAAATCTATATGGCGACATACATTTTTCTATTCACACGTCATGAAAAACAAAAATTGTCGTAGAGATTTTGTCGTTGTCGTAGATATTTTGTCGTTGTCGTAGACGTATAAGTTTTGTCATAAATTTGAGGGTACAAGATACGAGTGAACGTATATAAATGGCTTCATCGTTAAGATCGACATATATAAAGGACATTATACATTATTAAATTGAAATGGCTCTTCGACCTTAAAATTACGTAGTAATTTAATTTAACTATTTAGAAGACTTAGGTATGTTATATATTTATTTTGAATACTAAGACATTCTTTATCATAATTGTTCGTTGAAGACATGGATGCGTCTTTGAACCAGCTTGATCAAATTACAAATCATATTCGATATGCTCATGCCGACGATGTAAAAGGACTTACTCGTTTACATCTTACTTCGGCTGTAACATTATTACAAAATCTATCAAAAGACCTACAAGGATATATATGGAATCTCGAAAGTGTTGGGGAACAGCCCCATGAAGTCTTAAATTTTGAACATATATTGGATATAAAAACAAATATTCTTGATTTGTGAATCTGTTTTCATTAAATTAAAATTTATTATTCATGAATAAGTATAAAGAATAGATTGAGAAATACTCATGATGTCATAATAGCAATGGTCGTTGATACTAAAGTGAGAGATGTTTTCTAATTTTAACAACGAAATGTAGCTAATTTTCATCAATAAAATTGAAAATAATATCTCAGAAAACAGCTTCATATGATAATTTTTAGATTTTTCTTTATTCTAGATTAAGATGTCGTCTCCTACTAATATGTCAAAGAAGACAGAGTATCAAAAAGGAGATGTCGTATACATGGCAAAGACTGGCTTAAGGAAAAAACTCACTACAAATAGATGGCGCCGTTTATGTTCTGTCAACAAATGTGAGAAACAAGCCCAAAAAGAAGGTCTATGCGCTAGACATCTTCGCAGAAACCAGGTTCAACGACGACAGTCAACTCGTCAATCATCAATAGAGTTGACAGAAGATGAAAATGTGATGTTGCTTCACAGTCCAATCAGCGCTGATTCTCATGTTGAAGAGAATATCAAAACAAACACTGTACATAAAGATGGTGAGGATTTTTCTATTTCTAATATAATGTCAATATAAAGAACTTTCGTTTAATATGTCACCCCTAGAAAATGTTCAAAAGAGAATAGCAGGAGAGTGCTCTGTTGAACAAAACATTGAAGTTAATTCTATTCCAAAGGACCCAAAGGAAACAACATTTTCACACCATCATATTGCCCTCACTCATCAAATGAATGTCGGTTCGTCTTCTAACACTACCATAACATCAGGTAAAAATATCATAAAAATCTTTATATCAAAAATAAAACTCATTTGTACTGATCCATAATATAGAAATCTATTTATTTAAGGTATGTGTGTTGACGCATCTGCACGAACTTGTGAACAACAACATAGTTCCTTAAATACCACTAATTGTCCATACTTACTTCCATTCTCTAACGTTGATCAGTGTCAAGACCTGAGTAATTACAAATGCTCTCATTGTTCATCCTGGTTTTGTCTCCGACATGGTGTAGAACATCAAAAGGATTTGAAAGAAAAAATACATAATTTACTCGCTGAAACTGAAGTACGTGATTATGTTAGATAAGAAAGGAAAAACCATATTTCACAGCAGAGTTTCTATTTTTCAGCAAACTATCCAGGTCGATTTCAGATACGCCTTCTAAAGGAGGTTTCCAATTTGGGTCTAATAAACTTATATGTATCAATAGTGTGAACAGCAATACTTCTTTTCTTTATAGTTAAATTTCAGAATAGAGCCAACCAAACAGTCTGAACTTTCACAATAAGTTAATTCTATTGAGTTCTTTATTTGCAAGAGGTTTCATAGTACGATTCTTACCCTCAGACCTGAAAATCGTGTATGTTTATATAATATTGACACTACAGCCGAAAGTATTGCAACTAAGTAGTAAGAATAACTGGAAGATCGTTTATTTTAGACGCTCTATGATAATATTTCACAACTAAACATTATTAGCGGGAAAGAGGATTGCAAGAGACAACTTGATCAATGGGCAAAAGATATGCATACCAAAATTGATCAAAAGCATTATGAGCTTTACATGAAACTGACTTACTTCGAACAAAAAATTGAAGAGAACAAAGATCAATGGAAAAAATCTTTGGCAGATTGGATAACAACAAAAGTTCGTTGTATGTTGGAGAAGCAACTCCAAAGATACGAGATTAATGGCGTGGAATTCAGTAAAACTCTCCATGAACTGGATTGTGTACAAGAGTTGTTCCACTTGTTTAACAATAAACCATTGATTTCTGTATCAGATGAAGAAAACAATCAGATGAATTTGAATGAACCTCGTTTAGTTTTTCAAACCACCTCTATCAGTGGCATTAATTTGATCAATCATTTTTCTTCAGACAACAGTGCAGATATAATGAAATGTTCAAACCAAAACCAGATTCATGTTCACCAATTTCCAGATTCTGAAATAAGTGCTTGTGAGTATGGTTCGAAACTAACGAATGAAAAACCCTTGCGATCTATAGTAACTTTCAGATACATTTAATTGAAAAATAATGAAATACTGTTCACTTTCAAAATAGATATTTTTCTAATTCTGGTCTTTTAGATATGGAACCAACCCTTTCGGTAACATCATTGTCTCAGGACCGCATCTGTCAACTAGAACAAATCATTAACAATAACAAAAATAATTCGGAATTAAATTTGAGTTTCAAAGGTTTGATCGATCAAGACATGGAAAATACGATTGTTCATGGTTTAAGAAACAGTATCGTAAGTGATTATATTCACATCTATAAATCTATTTTTCACTCATGCAGTACCTAACAACGCTCGATCTTTCTCACAATCAAATCGGACCCGAAGGAATAAGGTATTTAAGTGATGTATTACAAACTAATACGGTGAGTTAAATATGTATTTGTCACACAAAATATTACGTTTTTTATATAGACGATTACAGCAATCGATCTTTCCGAGAATCAAATTGGAGATGAAGGCGCACTCCATCTGAGTACTGCATTACGAACTAGCAAAGTATTCTACAAAAGCTTTTTCACCTGTTTCTATTGACGGCTCTTTTATGCTATAGGTACTTGCCACACTCAATCTTGCTTTGAACGATATCAAATCTGAAGGAGCACAGTATTTGGGTGATGCATTACGGATTGATAAAGTGAGGCAACAGTTTCTTTGCCGTCCTCTTGTTAATATTTCTTCATCGCTACAGACACTAACTACACTCGATCTTTCCTGTAATCAAATAAGACCTCAAGGTGCAAAATACTTGAGTGACGCGTTACAAGCTAATACAGTAAGATAAAAATCACATTCTCCATTAAATATAAATGTTTCTCCTTCTAATGCAGGCACTTACTATATTGAGCCTTTCTTGGAATGAAATTGGTGATCCAGGCGCACAATATTTAAGTGATGTATTACGAATTACAACAGTAAAACATCAGATTTTTATTGGTTTTATATTTATTTCTTTTGCTTCAAACAGACGCTTATGACTCTCGATCTTTGCGGCAATAAAATTGACACTGAAGGGATAAAACATCTGAGTGATGCATTGCAATCAAATGCAGTAAGACAATAGTCTCTTTATCTATTTCATAATAATGTTTCTTTTTCGGTATAGACGCTCACTACATTGAATCTCGCTTGGAATGATATCAGATGTGCTTCAATAAAATCCCTGGGCAATGCATTACGAATTAACACAGTGAGAGATGATAGCGTCTTGATTGATTTTATATTAATATTTCGTCTTTGACGCAGACGCTCAGTACACTAGATCTTTCTCATAACCAAGCCCGATATAAAGAACTACAACATCTGAGTGATGCATTACAAACAAACACTGTGAGGCATAAGCCCTAAAACTGTTTCATATTGATATTTATTCTCCACACAGACACTTACTAATCTCAACCTGTCTTGGAACAAAATTGGACCATCAAGGGCAAAACATTTGACTGATGCATTACAAACCAATACAGTGAGTCAATTATCTCTTCCTTATATCGATCTTATATTAATGTCTCTTCCTGGACACAGACACTGGCTATACTCGATCTTTCTGGAAATCAAATAGGTGCTCAAGGAGCGCAGCATATGAGTGATACCTTACGTATTAATACTGTGAGACAACAGTCACTTCATCTATTTAATATTAATATCTTTTCTTCGATACAGACGCTTACTACACTCGATCTTTCACACAATCAAATTCAACCTCAAGGAGCACAATATCTGAGTGATGCATTACGCATTAATAAAGTGAGATAATTGCCTTTACAATGTCTCATACAAACGTTTCTTCTTTGTTGCAGACACTACTTAAAATCAATCTTTCCTGGAATCAAATCACAGTCCAAGGAGCACAATATTTGAGCGATGCTTTAAAAACTAACACAGTGAGCCAATAGTTTCCTGATAGATTCTAGCAGGGCTATCCAGACTCTTCAACGGTTGGGAGCAGGCTCATCAATTTTCGAAAACGCGCGGCATTTTTTTTTATAGAAATGTGACTTATTTAAACGTATTGAGTGCATAACCCCTTCTCGTTGCTCGCAGCAGCCCTGAGTTTGATATTAATGCCCCTCTTTGACATAGACAGTCACCATGCTCGATTTATCTCACAATCAAATTGGATCTCAAGGAGCACAATATTTAAGTGATGTACTACGGATAAATACAGTAAAGCAATAGTCTCTTTGCTAGTCACATTTTAATAGTTTTCCCTTGATACAGACTCTCACTGTACTCGATATTTCTGGAAATCAAATCAGCTTTCAAGCAGTGCAATATCTGAATGATGCATTACGAACTAACGCGGTAAGCTACTACAGTAGTTTCTTGATCTATTTTATATTATTGTTTCATCATCAACGTAGACACTTACAACAATTAATCTCTCCTGGAATCACATTGGAAATCAAGAAAGAAAATATTTGACTGAATTTGGTTCTATGAATAAAAACTTGTACATCGATTGGTGATTGGTTGTTGTTATAGCTACACGACTGACCATTATTTGTATTATGACAAGAATAATTTTGAAAAATTAATATTAATGATTAGAAATATACATTATCTATTATTTTCTATAAGAAAAAAGAAAACAGTTCTGAAATAGATTTTTCAATTTCTATAAAAAATGGTTTAGAAGTGGTAAAAATGCATAGTTATATGTTTTAAATAAAAAATATTTATTTGAAAAGCAATGAATAACATAGCAGATAGTCGAACAAATAAATGGACAGATGAATAACGATTAATGCAATTCTTTTCTTAGAAATCTCAAAAACAAACAATTATTCAGAACTGGTATTTGGTTTTGGAAGGACCTTCAGTGATCCGAAATCCTTTACGAAAGACTTTTCAGTATTTCAGAACGAGATAAGTTATACTTCAACATATTTATTAGAAATAAACAAGAATATTAATTACACCCATGCATCGAGTCTTGTCGGATTGATGAATGCAAATTGAACAGAAGGACATACCATTTCGATTCTTTCCTCTAAGTAATTGATAAAATGTTCTTTGTTGTCGGCATCACTACTATGATCGATGCAACAAGAAAAAAGAGTGAGAGGTGCTCGAGTTGTTCGTCTTATATAATCAGCAAACAGATCTGCCATTGCCATTGGCGGACACTTTGAATTATGAAGTTGAACGAGTAGTGTTCTCAAGCGAGGAAGGGCATCAAGTACTATATGCCACTGTTTGAACGAGAAGCACCTTTCTTCATTTATTGGTTGATCTATAATCACCAAATGATCAACGGTATCAAGCGTTTTCATTTGATTCGCTCGACGCACAAAAGCAATGAATAGTGGTACAGTGAATCCACGAAGAGAATGCAAACGAGGAAGCATATTACCATCAAGAAGAAGTTCCAATCCTGGGGCGGCATGGTGCATTATCAAATGGCGTAAATTGATTAATGGTGCTGGTGCTATAAGTGATGAGTCAACTATGGAGAGTGATGCATTATGTAGACACGTTAATTCATTAGCGTCAGAACATAATTTACCAAGTGGGTGTAATGAAATGTTTGGAGCTTTGATTCCTAATTGACGAACGCCACTGCGCAGTGCTACATTGTGATGATTCATCTAAAATGTTGTCCAACTTGGCCATGATGAGGTGAACCAAGTACGATGTAATTCTGACTTGTCTTGATCATTCTAAAATGCAAATATTAAATTCAGCATTGATTTCTCTAGATAGAATGGAAAATTACTCACATATTGCACAAAAATGTTATTGTAATCTGTAGAATGAATGTCACATATGTTGGTAATATCAGATGAATCTATGGAAGTCGACGCATTAATATAAAGTGCAAATTGAACACGAATATGTCGCTCGTCATTATTGAAAAGAGACGATTGAAATATATGTCGAATTTCAACACTCGTCGATAAACTGTAGATCAAAGAGCATCGTCGAAGATGAGGCATGACAAACTGAGAAGTTAATGTCTCTACAGTTGTCCATTTGACTTCTTCTTCATCTTCGTCTGCTTGAGCTCGCCTTTGTAAACATAAATCGAATGTTTCCAAAGTCGGCATACGAAGGTTTGCAATGGCTGAAAGTCTAGTTGAAATTGTTTTTATAACGGATTTATGGACATAAATGCGAAGCGAATGTAGACGAGGCAAAAATTTATCTGCTGCCAGTGCATATACATCAGACATACTTTCCACATATGTTGATAAGTACTACAGTGATTGCAGACAATTTGTTAATCGACTCCACTGAACCTATATATAAATGAACAATATTGTTATTTTATATGTTACTCTAAATATATCATACCGATACATAACTTTTGCAGTCCGTATCAAGTAACTTAAGTCGACTAAGATGAGGTAAGACGGTATGGAAAAATGTTCGGTAATCTTCCGATATAAACGATTGTTCGCTTCTCTTCAGTCAGAAATGCGTGAGTGTAGAAGAGTGTGCGATAACGAATTGTGCGAGATCATCAGTCAGACAACGTAAACAAAATACTTGCATCTCAGTCAATGAAGTAAATATTTGACAAGGTGTGAAGTGAATAATATAGTCAGAGAACATTTCTTTGCATACAAATGAGCGAACTAAATCATAACACCAGATGCCTTTTGAAAGAACTTGATATTGATGACGAGACAATTTTGAGGAAAGGCAAATCTGTCGAAATGCTCCATGCTCTGTAAGTAGATCAAGAAGGTAGAAGTCGTGTAAATCGCCGAAAGCATACAAAACATCTTCACAAGATAAATATGAGAAGATTTCAAGCAACACAATGTCAGGTAATAACATAAAATGTGTTGGTGTCATTACTGTATTCAAATGATGACATACACAACATCAACACTCTCCTTTATATATTCTGTCTAACGTTTATTATTTTTTATTTTCTCATCAAGCTATACAACAATTACCGCGGACGATTATTGTGAATCAGTGCGCATTCAATTGTCAATTGAATTATAGGTCAAGTGTTTGTCGACGTTGTCGTCCAAATCAAAGTCTGATAAAATAGATACCATTGATGACCTCAAGCACGAAAATTATAGTAGAAACAGTCGGTATAACTCTTTAGATGCTGTAACGACAAACTGGAGGAGTAGCTTTACCGCTGCCCTCGGTATGATGTTTATTCACTACTTCATATCTCCAGAATGTCCCTCCTTCACAATACAACACACGCTTATATAGGAGAGACATACAATGAACGGCAGTCCCGCGTAGCGGTCATATAAGATAGCGATAGAGATAGGATAAGGAGAATAGAAGAAAGGAAGGTTAATAGAAGGTCAGCCGATAGTTATATCGGTATCGGCACAGATGCTTCTTCCAATTTTGATACGGTCAGATAATTCAGTTGGACGTTTGTTAATGAAACATATGGTTTGAAGCTTAAAGGTAATGCGTAAACAATACTACATGTATTTCCATTGTTCGACTGTTATAGGGCTAATCGATTAGGTCTCGTTTCGTCAAAAGCTTAATTGGTTTTTCTCTTTGGTCGAATTTCATCGTTTTTTCAGGATATATCCTTCTAGTGTTACGGTTGTGTTCATCCTTATCGTTTATAACGAATTTTTACAATTGCGTAATCGTCTCACCCTCACCCTCAATTAGTTTACAATTATTCTTATCGTACTTTAACTAAAGCAGCAGAGAATCTTCTCTCGAAAGGATGGAAATATGCAATGAGATTCAACAAATTGAATGTATTAACATGCTTGAATTGAATGAATTAGACATGAACATTTCGAAAAATAATAAGCACCTCAACATACTGGATTTGCCTAATGAAATATTACTGATAATTTTTAACAAACTAAATATGGTTGATGTTCTCTGTTCACTTGTGAATGTTACTCAACGATTTGATCAATTAATACTTGATCCACTTTATATTCACAGTCTTGATATGACTTCTATGATGATGAAATCATATGCTGATCGTATTTATTCAATAGACAATCAACTTCTTGGTAGAATTTGTAAAAATATCTTACCCCGAATTCATCATCAAATAAATGAACTTATTGTTGAACAACATTCAATGGAACATCTTATACATACTATCAATTATCCACAGCTTTACTCATTATCACTTATAGATTTTCAAGAAGAAATACTTCGCAACTACTTAATAGGTAAACTATTTTATTTTTTCTTTATTTCAATTAATATAATAGTGAAATCATTCTAATAATTGTTTTCTTTTTTATTTGTGAACTGAAGATAATACAACTCTTCGCAAGCTTCTTACTGAACAAATTACATGTCTTAAAATTGATATTAAAGATAACACAACACCACCGCCACTTCCTGAAAATCTTTCGACTATATTCGCTTTGATTTTATCATTATGTAAAGGACTAATCGAGTTAAATTTTTGTCTATTCGATTATCGATCAACACTTTTTGCTTTTGAGTTATCATCAACAAATTGTAAGTCGTCAACTTTGACTGTATTGAAAATGGGTGTGAAAAGTTTCGATGATTGTCTTTATCTACTTGACGGACGTCTCAATTGTTTATCAACATTGATTATATATGTCCATGAAATTGCATATACAATAGGAACTATAGATAATACGGTGAGTATAATTCTCAATTATTATATTTCAAGAAAAAAAAAATTAGTGAACTCGATAGATAAATATTGTTTTTTTTTCATAGAAAGAACTTCCCAAATTGAAACACTTCTCATTAATCTCGTATCAACGCGTAGTTTGTTATGATAATTTAATTATTCCATTACTTCGACGGATGATAAATCTTGAAGAATTGATATTATTTCTATCAATAATAAGAGCTGACAAGAATTATATTGATGGTGTTCAATTATATGATGATATTCTTGTTTATATGCCACGATTAAACAAATTTAATTTCAATATAGATACAAGTATAGTCGAAAACAATATTGGAATTGGTCTTTCATCGAATGAAGATATTCAACGTAGTTTCATTAGAAGAGAATATGGATCAGTTTATTCACATATCGAAACATTCTCAAAACAAAACAAAAGTAGATGCCACATCTATTCACTTCCATATCAATTCAAATGTTTTGATTATTTAAACAATTCTTTTCAAGGTGGCATGTTTAACAATGTTCAATCCTTGATGATGACTGACTTGCATCCTTTTGAACATAACTTCTTCAAAGTCATCTCTCAAAGTTTTCCTCTGTTGCAACAGTTACTTATATTCAATGACAAACCGCAACAAGAGAAGCAACAATCGAGAACATGTATAATATTTCCTCATCTTATTTTGCTCCACATTGATCGCGCTCATGTAGATTATGCTGAACAATTTCTCTTAGATAAATACTGTCATTTACCTTGTTTGCTGAATCTTGGTATTGGCTATGAATCACTCATACTGGTTACAAACAATTTTACCAATGATGCAGCACGTCTCACTTGTAGTAGATTGACCAGTCTTCGTGTAAAGAAACCGTTTGTTCCTCCAAAAAACTTTCATCAATATTTTCCTTTATTGTAA
>Ga0116229_10014842_pt1 | contig 10742 bp, 12 predicted proteins | sample S1TSphgellanicum_3_FD_87313 | JGI IMG/M metagenome (GOLD analysis project Ga0116229, IMG submission 87313) | Host-associated microbial communities from peat moss isolated from Minnesota, USA - S1T2_Fc - Sphagnum magellanicum MG | ecosystem: Host-associated > Plants > Peat moss > Unclassified...
CGCCGACGGCCAGCGCCGCTGTGGTGCTCGCCGTCGGCGCCAGGTTCAGCGGACAGGCTTCGGCCGGAACGCCGATGTCGAGATGCACCGCGGCGAGGCGTGCCAGCGAGGAATTCGCATTGCCGGTGAGGGCAACGAGGGGAATGCCCAGACGTTTTATCACCGGCACAATGGTGAGAATTTCGCCGGTCTCTCCCGAGTTCGACAGAGCGATGAGCACATCGTCGCGCGTTATCATGCCGACATCGCCATGACTGGCTTCGGCCGGATGCACGAAGAAGGACGGTGTGCCGGTACTGGCGAGCGTCGCGGCGAGCTTGCCGCCGATGTGGCCCGATTTGCCCATGCCGGTGACGACCACGCGGCCGCGGCAGTCAAGACAAATGCGGCAGGCGCGTGCAAAATCCGCCCCTAAACGCGGCAATTGCGCGCGCAGTCCGTCGATTTCGATGGACAGTGCCTGGCGGCCCAAATCGACGAGAGCGTCGTCGGTGAAGTCGGGATACATGCGCGAATGATACCGCGTAGGCTTGGGTTATTTTTGGGAGACGGTATGAATTCACGAGAGGTAGCGGAGCGCATCGAGGCGGGCTTGAATGGCGCCCGCGCGTTGGTGAACAGCGCCGACAACGTGCACTTCGAGGCGGTGGTGATTGCGGCTGCATTCGCCGGCAAGCGCGCGGTGCAGCGCCATCAACTGGTTTACGCGACGCTGGGAGCAGCGGTCGGCAACGAGATTCATGCGCTGGCATTGCAGGTGTTCACGCCCGAGGAATACGCAGGCCAGGGTCGTGGATAAACTGCAAATCAACGGCGGCATCCCGCTCGAAGGCGAGATCCGCATTTCGGGTGCGAAGAACGCGACGCTGCCGATTCTCGCCGGCTGCCTGCTGGCCGATGGCCCGGTGACCATATCGAACGTGCCGCATTTGCAGGACGTCACCACCATGATCGAGCTGCTCGGCCGCATGGGCGTGTCGGTGACCATCGATGAAAAAATGCGCATCGAAGTGGATGCATCGACCATCAAGGAATACTTCGCGCCTTATCAGTTGGTGAAGACCATGCGGGCCTCCATCCTGGTCTTGGGACCGTTGCTGGCGCGGTATGGATCGGCCGAGGTGTCGCTGCCCGGCGGATGCGCCATCGGCGCACGCCCGGTGAACATACATGTGGCGGGCCTGCAGGCGATGGGCGCCGACATCCACATCGAGAACGGCTACATCAAGGCGCGTGCGGGCCGCCTGCGCGGCGCGCATCTGGTGCTCGACACGGTCACGGTCACGGGCACCGAGAATCTGATGATGGCCGCCACGCTGGCCGACGGCGAGACTGTGCTGGAGAACGCGGCGCGCGAACCGGAGGTGGTCGATCTGGCCAAATTCCTCACAGCGATGGGCGCCAAGATCGTGGGGGCGGGCACCGACAAGATCGTCATCCAGGGCGTGAAGCGGCTCGGCAGTACTGCTTACGAAGTGCTGCCCGACCGCATCGAAACCGGCACCTATCTGGTGGCGGGGGCAATCAGCGCCGGACACGTCCGCGTCAAGAACACCCGCCCGGATCATCTGGACGCGGTGACGACCAAGCTGCGTGAGGCGGGCGCAACCGTGGTCACCGGTGATTCGTGGATCGAGATCGACATGCGCAAACGGCGGCCGCGCGCAGTCGATATCCGCACCGCCCCCTATCCCGCTTTTCCCACCGACATGCAGGCGCAGTTCGCGGCGCTCAACACGGTGGCGAGCGGCGTCGGCACCATCATCGAGACGATCTTCGAGAACCGCTTCATGCACATGCTGGAAATGCGGCGCATGGGCGCGGAAATCCGCCTCGAGGGCAACACGGCCATCATCAAGGGGGTCGAGCGCCTGACAGCAGCGCCGGTGATGGCGACGGATCTGCGCGCCTCGGCCAGCCTGGTGCTGGCGGGGCTGGTCGCAGAGGGGCGCACCGATATCGAGCGCATCTATCACATCGACCGTGGTTATGAGGCGATCGAGGAGAAGTTGCTGCAGCTGGGGGCGAAGATTCGGCGCACGCCGTAGTACTTCGCATGCTGCGAGGCTGACCGGTATCCGCGTTGCCGGGTGGGATAGGGCGCAGCGAGATAACGGGAAAGGCAACAGTTATCTCGCTGCGCCCTATCCCGCCCGGCCGGACACGGGGCGGTCAGCCTCACGGCGCAAGAGGTAGTACAGCGTGCGCGGTCGTCGCTTGTATTCGCGCTGGTAGCGCCAGCAGCTTCCGACCCCGTCAGGGGGTGAGAGACAGCGGGCGGCGACTGTTGCCTTTCCCGTCGCCGCCCACTGTCTCTCACCCCCTACCTGGTTGAAGCTGCTGCCGCGGCCTCTCCACCACCTGTAACTTGAGTTTGAACGCCTGCCGGCCGCGGCGTCCCTCGAGCGCCACGCTGGTGCCGGGTTTCATCGCTGCCAGGCGGCTCACCAATTCCTGCGCGCTGTGAATGTCGTCGCCATCGAGCGCGGTGATGAGGTCGTTCGCCTGCAGGCCGGCGGTGTATGCCGGTGTGTCAACGTGCACTGCGCCCACGACCACGGCGGCACCGACACGCTGTGCTTGCTCGTCGGTGAGATCCTCGGGCAAAAACCCGAGCCAGCCGCGCGTGACATAACCTTGGGTAAGGATTTGTTCCATGACACCGCGCACGAGGTTCACGGGAATGGCAAAGCCTATGCCCTCCGGTCCGCCGTTCTGGCGGTTGAGCACGGCGGTATTGATGCCGACCAGATCGCCCTGCGCATCGATGAGCGCGCCGCCCGAGTTGCCGAGATTGATGGCGGCATCGGTCTGGATGAAATTCTCGAAGGTGGCCAAGCCCAGCTGACCGCGCCCGGTGGCGCTGACGATTCCCTGCGTCACGGTCTGGCCTATGCCGTAGGGGTTGCCGATGGCAAGCACGATATCGCCGACGCGCAAGGTGTCGGAGCGGCCCAGGGAAATGGTCGGCAGTTTGTCGAGCTTCAGCCCCAGTATGGCGATGTCGGTGTCGGGATCCAGTCCGACGACGACGGCAGCGGAAACGCGGCCGTCGACGAGCTGCACCTGAATCGAATCGGCGCCCGCGATCACATGCTGATTGGTGACGATGGTGCCCTTCGCATCGACGATGACGCCGGAGCCCAGGCTGTTTTCGATGCGGCGCCGGTAGCTTGGCCAATAGTCGCCGAACAGCTGGTTCAACGGGGTTGCCTGCATGCGTTCGGTGACCACGCGGCGCGTGTAGATATTGACGACGGCAGGGGCCGCACGCGCCACGGAGTCGGCGAAACTTTGCATCACCACGACGGGTCGCACCTCGGCCGGCGCCACCGGCACGGTCGACAATGCGGCGTTCGGCGACGCGGCGGACGCCGAGGCGGTGATTTCGGTGTGCGCGGCCAGCAGCGTCGGCCGCCACCAGACAACCAAAAATGCCAGCGCCAGGCCGATGACCACCGACTTGAGCAAAAAACTCACGAGGACGCGTGCGTTGTGCAATTAATATCGCTCCTCGATGCTTGCGGTTGCCTTAAGGGATGTTCTCCCGAACTGTGTATAATGCGCTTGCGATATTCTTTCGGAAACTCTGTGTCTACAGCGCTTTACGTGAAGATTTGTCAAAAATTTTCGGAGGCAATCGATGAGTGATGTGGTAGACCACAGCCGGCGGCGCTTGCTGACGGCGGCGACGGTGGGGACGGGTGCGATAGGCGTTGCATTCGTCGCGATACCTTTCCTCTCTTCCTGGCAGCCGAGCGCACGCGCCAAGGCGCTCGGTGCTCCGGTCGAGGTCGATGCCTCAAAGCTCGAGGCAGGCCAGATGCTGAAGGTCGTGTGGCGCGGGCAACCGGTCTACGTGGTGCGCAGGACCAAAGCCGTGGTCGACGGTCTTGGCGGTCACGATGGGCTGCTGGCTGATCCGAAATCCGACGACTCGACCCAGCCCGACTACATCAAGGAAAGCGGCGCCGTGCGCGCGCGCAATCCTGAATACTGGGTGGGCCTGGCGGTTTGCACGCACCTCGGCTGCTCGCCTCTCGGTGCCTTCGAGCCGAACAACGCCCTGCAGGTTGCGGGTACCGATCTCGGCGCCAATTGGCCCGGTGGTTTCTATTGCCCGTGTCATGGTTCGAAGTACGACATTTCGGGCCGCGTGTTCAAAGCGATGCCGGCGCCGAAAAATTTGACGGTGCCGCCGTACTCGATCTCCGCCGACTTGCGGGTCGCAATCGGCGCCAGCGATGCTCCCAAGAAAGTTTCGTAACGTAAGAACAGTTTCGTAACGCAAGAGGTTCAAGCGATGGCCGCAGGTCCTGATTCCGTCCACCCCGTCAGTGGCGGAGGTTTGCTTGGTTGGGTCGATCAGCGCTTTCCGCTGACGAAGCTCTGGAAGTCGCAGGTCTCCGAGTATTACGCCCCGAAAAATTTCAATTTCTGGTACTACTTCGGAGTCCTGTCACTGGTGGTGCTCGTCAACCAACTGGTGACCGGCATATTCCTGACGATGAACTACAAACCGTCGTCCGCCGAAGCGTTCGCGTCGGTCGAATACATCATGCGCGACGTCGATTGGGGCTGGCTGATCCGCTATATGCATTCCACGGGTGCGTCGGCATTTTTCATCGTCATCTACCTGCACATGTTCCGCGCGCTGCTGTACGGCTCTGCCCGCAAGCCGCGCGAGTTGTTGTGGATTTTCGGCTGTCTGATCTTTTTGCTGTTGATGGCCGAGGCCTTCATGGGCTACGTGCTGCCGTGGGGCAACATGAGCTACTGGGGCGCGCAGGTGATCGTGTCCCTGTTCGGCAGCCTGCCCGTGATCGGCTCCGGTCTGGTGGAATGGATCCGCGGCGACTACTACATCGCCGATGCGACACTGAACCGCTTCTTCGCGCTGCACGTGGCGGCGTTGCCGCTGGCGCTCGTGTTCCTGGTGATCGCGCACTTGATGGCGCTGCACGAGGTGGGTTCGAACAACCCCGACGGCATCGACATCCACGATCACGAGGACGCGAAGGGCCATCCGCTGGACGGCATACCGTTCCATCCTTACTACACGGTCAAGGACATGGTGGGCATCGCGGGGTTCCTGCTGCTGTTCAGCGCGGTGATCTTCTTCGCGCCCACCTTCGGCGGCTTGTTTCTCGAGTCGCCCAATTTCGATCCGGCGAACGCGCTGCAGACGCCGCCGCACATTGCGCCGGTGTGGTACTTCACGCCGTTCTACGCGATGCTGCGCGCGGTACCGTCCTTCGCCGGCACGCAGGTGTGGGGCGTGATGGTGATGGGGGCATCGGTGTTGATCATATTCTTCGTGCCGTGGCTCGACCGCTCGCCGGTGCGATCGATCCGCTACCGCGGACCGATCTACAAGATCATGCTCGGGATCTTCGTCGTGTCCTTCGTGGTGCTGGCCGTTTGCGGCCTGAAGCCGCCGGCAGGGATCTATCCCGTGCTCGGCAGGATCTGCACGATCACCTACTTTTCGTTCTTCGTGCTGATGCCGCTGTACACGAAATTTGAACCCGTGAAGCCGGTGCCGGAGAGGGTAACAGGACATGCTTAAGACTTGGATTCTGCTCGGCGCAGGGGTGCTCGCGGCTGGGTCCGTGGTGGCACAGGAGAGTGGCGTCTCCTTGTTGAAAGCCGATACCGACATCAGCAACACCCAATCCTTGCAGCGCGGCGCCCGCAATTTCATGAACTATTGTTCGGGCTGCCATTCGATGAAGTACGTGCGCTATAACCGCATGGCCGAGGATTTGAAGATCCCGCAAGCGGAGCTTGAACATAATCTGATGTTCACGTCGACCAAGGTGTCCGATGGCATCAATTCGGCCATGCCGGCGGATGCGGCGACCTGGTTTGGCAAGCTGCCACCCGATTTGTCGCTGATTGCGCGTGCTCGAGAGCACGGCGTGGATTACATTTATTCGTATCTGAAGGGTTTCTATGTCGACAAGACGCGGCCTTGGGGGGTGAACAACCTCTACCTGCAGGCCTCCGCGATGCCGCATGTGCTGTGGCAGCTGCAGGGGTTGCAGAAGCCCGTGTTCAAGCCGGGTTCGGACGGCAACGGCGGGGCGCAGGTGGAATTGGTGGGGGTCGAGGCAATGACCCCGGGCACCCTGAAGCCGGAGGAGTATGATCAGTTCGTCAGGGACATCACGAACTTCCTGGATTATGCAGGCGAGCCCATCAAGGCCAAGCGCCAATCCATGGGCGTGTTCGTGATCCTGTTTTTGCTCGTGTTCTTCGTGTTCGCGTTCCTGCTGAAGAAAGAGTATTGGAAGGACGTACACTGACGCGGCGGGACAGTCCCGTTTGTCCTTGCTTTTAGGGAGAATGCGTTAGTGGCACGTCGCTCGGTGATGACACTATTTTCAGCACCGTCCGACCCTTGGAGTCACCGGACTCGCTTGGTTCTCGCGGAGAAGGGAATCGCGATCGATCTCGTAAACGTCGATCCGAACGACCTTCCCGAAGACCTGATCGATCTCAATCCGTATCACAGCGTGCCGACGCTGGTGGACCGCGACCTGGTGCTGTACGACTCGCGGGTCATCATCGAATATCTCGATGAGCGTTTCCCGCACCCGCCGCTGATGCCGATCGATCCGGTGACGCGGGCGCAATTTCGCGTGGCGCTGTATCGCGTCGAGCGTGATTGGTATGCCTTGGCGAACGACATCCAGATAGATCCGGAAAGCAAGACCGCGGCACACAGCCGCAAGGTGCTCGGGGAGGCCATCTGCGCCAGCGCGGAAGTGTTCAAGGCCAAGCCATTTTTTTTGAGCGATGAGTTTTCGCTGGTCGATGCCAGCATCGCACCGATTCTGTGGCGGTTACCCTCGTACGGCATCGAACTCCCGGTGCAGGCGCAGCCCATCACGAAGTACATGAACGCAATCTTCGCGCGTTCCACGTTTCGTTCCTGCCTGACTGAAGCGGAACGAGAAATGCGGCATTGAAGCCTCGCCGCCCCTACCTGCTGCGTGCCCTTCATGAGTGGATCTCCGATAGCGGCGAGACACCGCACATCGTGGTCGATGCTTCCGCGGAGGGCGTGACCGTGCCGCGTCAGTACGTCAAGGACGGCAAGATCGTGCTCAACGTGAGCTTCAACGCCACGCAGATGCTGAAGCTCGGCAACGACTTCGTCAGCTTCGAGGCGCGCTTCGGCGGCGTCGGCTTCGCCGTTCAGGTGCCGGTCCGTGCCATTCTCGGCATCTACGCGCGCGAGACGGGTCAGGGCATGATCTTTCCCGAGGGCGACGCCGACCCGGATCCGACCGACGCGCCGCCGGCGCCCCCTGCGGGCAGCACGCCGGAGACGAAGGCGAAGCGGCCGAAGTTGCAGGTGGTGAAGTAACGTTACTTGCTCTCGTGCTTCTCGAGCTGCCAGGTTCCCGTGGCTGGTTCCGCGGCCGCCGCTCCCGTTTCGGGTTCGGCAAGCTGCTGGTGCGCGAACCAAAGGCCGTAGCCGCTTTGTGCACTTAGAGTGCCGGTCAATTTGATCACTTCAGGGGATCCTCCGGGCGTGACGAAAACCGCCGTGAAGGTGTCGCCTTCGAAAGAGACGTGGCGCAGATCGACGGCAAAAGCGGATGTCTCGTCGCGGTCCGTGGAAACAACGATGTTGCCGGCGACTTTGCCGTCCGGGGCGCGCTCCAGGTCAAGATCGAAATGTCCGAATGTATCCGAACTATGCCACGTGCCGATCCATTCCCCGAGGTGATAGTCCTTCTCGTGGCTGGACGCGGCCGGTAACGACGACAGGCAAAGGATCGAGGCACACAAAGTGAATATCAAAAATGATCTGAACATTGATGCGCTCCAGAGATGTAACGACATTCATACTAGTCTTCGGTCACGCTCCGCGCCTCCGTCGCATCGCGCCGACAGCAGGGTTAATTTAGGTTAAGAAAAATTTTCAACATTCGTCTGCATGCACCGACAACTGGTGGCGCCGCGCTAGATATGCTCACCGGGACGGAATTTAAGCGGCGCGGAAGGCGTCCTTGATCCAGCGGATACGATGCGCTCCCTGCGGTGAGCCTTGCACGGCCAGCACGTCGAAGCGCAGCGTGTAGGCGCTCAAGATCGCGCGGCGCTCGAGAAAGTAGCGCGCGGTGCGGATGAGCTTGCGTTGCTTCGCGGCATTTACCGAGGCGCATGCGCCGCCGTAGTCGTCGCGCTGGCGCTGGCGCACTTCGACGATGGCGAGCACGTCGCCGTCGCGGCATACCAGGTCGATCTCACCGGCCTTGCAGCGCAGGTTGCGTGCCAGCACCTCAAGGCCTTGTGCCTCGAGGTAGAGCGCCGCGAGGGCTTCGCACGCGGCGCCGCGCGCTGCTCGTTCGCTGGTCATGGGGTCAATCTACCCCGGCGCCGACGTGGCAGGTTGCGGCATATCCGGCGCGATTGCGTCAAAACGAAGCCGTGATGCGCGTCGCGGATATTTCGCGGCGCGGGTGCATTAATCCGTGCATGCAGGAGCTTCTCGAGTTCACATCTCAACCCAAGTGGCGCTCGGCGATCTGGTTCGCGGCCTTATCGTTTGCCGTATGCCACATCGTTGCGATCGCCATGCCGCCCGTGACTCTGGAATCCGCGCTGATTCACTTCGCCGCGGTGTTGCTGCGGTTCCTGCTGCCGTGTGCGTGCTTCCTCGTCGGCGTGGCCGCCGCGTACCGTCGCCGCTGAATCTCGCGCCGCTGAATCTATAGAATGCGGAGGCATGGGCTTTCGCAACAACTACGTCGGGTCGGTCACCAAATCATTGGGCGAAGTGCTGCGCTGGCAATGGCAGCGGCTGCGCGCCGGGCTGCCGCCGCCGCCCACCGTGCCCACGCCGACCCAGCCGCCCGACCTCGAGTTCATCCACCGTAACGCAGCGGCGCACCGGATGTCGCCGGCGGTGACGTGGGTGGGACACGCCACGATGCTGGTGCAGGCCGGCGGATTGAACGTGCTCACGGATCCCGTGTTCTCGCAGCGGGTGTCGCCCGTGCAGTTCGCGGGGCCCAAGCGCGCGCACCCGCCGGGTGTGGCGCTCACCGATCTTCCGCACATCGACGTCGTGGTGGTCTCGCACAATCACTACGATCACCTGGACCGCGACAGCATCCTGGCGCTGTCGCGTCAGTCCGGCGGCGCGCCGTTGTATCTGACGCCGCTCGGGCTCAAGCGCTGGTTGAACAAGCTCGGCATCGACACTGCCGTGGAACTGAACTGGTGGCAGCAGTATTTGCATGCCGGCGTCGAATTTCACTGCACACCGGCGCAGCATTGGTCGGGCCGCTCCTTGAGCGATCGCAACCGGACGCTGTGGTGTGCGTGGGCGGTGCTTGGCCCGGATGCGCACTGGTTCTTCACCGGCGACACCGGCTACAGCGAGGATTTCGCGGATACACGCCGGCATTTCGCCGCGCGGCAGACGCCGCAGAACGGCGGTGGCTTCGACATGGCGCTGATTGCCGTGGGAGCATGCTTGCCGCGCTGGTTCATGCAGCTGCAGCACGTCGACATTCCCGAGGCGGTGCAGCTGCATCTCGACTTGGGCGCGAAGCGCAGCGTCGGCGTGCATTGGGGCACGTTCTCGCTGGCGGACGATCCGCTCGATCAACCCATCCACGAGTTGGCCGCGGCGCGCAGCGGCAAGGGCGTCAGCGAGGAAGCCTTCGTCATCGTGCCGATCGGCGCGACCCGTAAATTTCCGGCGCGAACCTAGAGCGGATTGGGAAGCCCGCTGCGGATCTGCGCCCAGTCGAGGTCGCGCCGCACGTGATTGCCGGGATCCACGTACAGCCTGCCGGTGACGCCGGCAATTTCGCCGGCTTGCGTCGGCGGATTGCTGCGCAGCGCGGGCACCAGGCGATAGGCGTCGAAGCCGAAGGCATACAGCCGATCGCGCCGTGCGGTACCCGCGGGCCACGCGCTGCGCACGCTGTCGCGGATCTGGGCAATCACGACATCGTTCGACACCATCCAGGGCATGTCGGGAAAGAACATGCCGTCGATTTCGCTGTTGGCGGCAGGATCGGGTGCGAAGCTGTCCGAGGTTGAATACACCGGCACGTCGCCGGCGTAATTGAACCGCAGCTGCGGCAGGATGAGCCGCGCCGGCCCGGGCGAGCTCGAGGCGACGAAGATGAAGGCGGCATCGCTGCGATGCGTGGGTGGGTCGGGTTTCTCGCCCTTCTCGAGCTTGTGGTCGAGTTTCGCGGGCCGTACCTGCATGACCGTCTTGATGGTGTCGGCGAAATCCACCTGTGCGGGATCGTAGCGCTGGCTGTCGAGCACGCTGCCGCCCAGGATTTTCAGCTCATCGGCGAACGCTGCGGCGACACGCGCGCCCCATTCACCGGTGGGCACGATGGCCACGCCGTTCATCCGGCCGTCGGCGACCACGCGGCGTGCGACGCTGCGTGCTTCATCCTCGGGGAGCAGCGCGAACTGATAAAAATTCTTCGGCGGCGCAACGTCCTGTCCCAGGAAATTGAGCGCCAGCACCGGCGTCGTGCCCTGGCTCAAGGGTGCGACGGCGGCGACGTCTTCCTTGGTCAGCGGTCCCACCACGAAGGCGGCGCCGTCGGCGATGGCCTGATTGTAGGCGGCAGCGATCGGTTGTGCGGCGACGTCATAGATCCGGAGGCGCGGCCGGCTGGCGGCGTCCTGCTCCAGATACGCTGCGATGAAGCCGTCACGCACGGCGACGCCGATCGGTTCCGCACGCC
>Ga0116229_10014843_pt1 | contig 10742 bp, 4 predicted proteins | sample S1TSphgellanicum_3_FD_87313 | JGI IMG/M metagenome (GOLD analysis project Ga0116229, IMG submission 87313) | Host-associated microbial communities from peat moss isolated from Minnesota, USA - S1T2_Fc - Sphagnum magellanicum MG | ecosystem: Host-associated > Plants > Peat moss > Unclassified...
GGGCAGGGCAGGGCGGCCAGTTAAAAGTTTCTAAAAAAAACTAAAGACTACCTTTTTTTTCTTTTAGCTACTGTCCGTCCCGATTAAGGGGACAGATGAAATGTCCGTCCGGCTTGATGATGGGACGGATTTAGAGGAAGACCAAAAAAAAAATATTTAGGCCTCGGACAGCCCAGAATCAATTTTTTTTTTTCTTTTGTATTGACCAAGACTACCTTTTTTTTCTTTTAGCTACTGTCCGTCCCAATTAAGGGGATGGATGAAATGTCCGTCTGGCTTGATGACGGAACGGATTTAGGGGAAGACCAGAAAAAAAATATTTAGGCCTTGGACAGCTCAGAATCATTTTTTTTTTTTCTTTTGTATTGACCAAGACTACCTTTTTTTTTCTTTTAGCTACTGTCCGTCCCAATTAAGGGGATGGATGAAATGTACGTCCGACTTGATGACAGGATGGATTTTGGGGAAGCTTTTTTTCTTTTAGCTACTGTCTGTCCCGATTAAAGGGATGGATGAAATGTTCGTCCGGCTGGATGATCACAAAATAATAATAATAATAGAAAACACATAAAAATAAAAAAATAAAAAAGTTAAAAGTTTCTAAAAAAAAACTAAAACGCGAACCAAGTTTAAAGAAACGGAGGGACTTCACAGTGGCCGAAGGTCACGGGCACCCACTCGTCCACTAGATGCCAACTGTAACTGAGTTAATATTTGATTTCACCTTGGTAACCCATTTTGTAACAAGTGGGTCCTATATATAGGCAGATAGGTAGGAAAAGAGGCAACTACTAGGTAAGTAGCTGGTTTGTTTACATAGCTGACGACTGTTTTTACTACCTACCTGGTTAGTAGGTAGGTAGTAAAACAAGCAACTGAGCTAACCAACATGGTTAGTTAAGGAACTGGAATCCAACAGGGAACTGTTTCCTGTCCACATACCATCCATCCTTCATGGTGTACCAGTGGAGTGCTGGTTTGCTGTGGCCAAATCAAATCATTAGTACCTATCCTTCAACCACTGTTTCTTTTAGTCCCCTTATTATTTCTCACAACTGCTCGAAACCAGTCTGAAGCTTTTGATTTGGGTTCAAGGAAAAAGAAGCTAATTATCTCCTTAGAAGCATATTAGAAGGTCCTTGATTACAGAATTTTAATGTAAAATGGATTTGATTAAAATAACAACCTACAGAGTGCAACCGGGTCTCCAGCTCTCACTCACAAATTGGTTTCAGTTCAAACCCAAATTGTATCTCAAATCATACATGGATGGGAAATCTGCAAAAACTTCACTCCACAAAAGCACCAAAACACATGCAAGAAATGGAAGTGGAGATTGGAAGCACTTATTAGAGCTATCTTCAGAGTCACCCTGGATTTGGGCCCTAGTTTAACCCTCTGATTCATGTTTCATCCCCAGTTGAGCTTGTCCCCAAAGTTAGCAAAATTGGGTACAAAGTTCAGAAGATTTGGAGGATCTGATTCTGACAATCCTTGACTTAATGAAGAATGTGAGCATCAGTAAAGCGCAAATCCAAAATTAGAGGTGAAACCCCCCTGAGGATCAATTGAGTTCAGAAAACTAGTTTATAGTCGTTGGTTTTTCCCTGTGTACACTTTTCGTCCTGACTTCTCATTTCAGTTTCAGGGAATTTGAGGCCCAGTAGTCTCAAACAGGGTCCTACTATACCGATAAGTCTATTAAGTTCGACATGAAATCACTTGGGGTTTGAATCGTTTCAGCGAAATAGGGGCCCACTAGGCCTAGTCTCAGATTGAATACTTTACCGATAAGTCTATTAAGTTGACATGAAATCACTTGGTAGTTGAACTACTACCGTCAAGCAGAAGCACTATCTAGTATCTAGATAGCATAGCTAGTTAGTAGTCATGAAGCTTGGGATCCAAGCAAGCCATACAGTACTGAACACCTTCATGGCCTTTGTCTACTTGGGATCTGTTATTCTAATTCTGTTCTCTTTTCCTTCTGGACACACTCTTATTTTATTTCTGATCACTAATTGGTCGTCGGTTATTGAATTTTTCTTTCCCATCCCCACTTTTGATATGTTACTCAAATTTGGACTTTTTCTAATAGGCTTTACCGATTAATGGGGCTGTTCCCCAACGCTAAATCTGCAGTAGGTCTGTACTACAGACAGTTCAATATTGTCTGTGACCTTTCTCCCTGAGTGCCCAGTTGTCGGATCAAAATGTGTTTGGTGATGACCCAGACACAAAAATTGTGTTTATTATACACGCTTTGAACATGTAATGCACACTAGGAGACACATTATGTCTCTTAGTATCTATTACACACTCAAAGCATGCATAATAGAACCCACCCAAGATTTGTGTTTGGGCATCATCCATCTTTTTATTGGGCAACTGAGCAGACAAAACATTTGGTATCAGGCAGTTCTAGTGTACTGGCTACAATGAAGACCTGCTGTCTTTATGTGGATGTTGGTTTTGTAGGCAGCTTGCACTGCAGTGGGCAAGGTTTTAAGAAAAACCAGGGTTCAATTCCCCTGTAAACTAATTGAATATTGATCTTTCAATTTTGAATGTTTGAATGTTTTTTATTTGCACAACTAGCATGTTTAACTTTGCTACATGCATATCCTGTGTGCATATCTAGAGGTTACCGAAAATGTGATAACCAGAAAATGCATAACTGGCAAGGAATGACAAATTTCCATTGATGCATAACCATCTCTACTAGGAAATTTTTGAAATATTTGAATGCATATCCTTCTACTAGACAATTTTTTTAAAAAGCCCTATGCATATCCTTTAGTCTGAAATACTATAACCGGCCAACACTGGTTTGTTCCCACCTACTAAATTGAGTTAAGTCCTACATTAACACTTTAGTTCTAAATTAATTAAATACATGTTCTAATCTAGGGAGTCATAATTGGATTCTACAATTGTGGGTTCAATTCATTACATGATGCATGTAATGTAAGATCTCCCTATTTTATCTAATCTAATGTATAATTCGTGTAAGTGGATACACTACATTTCTCCATAGCCAAATACTAACAAATTGAACTTTGGTAAAAACATGAAGGCAACATGGTACTACATTTAAAAGAAGAAACATGTTAACGAGCAAGTTAATGTAAAACTACCTTAGTACTTAGGCTGATCAGGCACAAAAAATAAAATAAAATTGGAATTGTCAAAAAATTTGAAAAATATTAATAGTTGTGCCAAAACTTTGAAACAAACAATCAAGCTAATATAGCCTCATTATTTAGTGTAATGCCTAATTTTAATATATTATTATCACTCCTACCAAACATAAATGAAAAAATAAATAAAATTATCAGGCAACTTGTTGCCAAACTAGTCTACCCATAGTAGAGTAGTTTATTTAAGAGGTATCCCAATAATTCCTAGTTATTAATAATAGGTGGGGTTGTTCACCATTCCATAATTACCTAGGTAATGAAACTATTAGATTTAGTTAGTATTAGAAGTACATGGTGGCAATTAATTTACCATCACACTCCTGTTAACTTAAGGGAAGACTTGGATGACCACCATAAAAATACGAGCATATTGGGTTCGTTGTGATTATGAGTGATAAGGAACCTTTTCAAGGGATGCTCATTATCTCCGAGGGTGTTGGTAGGAAAGTTATGAAGGATAGGATAGAGAGGGGTTAAAAAAACAAAAAGACCAAATGAAGATTCCTTATATCATTTCCTCTTATTTTTGGACTATCTTATGTGTGATTAGAAAGGTTCTAGAGATGGCTTCTAATGGAAAAGTTGAAGTCACTTGTGAGTGGAGAAAGCATGTCAATGTACTTTGGAGGTTGCAATAAATTAAAAAAATGGATTTAGTATGAAAATATTATCATGTGTCTGTGGGACTTTTTTATGATTTTTTGTGGAGTAGAAGGTAGAAAAATAGGAAGGTTGTTGCTTTTTAGAACAAGCTACAAGAATGGGAAATTAAAGTAGGAGAGTAAAAATGTTGATATGTATACTTAGGTAATATGCGTTCTGCATGGCAACAATAATGGTAGCAAGGCCCACAATATGTGAGCTATGACATTTTCTTGTCAATTTATGATGTATTTTTGCTAACAATACTATCATTTTGGAAATTTCAAAAAGGTCATTACCACTTTGACTTATTTCTTATATATGTTGGGACTTTTGATCCCTTATTTGTTTTAAAAAATTCATCTTCTTTTTACATTTCTTCCCCAACAAGTAAGTTTTTTGTTCGTTGTTGAACTTGTTTTCTTGTTTGTGTTAGGACTTTTGATCCCTATTTCTTTAGCCAATTTTCTTATATATGTTGGGACATACAAATTGGTTCTACATCTTTTGCTTCTTGGCCTTTTTTAAAAACTTGCCACCAACTAGCTAAAGTGCTAGGTGATTTTCATTAGCCTAGTTCCAACCACTTTTGGATAACAATATCTTAGTTTTATTTTTAAAATTTTTTTTCAATCCTATGCCATAACCATGTGGCACTCCATAAGGTCTCACACAGCTAGCACCCGCAAAGTTTGATGATATTATTTAACATCCTACTTTGTGAGACACAATAAGAAAACAAGATCTTTCAAGAACGGATGTCACAGGCATGAAAAATAGTATGACCAAGATATTTCCAATGTACAAAAAAAACTAAGACAAATTATACCAAGACCAGACAAATTATTTCACTCAAAGCATAAAAATATTGTAAACATGAAACAAGAAATGCTCGAGAGAAACTTAGCCCCAAATGTAAAATTTTGACATTACCAAAATCCTAGGAGGTTGTGGGAAAATTCTAGGATGTGTAGGCTAAGGTGGGTTTAGGCTTAGAAGGGTCACTTAAAAATAGCAGCCATGTACACACTTTTCCTATAAGAAGGAAAATTGAACTTTGCAAGGTGTTTTGTAGTTATTGTGCTGAAGGTTTTCCATGGGTGATTTGTTTCCATGTTTTTTCATAATAAAAGAATGACAAATTCCTCATTCTAAACAAGTATGTGACACTCATCACCAAAACAGGGCTAGGAGTGCAACAATCCAAATGCTACATCAAGTTCAATAATAAAATCAAAGGAAAAAAATTCACATAGTCCGCACATTCGAGGGATCATATGCAACTAATGTGAAGGTACATCATACAATTAAGGGGCTCCAATTGTTTTTTTTTGGGTTGAGAGGGGAGGGCAGTTTGAGAGGAATTTTCATTTTCTCCTTTGTTCTCAATGTGTTCTCACTATGTTCCTATCAAGTTCCCATTAGGTTTCGCAATTTCCTGATGTGCCTCAACCCGTTCCAATAATGCCTCACTTTTTTGGGGTATGCTTTGGCAAATGTTGTCCTCTTTCACCTATACTAGTGTGTGCTATTGGCCCAAGTGTGAACCCATTACAAAAATAGGATGAACTCAACATATGAACAATATTTTGCAAGGTATCTAGTGTGGCCTACACCCTTGGCCCAAAGTGTGAATAGAGTTTTTTTAGTCAATTCTTCTTTATATTTATGATTTTTAAAAATCAATGAAAAAATTACTTAAATTTCAACATCTCCCTTATCTTATGTTGACTCAAGTGTGAACACATTATTAAACGGATTTTTCCTCTCAAAACTTGTTTTTTTTAGTTTTTTTCAAATTTTAGTGATAAAAATCACTCAAAATTCAATAGCTTTAGACTCTCCCATCTTATGTTCAAAACTCACCAAATAAGTTTCGTTAAATCTGAATTTCTGAGATCTTTTCAACAATACCAAAGGCACACCTTAATTCCTTTAAAATATTTACTTCGGATTTAATGTAAATTTTAGTGAAAAAAATTCAATACTCAATAACTTTTACACAATTAGTTCAAATCATACGAAACCAAGCCAATGCACCCCTTGTCATTGAGAGTTTTCAAAAGATACCAAAACTACAATTTCAAGCAGCCCAATTTGGGAGATTTTAATGTGACAAATAAAACAAACAATTTTCCTTAATAGATAGATGGGCCAAAGAAAAAAAACTCCATACATCAAAATAGAAACATTTATTTTGGGGAGCCTCCATAGTTTTAGTTTTCTTGGTGATGGGCCAATCAGATGTTTGTTGCCCTTAAAAGCAAATTGAACTTGGAAAGCACTTGCATCAAATTAATGCAAATCACAAATAGGTACCTAAATAGCAATTGGGACCGATAATTGGGGGGCTTATTTGTTGAGATGTTTTTTCATTCATACAGAATTTGTAATACAAGAGGTTAGCTTTTAATTGGGTTGGTGGAGTTGTAATTTGATGTAGTTAAATTATTACCTATGTAATTGTTTAATGGGTAAATTTGGTGATTTACTTGTTCATAGGATTTCATAATTTAATTATGATTTGGTCATGGTGTATTGACTTTCACATATTAATTTTTGTGAAAATCATGCGATAAGTCTTTGGCACATGACAATGCATTGACAGTGGCATATTAATTTATGTGAAAGTCATGTGATAAGTCTTTGCATTTTATTATGCATGTGAAATCACATGGGGAACCATGTGATGTATAGACTTTAGGAAATTTCTTATTTAGTTTCCTTTTGGATAATATATAAGTGGATGTTTATGACATTTGGAAACATATTCATTCGATAGAAATAAATTATTGTATGAATGTAAAGTTTCATGGAATAGAATTATGAAAGGAATCGAGATTTTAATTTTGAAAGGTTTTGGTGTTGTTTAGGTGTAGTTCATGGTAGGAGAATGGTGTGGCATACAAGTTATACATAGAAAATAAAAAAGTTGAGAAAATATTTATGCAACCAAGAACATAGATTTCCATAATTGTGTAATAAACATACATAGTTTTAGTCTTAAACCTGTTTGTGATCTATAAAACCAGTGCAATCCTCTTCTAAAATCATGTTATTTATTGGCATTAGGCTCTCTGAAGGGGTGAGTGGGTGCTTATGTTTCTCAAGTGCATTGTTGAAAAAACTTGGGTTTGATTATTTGATCCAATGTAAACAAAGTCTAGACAGGGCCAGGGCAAATTGACCCCCACATTGGGATCATGGTACAAACTTCAAAACCCATTTAAATGGCCATATCAAGCCCCAAACATTATAGATTCGGATTCAAGGACCCTGATTTAGTTTATGGAGATGATATTTATAAATATTTAAAATATTTATAAGCAATGTAAATGGGATTTAGGGTTTTTACCATGATCCCAATGTAGGGCCAATTTGCCTCGGCCATCTGGACACACTCTAATTCCCCAAATGGGGTTGTAGTTGAGCAACATTGCCAATGCATAAAAGAGCCATTGTGATTGGATAGGAAGTTAGTTGGATATTTCTTTCATGTGAACACGATTTCGTTTAAGGTTTTGGTTTTTGTTTTGAATGGTCGTCAACTTTTTTCTTGTAGATGGCGGAATTTTTTCTTTCACTATTTATAAGTGGTTACAATGACTGCTTGAAGGAGACTTGTGAGCTTGGGTAGGAAACTTTGTTTATTTGTGTATTATGTGAAACAAGTTGATAAGAAGCAATGGGTGGCCAAGGACGCTATGAACATTCAATGGAAAGGGAGAGTAGGATGGTGCATGACAACATAAGAAGAGGAGTTCAAAGGCAAATGGAGGTAGGTTTGTTGGTTTGGTTGATTTTGAAAAATAGAAGTGGGAGCTTGTTGAGATTGGGAGTTGTTGTTTTGATTTTTGATGTGCTAGTGACTACACCATGGCAAGCTTTATGTTTTTGTTAGTATTAGATTTTATGAAGGGTCAATGTTAAAGGTTGATGACACATAAAAGGAGGTCCGAGTTGTAGAAATAGGAACATGTAAAGGGATACATATGCATGATACCTTGGTTGAACCTTTCCTCGATCCAATTAGTAGCGTAGATGCTAGAAACCTTAGTGGGGTGTCCTTGGGTTGGGTAGAACGTGGATAAAAGAAAAACATAATGGGAGAATTAATAAAAAATTATCCCTAGACCATTTGCTGCACATAATTTTGTGTTTCCTGAGTGGTTGCAAGCCAACTTGGTATACATTACTCATCCTTGGTTCATATCTCAAAGTCAATATGTTTCCAATATGAGGTCAAGTGTCCTGCATTATCACATATTGTAGAAGGAACGTTAGCAGCTCATATGGACTAATTGAACATTGAGAGCTCTAACTTCAAGCCAGACCCCATTAGCTTTTCCACTCACAATGTGTGGATTTGTTCCTAGCAGCAAACTGAATGCTACCACTATAATAAACTAGAAGAGATTGACATGTATGTGCCACTGGAGATTCACATAGAAATGGAGAATTTTGTTCTGATAGGACAGGAACACCAAGGGGTTATAACAGTGCCGGATTGGCTGTCCCAAGCACTTAAGTTGCGAGAATTGTTTCACAAAATTTGTATATCTACTGGGAGTATTTTGTGATCAGGAAATTTTCTTTCTACCCTTTTCTTTTGGTTACACCATTACCCCGTCTCCCTCTGAACTACTATAGTCTACTGTTCTCTTCAAGAGATCAATTTTCTGCTTGCCCCCTTGGTCCGGGTAGAGTTTCCTCTAGCGCTCCTTCTCCACTAATCCTAATTCCATTCCCAGTCCTCCAAAGTAGTTGGAAAAGAAATAAGCTTGAAAGGCTGGTGAGCACAAAAATGCTACAATGGCATGGCAAGCATGCACCTACCCACACAGTAAATATAAATTTGTTGGAGTTGATGTGTGCAAGTTCCATGTGTGAAATTCTCTAATCTTCTCCATTTGCTGCAAGCCATGGCAGAGACACATGAAAGAACAAGCTTGGGCAAAAACCTCTTAGAAATCTTGTAGTGTAGTTCCAGAGAGCACATTATAGTGTGTAATTATTCCTCTGTCCCAAGACAGAGCATTCTGTTTTCAGGGTAGGCTTAAAAAAAAATTCTCCCTCCCCTTGTTAAGGTTGCATTGATTATTTTGGATAAGATCACATGGTATTCTGCATCACCACCACCTTCGGGTTGCCCGAATGAGTTTCAAGCTGCCCATAAAATTAAAATTTCTGAATAGTCCAATGCCTGAATTGTTTTCCCGGTCTGCCCAAACTTTTACCCCTAAACTCAGATTGCACATGATTTTTTCTTTTTTCACAACGTGACCAGGCTCAATTCCCCCTCCTTCCCTCTTCTCTCTCTCTTTTTCAACCTGGTGGCCCTTTGAAGCTTGTGAGGAGCCCCTTCAAAATTCAAATTACCCATTAAATTATTTTTGAACATATTGAAGATATTTGTAAAGTCATCACTTGTCTGACGACTTATTAGTGGTTGTCACTGAAGTCGCCCAAATTGGGGGTGAAGCTCAAAAGTAGGAAATCCTTTTGCTGGGTCCAGGCCCCTCCTACTACCACATGCTGCAACATTTTTTCTTCTTCTTCTCTCCTCCGACAACATGAGGGAGTTGGCCTTGGTTGACCTTGCAACCCACGTTGGTACCATGGGAAAAATCCCAAAATCCATTTAAAATATTTTTGCAGATTACAAATATCCCATCCCTAGGCTTTTTCAGGGTCTCCACACAAATGTAACATTTTTTGAGGCTTAATGTGGCCACTAAGAAGCCTCACTCAAAAAGGGGAAGGTATAAATTGTGGGTGCAAGTTCACCCTGACCTGTTAAGTTGTTGCTGCATTGGGGGAGTTGGTGGGACTTGCTTGAATTAACTTGGTGCGCAAGCTGAGACAAATTCTGGTCTGTTGGACGTATAGCTGATGGGAAAATATTAAATCCAGATGTGGCACAAGCATGAAGAAGAGATAGATACCAAGTCTGGTTGCATAAGATCATGCAAGTTTGGCACCAGCAGTGCAAGATCATAAACTTGCCTCATAAGTGTGTTTTGCAGTTTATGAGATCTTGAGTTTTCTGTGAACAATGCTTGCATAAATTCAAACTCATAATATCTCTTCATGACTTTGGATGGAGGGATCCAAAATTCAAATAATGACGAGATCTTGAGTTGCAAGAAGATCTAATTCTTCCCATTCACATAATATTCTTCTTCTTCAATCTTCTTCATGCTGCTTCAATTACCTAGTGTTGAATGCATAGAATGTTCCTGAGAGGAATATTAGGGGTCAATAAAACAACAAGCACTTTTGTTGTGTTGGGGAAGTTTGGAAGGTATCCATTAGAATATTTCTGGTGGCAACAAACTCTCAAGTATTATGATAGACTACGAAAATCCACAGCAGATTGTTTGTTGTATTGTGCCTACCAGACCCAGATCCAGATGCTCAGCATGCTCAATGATAACCAACAATGTTGGCTCCGGAATGTGCAGTTGTGGCTTAAAGACCAAGGTGTTGAGGTTCTCTATGCTAATATCAAGTGTGCTATAGCAAGTGCGCATGCTTCTTACCTAGAATCCACTTATGGTGAATAGGCCAGAACCAATAGTAGCAGATTACGTACATACCAGCTGATGAACACAAGCTGTACAACAGAGTCTGGATACTCATATGCACATTAGAGGTATTTGCAAGTGATCACAAATGTTCAGCTCAGGCAATCTTTGTCAAGGTTCAGATGTTCAAACCATCGTTTGGAGGTAAAGTGTGACAGGCATGCAAAGCCTGAGAGTGTCCGGAGAAGAGATAGGATTTGTCGTCTATGTTCCCTAGGAGCTGTTGAGGATGAAGACCACTTGTTGTTAGTGTGCCCAGCTCACCATGACATTCGTTGCAAGTTTAGTCAACAGTTAGGGAAACAATTGACAC
>Ga0116229_10014844_pt1 | contig 10742 bp, 4 predicted proteins | sample S1TSphgellanicum_3_FD_87313 | JGI IMG/M metagenome (GOLD analysis project Ga0116229, IMG submission 87313) | Host-associated microbial communities from peat moss isolated from Minnesota, USA - S1T2_Fc - Sphagnum magellanicum MG | ecosystem: Host-associated > Plants > Peat moss > Unclassified...
TATTTTGTTGGCAAACCCACTTAAAGGTTCAGGTGTTTCAGGAACTCTCAACCAGCGTTTTTTTGTTCTGGGGTAAATTTTTTGATGGCAATCCTCACATGATTTTTATTTTGGGGCAAAAATTGCTCAAAGTAACCATATTTTAGAGGAAAAAACTGAAATCACCATATTTAGATAACAAGTTGAGTATGTTGCCAAAAACGTAGTAGGAGTCCTAAATTTTTCCGATGTCCTCTTGTACTTGTAGCCAATCTTGGTTGGTTAAGTCTTCTTGTGGATGATCACCAACCCACCTACCTCACAAAATTGAAAACGGAAGCCCTGCTCTGGAGCAGTGATTCTTTTTTGACAAATTTTGTCTTTGTTTCAACAAAACAATTTAGATTTTTTACATGCATTTTTCTAGTTGAAATTCAACTAACTTTGCTAATGTTTTGGAAAAATTCACAAATTTTTTGTTATGGTAAATTTTTAAAAAAAAAACCTGCTCGCAACTTGTGGTCTAATCGTTCATGACTAGCTGCAATGTTCTGTCCTAAACTGCGGATGGCAATTCGCCATTAAGGGGGTATTTGGATTGTGTTGAGTACAATTTGTGTGTATTTTGCCTTCAGGTATGAAGCAGATGCAGAGTTAGTGCTCCCTGTGTTGGTTCTACAGTCTCTTCTAAGTAGTGAGCACCAGTCTGTAGTGCGCTCATTGATCCCTTGTTTCCTTTCCTAGATGTGATGAGCAACGGCGCTCTCTCCCTCCTTTTGGAATTCTGCCCCCAAGAATTCTGAAGATTATTCATGAATGAGCCACGAGGATGCAGGGTAGAGGGTTCTCATAAAACGCAAGTCTTGTACATCATATAAACCGAGAAGATTCATATTGGTTGTGTAGAATGAATATTCAAGCACCTTGTGTGTATAATTTCAAAATTTTCAGTAGATTCATTTTCACAGTAGAGATATCTGGAAACGCACCCTGTATTTGGGTCTTAATTCGACCCTTTAATCTTTGTTTCATCCTCAACTTGAGTGTATCCATAGAGTAAGTGAAATTGGATATTGTTGCATCAAAATGGGTATCAATTCATAAGATTTACATAATCTAATTTTGACAAAACACTATGAGTGCTTTCTCTCTCCTGCTACTCCTCACCAAGCTTCACATTAAAACTAGACTTGTCACCCCACCTAGTGTGCCCAGCCTTTTATTTGTTGAGTCTTTTATTGATCAAAATGTCAAATCAATACAAATGCAAAACAAAAAGTTAATATGAAACGAATTTCATAAGGCATGAAAATTGGGTGGTGTTAGTCTACACACCTCAAACCATTACGTTCACATGGTAGATTTCATGTCATCAAATTTCATGGTGGATAACATCAACTATTCAATCAACGAGTTTATATTATTAAGTAATACAATGACAAGGAATACTCAATAAAATATTTGAAACAAGTTATGGTGTATCTCCTAACACTTTGAACAACATTTTTTTGGATCTTCTCAAATATCTCTTTAAATATAAACACCATCCATTTTAATTCAACCATGATGGGGCATAAGCATGGTAAAATATGCCAAACAAAAACACTTGCTAGTTTTTTGAAAAACATTCATAAAGTATTTTTTAATGTATTTAATCCATGAATATTATTTAAGTCAATGATTAGCAATTATAAGTTCTTTGACTTCATTGCATAACATTGAAAAAACACATGTTTTAATATATAATTAAGTACATTTTTTTGAAATGTAAGTATAGAAAGTACATGTCACAATTTTGCAAAATTGAGTTACAAGTAAAGGAAAATAAAATATTAATTATAATTATTATACTCTCAAGTTGATGAAGGCCTAATGTGTATGGATATAGTTTCAACTTTTTATACTCTAATCATAATCTATCAAATTTTTAATATTATTTTGAAAAATTAAAACCAACCAATTTAGAACATACTTTTCATCCATTTTTCTTATATAAAAATTCCTCAAACTTTATGTACAACTTACAATAAACTCAATGAAGTGCCCTAAAATTTCAAAATGCAATTTAAATATGTTTTCAATATCCTTTTTAATGTTAATGTGAAAAAGAGACTGTTTTTTAAATAAAATTTTTTAGGACTACTTTTTTGACATATTTTATCATGCTTGGACCCAATGAAATTACTTGAAACTTTTCCCTAAAAGATTAAATGTTGTGAAAGCTCTATAGAAGCTTCCATTAGTTACTCCCTCCCTCACCAAAGTCTCAAGCCTAGGTTTTGTAAAGTTTAATTCATAAAAATAAAGTTGAGACCACATGAAGACATTTATTCTTTCTCACAATTAATTTCAAAGGTGTGAGGAATTTAAAAATACATGAGGTCATTTTTCATGATGATACAATGACAAACATTACATGTGTATTAGAAATCTTCATTTGGATTTGATTTAAACCCACTTGTGAATATATGTTTTATATTCTTCCAAAAGTAAATCTCAATCATGTATGTGAATGTGTATGGAATTGCAAGAGGTCAATGCTCAAAACAATCAAGGTCTTGTGAACCTAATGTCCATTCCTTCTTTTGTCTTTTCGCCCTTTCCTCTTTTCAATTAATTTAATGACATATGAATTGTCAAGATGGACCCAAAACATCTATATTATTTGTGGCCATGACATTAGAATAACTAATGACTTTCATTCAAGTCATTGCATGCTTCAATGTGTTGTAACTAGTTGCTTTGAAAGCAAGGCCATCATTGATTCATGTATCAATAATTCAATATATGATGGAAAAATGACAAAATCAAACTTCATACACATTACAACATGTGAAATGCACCATCAATGAAAAATGTTACCTATTACACTCTAATTTCAACAATTTGTACTCATTTATAAAAACTGCAAGGAGGAACTCCTTGAGCTATGTATAGGTTCTCTATTTGAATACCCAAAAAAATTAAACCAAATTTTAATACATCATTGAATGCAAGATCATAGAAATTTGATGTTATCACTTTAAACATAATACAATTTGAATGTCACACAACACAATAAAAACTAACTAAGATTTACACAATAAGGTGATAAGATTTTGTACATGCAATTTTTTGTGAAAGCAAAGGCATACTAGGACCATCCATTGTTTTACAAATTTTGAAATAAAATTTAGGAAATCTTGTCAAGATTTGGTGTTAAATGGAAGTAAAATATAACATACACACACAATGTAGTCCTTTTTATATTCAATGCAACAAAATATATGTTTATACTCCAAGCTTATTATGCTAATAACCATGACAATATATTACAACTATTTAGTTCTATTTACAATGTACAAATCTATGTACATTCTTGGTAACACATTTTTCCATGAATCTAAATCTATATATACACAATAGAAATATATGATGTGTTGAAACTTTGAAATTTGTTCTATAAATTCTATGATTTTTAACACCCTTGTCATGGACATAAGTTGTTCCATTGTAGCTTAAATTGAATACTTGAAAGGTTGAACTAATTTTTTAGTAATTAGTTGGCTACATAACAATAACATGTCATGATGATGTGGTTGGTTCCAAATTCCAATACAAGTATTTGAAAATCAGACTTCACACATGTTTCTTCATAATGTCAATGTTTTTCTTGTTTCGCTTACATCTTGTTTCAACCCCATGGCTTGAGAAATGACTTATATTTCCAAAGTAACGTTTTTTGGAACATTTTACAATAAATCCTTCACATGATTCATGAATGGTAATACATTGCACCATTAATATAGAACCTTATACATTTTTTACAAGAGTTGCATGTGACATGATTAAGTATGCTTCCGAAAAATGGGTATCTATCTTTCGCACCTTGCCTCTCATTTTGCAACTTGAAATGCTAGGAAAGAATAAAAGGTTAAGAAATTTAAAGATTTAATCATTAATGACAAATTTGCTCTGTAGCATGTTATGGAAGAAAAACATTGGAGCATTTTTTGTTAGCAAGGTTACAATTGCAAGGAGTGTGATAATAATATGACATGCTTGCATCTCCTCCTCCATCATTTGGGTTAGAATTTTTTTGTTCTTGTGTTTCATCTATAGCAAATGGTACCCTTCTTTTGATCTAAACTTTCCAAGTGATTCTTAATCCTAAATTGACATTTGCACAATTTTCAAAATTATAAATCAAGGACCCAAAAAATGTATATCAATTAAAGCAAGATTATAGTAAACAACAATGACTACAAGAATAAGAAATGCAATGAATAGACATGTACATCTCAAATACAAAAATCAACAACAAAAAAAGTTAATTTGAGAAGAACTTTTGTGCACAACATCTTTCTTCAACAAAAATTACATATAAGAGTAAAAGAACAATTACCTTCCTTTGGGACTACCTATTTTTGACAATTTTTCAACCCATACAACAAAATCAAATTGGTTTTCAAGAAAGCTGGCATCTAAAAGATGAAAACAAGAAGAAAAAATAATTTTTTATTACAACTTTCAATCTTTATTCACTTTTTGCATTTTAGGGTTTCTTTAGCCTAGCTTTTCACTTTTCAACTTACCTTTTCAAATTTTCGACCCAAAAAATGCAAGACAAATTGGGGTGTTAAAAAATCACTAAGAACACTTTCTCTTTACTCACCAAGCTCCAAAAATACAAAACACACTCTGCTTGCACTCCTCATTAAGCTCAAAAAATGCATTCCTCTCTACCATTACTCTTCACCAAACTTCACAAAAGACACTTTGCCACTCTTCACCAAGTTCCGAAAAAACATAGATCACAAAGCTTTGTTTTACCTAGAAAGCTTGAAAAAAAATGAACCTACTCCTATGAGCTTTCTTAAACCTCAACATTGTCATGCACACAATGGGCAATGGTAGCTTCAAGGGAGAACTTAGTGTTGTGCACAAGAAGGCAAAAATTGCTTCAATGAAAGACATGATGTTGTTATGTGCGCAAGAAGACACAAATTGCTTCAAGGGAGAACATGGTGTTATTATGTATGTAAGAAAACAAGGATTGCTTCAAGGAAAATCACAAGGTGAAACTTAGAAAAACACCAATTTTGGTACAAATCTAAGTTTCATACTTTTTTTTCCTTAGTGGGTGTCTAGCTTGTATTCCTCAACTTGTATCACATTTGACCAAAATAGGCCATTTGCATACCAAAACACTTACCAATATTTCAATGTATTTAATAAAATTGTCATGAGAAATTGACCACATGAAAAACTTTAAGCATACCTATTCATAGGAGAAAGAGATGAAATGGATTGGCACAGGGTAATTTAATTTCTTTTCACAAAATCCACCAATATCATTTGTGTCCGTATTTGCATTATTTTCATCTTTTTTTTATTAGCATTCAATTCTTACAATAAGCACAACAAGTCTTCTATTTCAAGAAACAAGCATTCAATCTCATTGTGTTTTTGAACTAGGAAACAAACATGGCTACCTTGTTAAGCCATAAATAAGTAGGTAAGTAATAAGTTGTAGATATTTCAACTTTAAAATCTAGTAGATCACAATTCATAATAATTATTTATTTATATAATAAATGACAATTATAAGATGTCATAAGATCTAAACCACTCACCTTCACAAACACATTGAACTGAGTCCTTAGCCAAAAATTTCATGTTGTCACAAAAGTAAATTAATTAAAAAAATATGTTGCCACATAGAAAATATTTTAATAAAAATGTTTTGTCCAAAATGATTTATTGAGACATATCTTAAAGTTACTCTAAAAATCTCTCTACCTTTGCACCCTTTTTAGAACTCCAAGTATTGTATTTAACAAAAGTTGTCAACTATTAACAATTTTCATTTCCTGCAAATGGTTTTTGAAAAGTTTACTTTTAATTGTATGAACTCAATAATTAATCGCACAAACTTATGAAACTAATTTTACTATCAATAGTGATGATAAAAACAATCACACCCCATTCAAGATCAATGTGTTTTTTAAAGGAATATTTTTAATTTTGTCTTGCACAAGTTACCAACATTGCTTGCGTTGTTACTAGTGTTGGGTGGATATCACCTTTTTGGGATGTCCATCAAATAAGGATATCTACCTTTTTATTGTCTATTGGATAAGGATATTACATTTTTATTATCTTTTTTAATTTAGATATCCTGGTTAAATATTAATTTTTCACATTTAAAATCTGACCCGGATATCAATGTTCCCAAGTATTCATCGTTTATTTATTAGTTGGATATGATTCAATTCACTTGCCAATTATGTTGTGTGCTAGTTTTTTTTTTGGGAGAAAAATCTTGAAAAGGCAACATCCTGTTTTATAAGGAAATATTTTGTCATGAATATTCATTTTTCTAAAAAAAATTCGAAAAAAATCATAAATTATTTTTTCAAGAAAATATAACCACAATAATAATTACTAGTGACTACAACTTTGAAGAGACCTCTGAAAATATGTCCCCAGAATAGTTTAAAATTTTTTAGGGATTCTTGTCACCCTAGATGCATCAAGAAAAGGAAAAAATAAATAAAATACCAGTGTTACAAATCTAACCTAATTAGTAATCTAACCTAATTAATAACTATTAACCCTAATATCTGGCCCTGGATGTGATATCCAAGTTGAATATCAACATCTTTAATATCCAACATAATTTCTGAATATCAAAGTTTTGAATGTCACGATGGGTGATATCCAACACCTCAAATATCAACCCGGATATCACCCACAGTGATATCCATTGGATATCATTTTTGATATCTGACTGGATATCCGAAGCAGATATTCTGATTTTCTAAATATCCGCCCAACAATGGTTGTTCCGGTGTTTGTATAGATGTTCAAGACTTTAAGCCATTTTTATAACCATTTTATTCATATTCAAAGCTTTAGGTTAGAAATATGGTACAATATCTTCATCCATGGATGAGGTTACAAAAACCAATCATTCACAATTTGTATAATTAAGAGTCTTTGGTAAGAATTTTAGCCAAAATCAAGCAAGGATGGTAAAATATCAAAGCTCACTAGGGTTCATGCAATCCACAAGGTATGTGATGTCCAAGGTTGGCTTTGAAATTTCATCAACAAAATAAATAAATAAATAAGTAAAATTTAACAAATTCTTTTTATAATATTGTTGGCTACTTACTAGAACCTAATATAGTGATTTTTATTAAAACTTTCTTGAAATCTAGCAATTAAAAATTTCAAAAATCATTTTTTCATTTTCCATTGTTAAATTCAATAGAAAACAAAAACATTGATTTAAAGTTGAGGTGAACCAAGTGTTTTTTTCCTCTCTAGTTTTTTTCAATTTTTTCATGGAGCCAAAGTGACAATCATCCCTAAAACGATTTTGCCAGATTTGGAGCTAAGTTTCATATTCCATCTTGTTACTGTAAATTGATATGAAGGTCTTAAGAACTTTTTTAAATATTTTTGGTTGCCTACTGAAACCTATTATAGAAATCTGGAAAGAAATTATGTAAAGGTGTAAGTTATATACAAATTCCACCTGGCTGATCAATGATTTTTTGGGTGAATTTCATACTTTTAAATCTTAAAAATCTAATTTCAACTTACCTATTAGGCTTGGGTTTTCTAATTTATGAAGTGTCCCAAATCCATCAAAATTTAGGTGAAAAATATTAAATATCACAAGATTTTTAGGATAGATTGCAATAGGTAGCCAAAAATGTTTTATTTTCTTTCTTTCAATATCTGATTTGTCTAAAATTTCCTGTGGCGGTCATCATTTGAGGCCTGTTTCCATTGGCTTCCTCTGACCAAAAATTCTACCCCCACAAGAGCTTTCCATTACATTTGTTTCATCTAATTGAGCTCACAATCCTCTCAAAGCTTCACATGTCAAGCATTATTGATCAAAAATGCAGAGCTCTGTGAACGTTGAGTCCACCTGAGAATCATTAGAAGCTCAGCTACACCCAAAAAAAGGGTTTCTATTAAAGAAAACACTGTTACTGATGGATTTAAATCTTGCTCTACTTATCGACTCCCAAGAGAATGAAATCTTGCAAGTAGATAATGCTTTTCTCTGCATTGATGAGACTGAAGGTGGAGAGGGTATGGGTATGGAGACTTACCAATAACTATCAAGATGTGGAAATTCGAATTTCCATTGCCTTCGTCCCGCCCACATGCAACTTTTTCTTCTTTTAGTGTAGGTTAAAGCCCTAGGTCAAGGGTATTCCCAAAATAAGGGTGCATGAGGCCATAGCTGAGTGTAGGCCTGATTTTTGGTAATGCCCTCGACCACCAAGGGGTTTAAGAGACATGATGACCTGCCATAAATTCAGTGGAGAAACCAAGGCGAAACTGGAGGGGGGTATTATGAAAAACGAAAGGACGGTCATGAAACAGTTTTCTGTTGGGTTTCACTTCCTTAGCTAACCATGGTGATTAGCTCAGTCGCTTCTTCTTCTTCTAACCTACTTACTAACAAGTTGCAAGCAGGTTGTTAGTAGGTAGGTAATGAAAACGGCCCTTACATATTTATAAACCATCTACTTACGTAATAGTAATTGTCTATTTTCCTACCTACCTATGTATTAGACTTATTTCCTATAGAGTTGATTATCAAGGTGAAACCAAATATTAGCTAAGTTGATTCGAGAATTTTCTTATACTTTCATTCGAGATAGAGATCTAAAAGCAAGACTTGAACCAACTCCCTCTATCTGAAAGCCAAAATCACACTACTTATTTGCTCTACTGTTCATCCTTCCACCACTGCATTGCGAGATTTTTGTCAAGGGCATTTCACTTGGCAGCTCCCTTGTCACACAGCCATCGTACGTCCAGCAGCAACACACACATTTGAAAAAAATAAGACGAAGATTTCAATGCCATCAAACACCATCGCATCTCCATTCGATGCTCTCTTTATTTTCACGCAGGTTTCAATGCCATCAAACACCACCGCATCTGTGCTCTCTTTGTCTTCACGCCGTTGAGAGTAAACACTACCACCAGCCAACAGAAAAAAAAACATATTTCCTTTAAAAACCCTAAAATCACTTTCTGTTCACACTCAAAATCTTAAAGTTAAAACTTGTACAGGTGTGCTTGTGGGTGCTAATTCACTGTGGCCATAAATGCTGATGGTGGCTCCAACTGGTGGACAGTGCACATGTAAAGTCTAGGGCCTGAGTTTTGGATTCAAGGCAGCACAATTCTTGCTGAGGTAATGCATTAAAGTGCTTGCTTTGAACTTTACTGCACATAAAATAAGCTCACTAGAACATCGTTTCTTTAATGCACAAAGTTAGACTGTTCAAAAGTTCAATGGATGTTCCATTAACCCCTAAAACGTCTGTCAAGAGCACTTAAGGAAGCCTGCTCTGTCAAGAGTATTTAAAAGGAACTCATTCGATACATAACTATTATGCTTTACTTTGGCGGCGGGAATTTGACTGAGATACTGTGCAGCATTTTATTTTATTTTGGTCTTTACTGCATCATCAGTGTGTATGTAGGTGGAAAAAAAAACTCAGTGACCAGATTCACGTGTGGCAAAAGCAGAAAAGTGTTGCAAAAAAGTTCCTCGCATTTGCAAGAGCCCTTGGGCGATTTTATAACAGAGGACAAAGTTCCGTCTAGCGACACTGTCGTAAGCTAGATCTATATGAGCTGGCTACTGTAACTCGAGTTCTATTCTTTCTAGCTATGGAAATTATTTCTCTAGTAAAAATTTCTGGCGAACAGCAAAAGTTGTATGGCAATCCTGTGCACATCCATCTATTCACCTCCAAAACTGACATAGAAATGAGGGGGCAGAAATGCAACAGAAAGGTTCAAGGCTCAAGCATGCTAGCCTTGATCATGGGTTGATTGAACTTGTGAACACCTGATGCAAAACAATTTCAAGAATGAAAACTTATGTGCATACATTGCAACAGCTAGCTACAAGTGTGAGTTCAAGCAATTGCAGACTTTTTTCTTCAAGAGAGAAATTGAATTGAAACAAGATTCATCTCAAACAGAACCTAAAATATCAACCATAACAACCTTTGCAAGTTTGAAATAGTCTGGAAATGAATGAGACAACAAATATTATGCATTGACACACACAAAGGGGTTTACAATGGTGAGGTTAACTTTGTCAAAGGCAAAGGCCATTACTTCAACCATGGCTTGAACATAATTAATGACTTCACTGTCAACTTGAATACACCCTATTGATCATCCACCTCCCAACCCAATAAAATTGCTCAAACTGTTGGAGGAGAGTTGTTTTTTTTAAAATTGTCCACATGGACATGAGATGCAATAAAAACTTTTTAACACCAAATGTTGAAAAAATGTCACCTTTCCTCAATTTGTAACCAATTGTCGGGGATAATCAATCCCCATGGCATCCAAAACTGATTACTCAAAACATCAAGCATTTAACTTCAAAATCAATTCTTCAACCAGCCCTACCATGTAGCAACAAATTCAGCCAGATTTGGATCAGTGGTTTTTTTATGAATGTGCTTTTCAAACTTCTATTTGAACAAATTAATAAATGCAAAGTTCAAACTCAAGTAGACTCACCTCTAAATTATTTTTGGGAAGTTATTCAAGCAAATATGGATCAGAGTAAAAGAAACACAAATTCAATCAATTATGGATCATTAGTTTTTTTTTTTTGAATATGTTATATTGAGTTATACTTGAACAAATTAATAAATATAGAGTTCAACTCTTGCAAACCCTTCTACAAAAAGAATTGTTGTTTCACAAGACAAGCA
>Ga0116229_10014846_pt1 | contig 10741 bp, 5 predicted proteins | sample S1TSphgellanicum_3_FD_87313 | JGI IMG/M metagenome (GOLD analysis project Ga0116229, IMG submission 87313) | Host-associated microbial communities from peat moss isolated from Minnesota, USA - S1T2_Fc - Sphagnum magellanicum MG | ecosystem: Host-associated > Plants > Peat moss > Unclassified...
AATGTGTTGGTTTAACTTGATGGTTTTAATAAATCAAACCAAACTTGTAATGTCCTAAAAGAAAGAAAAAAAATTAGAAAGACCGACACCAAAACAATCCCTTTATATCCATTGCATAAGAAATCGAAGTTTTTCAAAAACAAAGTAAGCTACAATATTATGTAGTATATGCAAATGCAATAAACACAAATATTTGAATATCTTGGAATATTTTCATAAGAAGAACCTAGGCCTACCTAGGTTGACTTAGGATGATGTAGATCAACCTAAAATACATACAAGCTTAACCTAGGTTAGCCTAGGCCTCCCTAGGCTAAAAGCAAATTAACCAGTTTAGCCTAAAACTACTTAGGCTCTAGGCTAAATTTAAGGTAAGCTAGGGTAGACCTAGACTAAGTTAGGCTAATATAGGCTAGATATAGATTAAGCTAGTCTAAACATGGTTATACACAATTATTTTAAACAATCTTGACTAAAAAAATCACTTGGTTAAACATGGTTAAACATAATTATTTTTAGTTAAACATGGTTAAATATGGATAAGTACAATTACTTTGGCTAAACATGGTGAAACATGGTTAAATATAATTACTTAGATTAAACATGGTTAAACATGGTTAAACACAACTACTTTGGTTAAACATGGTTAAACAATGATGAATTAAGCTAAATTTGAATACTTAGGTTAAATTTGGTTAAATTTGGAAAAATTAAAATAAAGTTCATTATTGAAACAATACATGGTTAAATCTAGTTAAATTGTGATAAAATTATAAACTAAATTAAGTTATTTAAACTAAATTTGGATAATAAAATGATTTGTCTTATGCAATTGTAGTTATTTTTTAATCATTTTTGTTAGTTATTAAAGACATTCTTAATCAATTCTTTAATCATGTTGGACATTGTAGCATTGAACAAGTCATAAAAGACATGTTTTGGCATTATGAACATTTTAAACCAATCAATAAATGCAATTTTATTGAAATTTGTGTTTTGAGTCGTGCGGTTAATTATTAGTTGTAACACTTTGTTGACACATGGCATGTCACATCATCATCATTAGAAATTGAGCCGCTATTAGTCACTATTAGTCGTTAAAATAAATGGTATTTTTGAATAAATATTTTAAAATCATTCAAATATATTAATATATATGTACCCAAAAATTGAACAAGTTGTCATATTGATTATAGTCACAAAACCATGATGCCATGTGGCATCTTGATGTCCTTTGCAACTACAAAGTAATTTTTGTGACCAAGTAATTATAAACATAATTTTTTTTTTGTTTTTCATGGTTATTATAACTAATTTTAATTTTGATGCCCAAAAAAATTATATGTGATTTTTAGAATAATTCAAAATGAGTGAAAATTGTCATGTTGTTATATGTTTAATACCATATGTAATTCCAGTTATCCCCAAATTGTGTACACTATAGTGTGCATTCATCCATTTGGCATAGTCATTAGTTAAATTAAGCACATATATCTTGTTGTGTTGATTTGTAAGACCAACTTGATGAATTTCCATCATATTAAAATTTTAAAACTAAAATAGTGAAAATAAACTACACCTCACTATTATACTCCATGGATGTCAATGAATATTAAATCCTTTACATTCACATGATTTATTGGTCAATGGGGACAATGCTTATATTTCACTTGGGATTTTTAAGCCAAACAAAGACCTTATATCCTACATGTGTGAAAATTTCCTATACATAATGAAAATCCAAAACCATGTGAAAAAGATAAATTTAGTAAAGGATTTAGTTAAAGTTATTATGCAAAAAAATTGGTGGTGCAAGACAACATTTGACAATTGTTACATTAATAAGTAAAATGCATGAACACACCTTTTAAATACATATGAATAACAACGTCACAAACTTCCTATGCCATGATTTGGTAATAGAAGGCATGCATGATATAAAACATGTATGAAACACATATAAATAAGATGCAAGATTTTATTGTGAATGAAAATATTTTATTTGATTTCAAACACATATTTTAAATGCACACCATTTGTGTTTAAACAATACAAACTTGTGAAAAAATAGATTATGCATGACTATTATTGTCAAATCATGGCCCATGAAGTTTATGATGAAACTTCTCTTTGAAGTTTTTAAATAATTATGAGAATGTCAATGATAAATCAACTTAATTTGAACAAAAGTAAACCAAACAATTTTATTGGTGATAGAAGTGTGAGGCAATCCTCTTCATCAACTGAAAAAGAACTTAATAGAAACCATTGAAAATGTTTTTCAAATGTTGGTTAATTCTATAAACAAAATCAATGGTCTCAATGTGGAAATTGAAGAAAAGATAGTCAAATCAAATAAAGAGATCTTGTAAAACTAACTTGAATATTTTCATACTGCATTTGAGGAAACAAATTGCACACAATGGACAATTGTCAAAATAACATTCCATTTAATTCGTGTTATGGGACTTGCATTCTGTCTAGGAATTCCATTAGTAAAAAATGTCTTGGATTCATGTGACGTCAATGTGTAGCAATAAACATTCAACATTTGATGTAATATATATGATGCATTTTTCAAAAATTAAAAAAAAAATCAATATTGACAATATATTAGTAAAATGAATATATCAATAGAACATTTGATGTACCTTTTTAATTAGATTCTATTTTAGTCCAAGGTAGAGTTCCAACTATCATCAACAAGATTCTTGTTCTTAAATTGTTGCAAGAATTGTTGGTGGTTGAATTAGTGTTTTAACTTTAGTATCACCATTTTATTGCCCTTGACATAACAAATTTGGAACACATGGTCTTTCATCTTCAATTTTAACTAGTTCTTCCAAATTAAATAATATGTTTTTATTATTGATTCTATTTCTACCTATCAACAAGTTATGCAAAATGTAAAAGTCACCATGTTAAGAATTATAGTCACATAGGGTTCAAATTTTCCTTACAATTATTGATTTAAAAAAAAACATTGAAATTATTTTCAACTACCAACCTTGCACATTTGTGCTTACAATTATAAAATGAAGAATGCTTCCCTTCTTGCTAAAATCCATTACAACCTAGGATACTATCATGTTGCATGCTTCACTCATGTGATGATAATAATCACCAACAAATGTTCGAGGTGACTTATTGTTTGCAATATGTGTAATCAATAGCCCCTTAAATTCGAAGTAATAAACGCCAACTTTTAAAATCATCCATCACTTGTTCCATTTTCTATCCAATAGACTAAATGATCACATTTCTAAATATGACATTATAGTCCATGTGATCATGAAAAATAAGTGAAACTATCAATGATTTGATTGGAAACAACTTAGAGCAAATAAACAAATTTGTGCCTTGTGCCAACTTGTAGACAACACATCCAACATGAATTTCCAATAACATTACAAGCTTGTATTTTGTATCCTATTTTTTAATTCAAGGTTTCAATTGAGATGAAAATATCAATTATTGTGTAATTGGTCATTTAGAAGTTATGAATCGAGCATTTATATTCAAATTCAGTCAATAAAAAGAGCAAGAACCAAGTCATGCATATTGGTTTAAACCCTTTGTCCCAATACTTTAATAACTGTGAAATTATGAAGGACAATATATGAATACACCATCTACATGTTCAATATGATACTTTTTTCACTATATCCAAAGTATAGGACAAGGTCATCTTGTGGTAGTGGGTCCCCCAAAATTTTCTATAGCATGTGTACTAGAAAAACCAAGAAAGAATTCTACAACATCATAGTTTCTTGTTGAGGAATATTCACCTCAACAACACCTACCAAAGTGTGGAAGAACCTAATGACAAGGAAGAGAGGATGCACAATTTCTGCGTTGAAATGTTGAATTTGCCATGGTACTATGAAAGTTATTAGTATATTGCGGAGGAGTTTCTTTTATATCATTTTTTTAATGTGTAGGCAAAGGTTGTTGATAGGTACATATAGTGTTGGAAAAAGTCTATAGTTGGGAAAAAAAAGATCAGAATCACTTAGTTTTCATTTTTTGATTAGGAATAGTTGGAAAATGTGAGAAAAAACTAACAACCCTTAAATTGTAATACCATACTTGTGAGTTGTGACTGATGTTTGGTTTTAAACAATCCTTAAGAGGGCAAGTTGCAACAAATAGAAATTTTGATCTCATGTCATCAAAATTTTCAAGAATTGAAACCTACACCTCTTGAATGCATAGAGTAATTATGTAAATATGTAATGGAGACACTTCATACTTAATGTGAAAAAAATTATTTACACCTAAGTTATGATACTATACCTGTGACTAATGTTCAATATTAAATAATCCCCAAGAAGCAAGTTTTAAAAAGAATAGAAATTCTAAACTCACACTGCCCAAATTTTCAAGAATTGAACTTTGCACCACTTGAGTACATGGAGCAATCTGTGAAAGGGAACATTTCATATTTATTCTTGTCTGTTGAAATCCTGAAATTTTCGTATTAGGGAAGTTGGACTCTCTTTTTATTGAAAAATATATATTTCAGCAAAATCTACCGACGATTATCAGTAGTATGCAGGTATGAAAGGTGTTCATTATATGCTTATATGCTTTTGATATACTTTACGGGGTGTGAAAAAGCAAGGGGCTCAGGGAGCGCTGATCCTCGACGCCACTATTTTTGCGTCGATTCGAGTTTCTTCGTACGGGGATGTTTGCGCGAATTCGCGCATGTGCGTGCGACGGGGTGTATCGAGCGGAGTCCCCAAGACAAGAGGAGGGCAGAAAGACCCGACTTTCCGCATGTGCGACGGGGAGTGTTAAGCGGAGTTCCCAAGACAAGAGGAGGGCAAAAAGGGGGTGTGTCGGGCGGAGTTACTAAGGCGAGTGGAGGGCAAAAGAAGGGTGTGTCAAGCGGAGTCCCCAAGACGAGAGGAGGGAAACGGGGGCAAGGAAGAAAGATCAGAGATGGCGGACAGGGCGCAAGTGTCGAAGTTGCAATGGGCGGTGCGCAGCGAGGATCTCAGCAACCTGCGCAATTTGCTCAATTCCGACAAAACGCTTGTGAATGCCGTGGACTACGACCAGCGGACGCCGCTTCATGTCGCTGCCTTGTTCGATTGTCGGAGCTCAGCGCGGGTCCTGCTCATGCAGGTAGGGTTGCCAATCAACAAGATTCCTGAAATGTGTCTGTTTTGTTTTCTTGGTTGTTGTTGTTGGGGTTCTGTATGTACAATTGAGGAATTTTGAGGCTACTGTTGTGTGCGGTCAAGATTTGGCGGCTTGAGGTTTGCAGCGACCTGGTAGTGATTCTTCATTCTGTAGTCTAAGGATAATCGGATAAAGCATAGTAGAGGTGAATTCCTCCTGCTCAGGGTGCTTCCGTCAATGCTCAAGATCGATGGGGTAATTCCCCGTGCGCTGATGCCCTGGCGGCCGGAAACACGGAGATGGTGAAACTGCTGAAGGAGTATGGGGCAGAAGTGGTAGGAAACCATGAGGGTTTAGTCCTCGCTCCTCCGTTGCCGCAGAGCGTCGATTGGGAGATAATTTCCGAGGAAATTGACCTGGAGCACAGTGTCCTCATCGGCAAAGGCTCTTTCGGAGAGATCAAGAAGGCGACTTGGAGAGGGACGCCGGTAGCGGTGAAAACTATCCGACCGTCTTTGTCCAGGGATAGAGCGGTGGTGAAGGATTTCCAGCACGAGGTGGAGTTTATGGTCAAGGTTAGGCATCCCAACATTGTTCAGTTTCTCGGAGCTGTCACTCTAAGACCTCCTTTGATGCTGATCACGGAGTATCTTGCAGGGGGAGACTTACATGAGGTGTTGAAGAGGAAAGAAGCCTTGCCTGCCCCTCGAGTTGTGAAATACTCCCTGGATATCGCCCGAGGGATGGCTTACCTCCACAGTGGCTCAAATGTCATTGTCCATAGGGACCTGAAGCCACGCAACCTTATTTTTGATGATGCTCAGGAGCTCAAGGTTGGGGACTTTGGATTGAGCAAGCTGATTGATATGAAGCATCTGCATGATGTGTACAAAATGACAGGAGAGACAGGGAGCTACAGATACATGGCACCTGAAGTTTTTCTACATGAGAAGTATGATAAGAGTGTGGATGTGTTCTCCTTTGCCATGATTCTGTATGAGATGTTTGAGGGCTGTGCTCCTTTTGAAGACGAGGAGGCCTATGAAGCTGCACGACTTGTGGCAGAGGAACACTATCGGCCAGAGATGAGAGCCAAGACCTATCCTCCAGGCATGCGGGAATTGATTCAAAAGTGCTGGTCAAAAGACCGGAACAAAAGGCCAATGTTTGACACCATTGTTGAAGAGCTGCAAAGGATGGAAGAGCATTTGCCTCAACATGACTGGGTCTGGGATCTTTTGCACATTCACCGTAACTCTCAGCGAGAGTAGTCAGATTGTGTGGAGTACATTGTGTAATGGATGTATTAAGATGGAGTGCATTTGGTTGCAACAACACTGCAAGACAACAGGTGGAGTGTAATTCATTAACCAGAATCATTCTGTGCATGGGCCTGGAGTTCTTTTGATGAGGAAACAGCTTTTGTTTGGTTAGGATTCTGTATTAGCTTGCAAAGCTCCATGAAGCTACTTTCCTTGGGAATCTCAGGGAAGTGTTACCAGTTAAAACTTTTTCAGTAAACCTGTATCCTCCCAAACCTCCAACCACCTCCAAGACAAGCAGGCCATCTGAACTGTAGATATGTCATCTACTGATTGAATACACTTCATGTGTCTGTAATGTATTTTACAAGTGTCAGATAGCAGTTTGGTGTCACTGCTGCAATAGACCACTTATTGCAATCAAGGGTGGCTAAGGTGTGCAGTGTTACTGATTAGTCTCTTTCTCAGTCCCTCCCTTTCATTAGCCCTTTTAGGGCTGTGCGTCCCAATTTGTTGAGAGGTAATTTCTTTGAAACCAGTATCATTGTTTGTATGTGAGCAGGAACCATGCCTTCTTACTGCTGGTAGTGATATAGTCCTCTGTGGATTTAATCTATTCATACCTTTTTCTTGTGCTACAAGTTTTAAGCTCCTTGGTTGTAATAAATTAGCCAGGCTTTTTTCAGTCTTCCTTCACTGTGGAATTGCTTTGTCCTCTATCCATTACATCACTTTAGTTCAGGCTCGTTGCTAGGATGGTCCTCATCTGTGTTTCAGTGCGCAATGTAAGCTGAAGTGCCCCGTCAGAAGTACCACAAGATAGACATGCTTCTGATTTTGCTGTCTGTGGATTCAAAGACTGATGAGGGCCTGTCAGGCTGTATATAATGTGGATAGTGTGGGAACTTAAGGACTGAGAATTCAAGACTGGCATATCTTCCTCCAACTACTGGCTATGGTGGGAGAATACAAGCTTGAAAGCAGTCTTGAAGTCTCGAGCTAGGGAGAAAGATCATTGTTGAACAAGATTTTTAAGGCTTTTGGTTCTGGAGCTCCTGCTAATGCTCCAGCAGTCTCACCTCCATCATGCTTGTTAGTCCTGAAGGAGGTGTAGAGGCTCAATGTGTGGAAGCAGCATCATGCAGTTGAGGAAGTGAGCAGGCTACTCAAGCTGTACCTGATTTTGTGTCAAGCAGAAGATGTGATATGACCCACAACCAGACACAACAGTTTGGTTGCTTGTATTCCCTCAACATCATCATTATGACTGAGCCTGTGATGCTTTACAAGTTTCAACTTTGAAATTACAAGGGTCCAGGGCTGCCCATGGCATCATTATATATTCACTATGTCCAGTGTGAATATCAGTAGTTAGCTGTTTGTTTTAGGGCTCAGAGTCTGCTCTTTTCAGGGCTCTGCCCTCTTTGGATGACTTTCAGCTGGGAGGCTTTAGTAGTCAGCTGCATGTCACCTTGCTGCAAATATGCATCTGGATCTATGTTCTTTAGAAATGCGAAGTCTTGGTTCTTTGGTTTCCTCACTTTCTTGCTCTCAACATTTTCAAGGTTCCAAGGGGTGACTATGAGTTGTTTTCAGAAGATTCTGAATCCATGCTGTCATCAACAATGTCTATCAGAGCATCCACCCTCACCAGGTGTGAAAAATCCTTGGCTTTTGTAGATCCCTTTCCTCATTTGCATGCTGCACTGACTAGAGGGCAGAAATTCTGCATACATTATAGGTGATATATGTACATCTCTGTGCACTCATAGTTCTGAAAATATGCAACGGAATCAATCATTCATTGTCCATATAAACTGGGGAATCATTTGCCATGATCTATGTTAGAGAATCCTTGCTATAGAAATTGAGTCTTTCCATGAAAATCTTAGACCACAATCCTGATGGAAATGCAAACTTTCTCAAATGTTTTTCAAGCCCTTTGAGAAAACTGGCTGTGTTTTTGGGTGTTGTCAAGGAATTCAGTGCAAAATTCTCAATGTGAAGGAGATGATCATGGGCTAGCTTGATGGTATCCTCATATCTGAGATACAGAGGTTGTACAATTGGTTGCAAATTCAACATACATGTTTCATGAATCTCAATTCTAGTGGATACGCATCTGATACTCTGTGGCTCCTAGTTGAGGACGAGGCCTTGAGAGCTGTCCAAAGGTACTGCCCTGTGGTGAGGATATGTTGCCTCAGTTATCCTAGACTGTTCCTTAAGCCACCTCAGCTGTTCTAGACTGTTACTTAATGCCCTGTCCTCATGGCAGTACAAGTTGTGTAGCTGGAGTTTTCATGTTAACTCACTTCCAACTGAAACCAGAATGCTGTAACTGATATACATTTGCACTTCCAGTTGGCACTGGAAGGCTGGAAGGTAGCAATGTCATCATCCATAGGTCCACTCTTGACACCAAAGGCCCTCCTAGGCCCTTAGTGGCTTGGTTCAAGGCCCACTTTTTCAGCACATACTTCCACCTTCCTACATTTGTAATTTTACCTTGCCCTGTTTTTGGGTTAATTAGCAATTGGATTCCCAACTTCTTCTTTTTGTGTAGAATTTTTTGGGGTGCTAATTACACTTGTTCTAGCATCAAACTACATGTGCAAAAGTGTTTAGCTTGAACTTTCTTCCTGGTGACCCACCTTCCATATAGATTGCTTCTCACAGAACCCACTCTGGCTGATGGATTTGGCCATCCATTCCATGATCAAGATTTGTCTATGGGACCATGATAATTTATACATTGCCTTTGTGTCTAGGCTGTAAAACTTTCTACTTGAAGGCTAAGGATCTTTGGGTTATCTGTGGTGACAATTTGTGTGCATATCCATGTTTCTCTAGGAAAGAACGTTGAGAATGACTTTGGGAACGTGTTAATCCCAATAGCCCTGTGTGTCAGTACCAGTGCTGGGTGGGTATTTGATTTTTGTTAATAACCACCTGTTCTGGGTATTTGAAACAAATCAGGATCAAAGAACTGGCAAAGAATCAGCAGTTTTCTGGGTGATTACTTAACTTTTTTGAGAACTGCGGTTATATATCAAAACTGGAATTTGATTTGTTTTTAGAACCTCAATCGTGAACAGTAAGAACTGCCTTCATATCCGATGGGGAGTTTGGTGCAGTTTCTAATACCTGCCCAGCACCGGTCATTTACCTATGGCCAGAGCAAGGAAGTAGGTACACACTTTTGTTCCATAGAAGGATCTCACATTTGGTAAGGGATTCTCAGCTCTAAACCTTTGGTTAGAAGAGCTAGAAACCTTTCGTTCTATCCCTCTATTTTGCCCCTCTTTCAATAATTGTTCTTTTGGCATCTGACCTCTTCTCCTTTGTCAAACCACATGAATCTTTATGAGCCTTCCTACAGATCAGCCTTTTTTTCCCTTTAATTTCATGACATTAAAAAGTTTGCAAAAGTTTCCAAACTTTAGCAAAATTAGTTGAATTTAAGCTAGGAAAACAAAAAAAAATCTATTTTTTTGTCCGAAAAAAAAACATTGTTGTAGACTCTAACCCTTCTTGTGCTTGCCATTTGATGAACTAAACATCCAATTTTTCATCAAGTTTAGTTTTCATCCTCAATGTTTCCCCTATTTTACATGTACATCTTAGTTTTCTTATGATTATAACCATAGATTCATGTTAAGAAAATATCTCGTTGAAGGTTATAACTTTTCAATTTGAAATCCTTGATCAAAGTTCATGTGAGAAAGTTATGAACTCACTAAGTTGTGATCTTCATATCTTGAAAATTTCAAAACTCCCACCGAAGAGTTTAAAAAATTATAGTTATTTTGATGTAACCCTCATTACTAATCACAAAGTATACAATAGGGAGGAGGGCGATGCTTGTTCCCAATTTTGAGTTGGGTGAACATATTGAGTCCAAAGCAAGTTTGTTGTCCAAAGTTTACTCCATATGCATTAACCATTTGAATTGTCTAGCTTGTGCAAGTGACTTGCCCATAAGCTGTTTGTGTTTGTCACATTATTTGGGTCCCATCTCAAATTTCTTACACACCTTTCTTTTCCTAGTGTCAAGAGCTAAGGAGCATGCCCCCAAGTTCATTTTTCTTTCCGTTGTTGTCACTTGGAGGGTTTACTTTCAATACCTTGGGTCAAACTTAGAAATACATCAACTAATATCTTATTTCAAAACTAATGGTATAATGCATTGAAAAAAATGTCAATGCAATCATCTTATTAATTCAAAGAAATTTGAAAAGGATATGAATAGTTCCTTCATTTTCACTAGTGTGAACTTGGTGCATAATGCACCCCCTTGGCGGACAAAACCCATCAAAAAAAAAAAAAAAAAAAACGGAAAAGAAAAA
>Ga0116229_10014848_pt1 | contig 10739 bp, 4 predicted proteins | sample S1TSphgellanicum_3_FD_87313 | JGI IMG/M metagenome (GOLD analysis project Ga0116229, IMG submission 87313) | Host-associated microbial communities from peat moss isolated from Minnesota, USA - S1T2_Fc - Sphagnum magellanicum MG | ecosystem: Host-associated > Plants > Peat moss > Unclassified...
CACCTATATATTTAAATTAAAACTAGACTTTTCCCCCATCTACCTACTCACCTATAAATTTAAAATGTGTCATTCTCATCTCCATTCGCCTTCCTACCTACCAACATTTTAAGTATGTACCTGCCAAACCCCACCTACATGGCTACACCTACCTATGTGGTTGCCACTCTGATAGACCCCCAACAGTCGACAATGATGAGGAAAGAATAAAATGAAGGTATTGCATGGAGCTTGCTATTATTCACTTAAACAAATAAATAAGGGGATGATTAAAGTATTTGACACACCTTATATAAGGGTATTATAAGTTATGTTTAAAAAGTGTTTTCCATGGGGGTATTGCAAACCAAGTGGATAATCAAAGCAATACAGATCTCTAATTCAATTTAGACACATTTAATGTATGTTGTACTTAGGTTCATAAAACAAAATATTCAATGAACGTGTAATACCCCATTTTGAGTAACCCTGAAATAATTTGGGCTCCATATCATATCTTTTGAAACTTGAAGAGGTATTGTATAGCCCTAATAAACCGTAGAAGGAACGCAATACCCTCATTGGGCGACATTGTAACACCATGGGTTGAACTATTTTGGTCCAAGCTATTAAAAGGGTATTGCTCATGCCCAAAAAGACTCATTAAACATGCAATACTCTTCTTAGGGTATCCTAGAAATACATTGGGTTTCATAACATATATTTTGACACGTGGAGGGGTATTGTGTAACCTTATCAAAACTAACAAGCAAACCAATACCTTCATTAGTTGTATTTTACAATTAAACACCATGGGTCTACATTATTAGAAGGGTATTATTCATGGCCAAAATTATTCAATACATCTATAATACCCTTCACAGGGTATCCCGGAAATATATTGGGTTCCATAACATATATTTTGAAACCTGGAGTGGTATTTCATAGCTCTACCAAAACCTATAAGTAAAGCAATACCTTGCTTAGGGTATTTAATAAACACCATGGGCTAAATTACTTTGGTCTAGACTTTCAAATGGTATTATTAATGGTTAGGAATTTAATGCACATGCAATACCCCTTGTAGGGTATCTTCGAAATCCTTTGGGTTTTATAAAACATCTTTTGAAACTTGGAGGAATATTATGTTACCATACCAAAATGTAAAAGGAAAACAATACTCGCATCATATTGCAATAATATCCTAAACCATGAAACAAAAGGACATTTATAATATATAAAAAATTTCATGTTCACTATATCGAGCCCTACATATCAATTTAAGTAAATGAAAGTATTGCAAAATACATTGATGGTAAAAGGTCATTTGAACAATGTTATGGAGTTTAAATGCAATATTTATATCATATTGTGATAATCCATTAATCATGAAACATATGAATATTTTTTAAATATTTGATTCCCACTAATGCATCATGAAATTCATGTTTTCAAAATTATTTGTTCACCTTTCAATATGATTTAACATATATAAAAATGAATTTAAAGTGAAATTGGTCACATTGATGGTATAGGGGTTTAAGGTTTAATGTAAAATTTATTGTTAATGTTAGAAATTCATAATTTGTCAAAATCAAAAAATTAAAATTCATGCTTAACATTTTTTCAATGATGTACATTTTAAATATTTTCCTTTTTAAAGTTGTAACTCATTTCGAAAAATAAAAAACATAAAATATATAATTTAATAAGATTATAATGTCTATTTTAAAAAAATAAATAACATGATTTTTACTTTTTTTAATGGTTCACATAATAATAATAAATTATCTTTCCCATATATTAATCCTATGTATGCTTGAAAATTTATTTTAATTTTTTGACATATAATAAATAATTTCTAGGCTAAATTAATTATATAGTAAGTCAATAATATTTTATATTTCATAAATATATAACATAATTCCTTATGTAATTTTTTTAATGATGTATAATATTAGCTTAAATATTGATTTAAATATATTTTTATTTGTAACATATCAAGTAACACATTATATATAATTAATTATATTATGGAATTATATTGTTGATTCATTTTAATACATATAATATTTTCATACTTATTTTAAATAAGATGAGAATTGATTATATATATATATATATAAATTTTAAATATATATATAAACCCATGGTTATGTATAATGCAATTTTTTTTATGATAATTAAAAAATTCTAAAAAATAAGTTATTAACATTGTCAATTTGATGGGTTAAAAAAGATCCAGTAGACTCAAGAGTAAGCAATCTTTGTTATAACGGTTGATCTCGTTTGATAAAATTTATAGTTTGTGTGCTACACCCACTGATTTGACTTGTCATGATACTTCTTTTTGAAATTATTTGCAAATGGATACCCATCTTTTTTTTGCTCAAGAAACTTCTTTTCAAGTTTTATGCAAATGGTTCCCATATATCCTATTTGTTCAAAAATTATTTTTCTCAAATTTTCTACAAATTGGTACTCATGTATTTTTTTCTCAAGATCTTTGTGAAACTACAAGTTGTTGATTCAACTCATGAATAAATCAAATTCCTTCAAAATTCCATAAAATCAATCCAAGTTTGAAGCTCCATCAATAATTCATCTTTCCAAACAAATCCATTACCAACTGACCCAACTGATTCAAATCAACTAAGTTTAAAGTTCTAATTTAAAATCAACCGTGCCTTGGAAACTTCATGGAAGTACTTGAGTAATCATGCGTGATGGTGTTGTGTTAAATTGTATTTATGTGTTTTGCTCATTTTGCTTATGGTGGATTGCTTGTAAGGTATAATAAGAATGGGAGTACCAATAGTGTGAAGGTGATGAGTCATGTTGACATGTTATTGTGGGCCATGGATCATCCACCACCCATAAAGATGTATGTGATATTGACCTTATAGGATGGTGTATTCAAGGATGTGGTACATTAGCTACACACCTAAAAGTATGACATCTTGGTGGCTAACATTTTTCCTACATTTTTTTTCTTCAGTTTGTTTTTAGAACACTCACAATAGCAACAACAATAGCTCAAATGTTTTGCAACAATAATAATGCTTGAAATTTAAATTATATATATATATATTTCCTTACTACACCTTCCTTGAAAAATGTAGCAGCATCATTGTCAAATGAAAAAGAAGAAGAATAGTGCAAGAAGAAGCCTAACAAAAAAAATCAACTAATTTCCATAGTGTTCCAAAGTTTCCTCCTCTTTCTACAACAATAGTTCAAATTCCCAAGCCGCTAAAAGATCATTGTCAATAGAAAATGGTGAAGACCCACCCACCCACACACATTTTTTAGTCTTCCACTCCATTTTGAGAGCGCCCATCATCTTTCCTTAGGTTTTTTGCATTCCTTAAGGTTTTTGAATTTTGATTGTTTGAATCATTTCAAGCATGCATGCAGCACAAAGTTTGTTTCAAGTGACTAGCTAACCCATAAATCCCTCTAAAAAATTTCTTGGGAAAAACTTGTCCTCGTCATCAATCATGGAGGGAATCAACCATTTGAGGTAAAACAATGACAATATATGATGACAAAATTATGGATGTTGTTGTGATAGGGGTTTCATTTGCCTAATCAATTGGCTCAAAATTAGGATATTATCACACCATATCCCTTGTAAATTTTGCAACAACAAAATTAAGGTAACAACTTCATCAATGGCCACGATTATAGTTTTTAGTTATAGCTCAACTTTTAGTTCTAGTTCTCAAAAATATTGTGATTTTTTAATCTATTATTTGGGAGCATGAATATTAGATGACTAGCAGAAAGGCACATTGAATATTTGTTAAAATGAACATTTTTCACACCATACAGATGCATGTGTAAACATAAGACAAATTGCTAGCTACAACAAAAGCCCATAGCTAAGGTTGTCCGATTGACTAAATTGTCAACACTAACCAAACTAAATAACCTAGCCTAACATAAGTAATAGGCTAGTAGGCTAATTGTTACATAACCTAACCATATATATATATAGTAATATTATAAAATTATTATTATATATCTGATTATTTATTCAAAATAAGATTTAAAAATTAAAAAAAATATTAAATGTAATCTTAATATATAAACCCATTGGTATGTATTGTGTAACTTGGTTATGATGCTTTTAATTTTCAAAAGAAATAAAAAATTTCCCAAAGATGTAAATTATGTTTGTGTTTCATTTATTTTTGTTTGAATATTTGGCTTCAATAATGACCCAATTTTCTCCTTTTTTAGAACAAACAAAAATTGTTTAACAAGAACCCTAAATTCCTTCAATTAGGGTTTAGGGATTAGGAATAAAAATTTTAATTGAATTTAAAAATATAAGTATCTAATATTATGTATGTTTGGTCAATGTAATTTTTTAACTATATGTAAATTTTAATTTAAAATATACGATATAATGATATATTGAATTAATTAATGTGTGGGTTTATTAGATTTTTTACATTCTCAAATATATAATATCTTAATTAAAAAATTATGTTAGAAATTTTAAGTAAACATTAAATATAATTGAAAAATATTCTCAAACTCATAAATGATAATAATTGTTCAATGGACCAATGCAAAATTGTTGGTATATGTACATGAAGGTATTGCAATATTGACCACATTGATGGTATAAGGTCACTTCAATAAAATTTTGATGTGTAATTGCAATACTTTCATTTTAGTGATAGTTTCATTATTTTTTACCATCAATGTGACTAATTTGACAGTACCCTTATTTATACCATGGTTTAGGATATTATCACAATATGGTGTGGCTATTATTTTGCATCTAGGTTTTGGTAAGGCTATGCAATACCCCTACAAGTTTCAAGGTGGATGCAAATATCCCAAGATGATGTAGGTATTGCATTTAAATTCCATAACTTGTTCAAATGGACCTTCTAGCATTAATGTGAATTTTTTTGCAATACCTTCATTTCCTTGAATCAATATGTCTGGCATCATATAATGAGCATGGAATAAGTATTTTTAAAAACATTATTTTGTTTCATGGTTTACATATTATCACAAAATGATGTAGGGATTGATTGCCTTTTAGGTTTTGCTAGGGCTATGCAATACTTTTCCAAATTCCAAAAGATATGTTATGGAACTCAAAGGTTTTATTGGATACCCTGAGAGGGGTAGTGCATGTGAATTGAACAATTTTGGGCATGAACAATACCCCTTCAATAACCCAAACCAAAATAATTGAGCCCATGGTGTTTGTAAATTACCCCAAATAGGGTATTGTTTTCCTTCTAGTTTTTGGTATGGCTATGTGATACCTTTTTAGGTTTCAATATATATGTGATGGAGCCCAAACAATTTCTAATATACCTTGAAAGAGGTATTGCACATGCATTGTGTAATTCTAGGCATAAGCAATACCCCTCCAATAGCCTAGACCAAAATAATTCAATCCATAGTGTTTACAAATTACCCTCATCAAGGTATTGCATTCCTTCTAAGTTTTGTTTAGGGAATGTAATACCCATCCAAGATTCTTTAAATATGTCATGGAGTTAAAAGAATTATAATATACTTTAATAGGGGTATTGCATGTGCATTAAGTAATTATGGGCACAAACAATACCCCTTTAATAACATGGACCAAAATAATTCAATTCATGGTGTTTACAAAATACTTTCATGAGGGTATTGCTTTCCTTCTAGGTTTGAACTTAGTTTTTTTGGGGTAAAGAAAGGTTTTTTGGTTTGAGTGCAAGATTAAAATTAATTTTTTGATAATTTCATCAAACATGCATATAAGAATATGTGAGAATTTATTTATAACTATTAACACAAGATGTAAAATGAAAATAAAATGCCTTAAATAAAAAAACATGAGTGACATGTGTTACAAAAATGTGCAAAAATGACCAAGTCCAAAACAACCCCACCCTAAAATGGGGAACATGTCATAATGGTAAATATGTGGTTGTTTCAAAGATAAATTGCTACCCTAAATATTGAAAACCAAAATCATACCCTATCAAAACTAAGATAAGTTATGAACTATTTGTATCATTACTAGAGGGGGATGGGATCTCATTAGCCTTCATGTATTGTGTTGATGCAACTTTTGCATCATGGGTATGCCAATGTGTAAAAACCCACGATTGGCCAATGTTGCTTCCACGACATCAACCATAAACACCTCCCTATTGGTGCCTCGAACTTTAAAACAAACAACACAATATAATAAGTACTGGATATGAAATTTTAAACCTGAAATTCAAATAAATTTGAATATGAAACTTATTAGCCATGAATCATTTTTGAATCATGGTATTGCGTAAAGAGGCTAACCTTTTTACACTGCATTATTTTATTGGATGTTGATTTCCAATCGTGTTCCATCCAAGCGCCTTTTAAGCGCCTTTGCATATTCGGCTTGAGTTGCATGAATGATAACTCCAAGATCTTCATCACTTTCCAATTTGGTGTTGAGTGGGATGGACCCCACACCCTATGCAGTCATGCCAAAGAATGTGGTTAGAAGCTAACCTCACAAGTGCGGGCTTAGGCACCTCAGGTGTGTATTGCAAATCAACTTGGAGCCTATCCCATTCAAAGAGTGCATGCTTCCTACCCTAGCAATATCCTTCTTCATTATGACGGAATTGGGCCAAAAGGTTGTTCAAGACCCGTGCATTCATGGCCATGTGATTTTGATGCCTTGGGCTTTCTTTTCGAGTAGATGGGCGTTTGGGCTTGCTTGATTCCATAACCACATTGTGGCATGCGCACAAATGCCATATCAAGTTGTACTTGGTCGTATAGGATGCATTGCACCCATCAACCCTACAAACAAATTTAGGCCCATCCCTTACCCAATGGACATTCTCTAAGGTAATCGGGGGAGGGGGCAACCACATTTGAATTTCTTTTAAAAACCAAGAAACTTAATGTGAAAATTAATACTTTGGATGAAGGGTATCCCCTTCATGATCACGGTATTGCATAAATAGAGAAGATTACAACACACAATGAATAAAAGAACAAAAACACAAGATGAGGATATTACTAAAACCCAATGTTGAAATTTGCATAAAATGAAACTAATCCTAAAAAAAATAATATCACCTACAAAGCTTTAAGGTATTACCTCAAGATTTAGACCAAAAAAAATGCCCCATTCACCTTCTCACATGGAAAAGGAAAGTGAAGCAAAGGTTTCAAGACCATACTTAAAAATGGTATTGCAATCACAAATTTTGACCAAAAAAAACTCCACCCATCCTCTCCACTTGAGAAGATGGGTGGCAATAAATTGTAATAATATGTGAGGTTCAATACGTCACCTCCATCAATATGTCCATGAGGTTCAACATCCTCATTTGCATTCTTTTGCTCTTGCACTACAACAACAATAACTACATTTTCTTGTTATTCTATCATCAAAATAATTCTTTCCAAATCCATTTCAATTCTATCAACATTTGCAGTAGATGTTTATACAACATCTTCCCTTACCCACATGTGATCCTCGACAATATCAGTTGGAGCTAATGTAACCACATCGTTAACACTCGCTTGTTATCCCATCACCACTGCCTCCAAATCTCCTTCATTCATGACACTTCCCATGCCATATATTCCACCATTTTTTACTTTCTTTTTAATTTGCATCTAACAAAAACACAAACAACATAAAAATCAAAAAAAAAATGTAACAATTTTAAAAACCAATTGGCAAGTTAGAAATAGTTGTTGGTGCGTACAAAACAATGCCAAGACCGCATTAGCAAGCTAGAAATAGCTATTGGTGCTTGCAAAACAATGCCAAGACCACATTAACTCAATGACAAGCAGTTGCACTACTCATCGTCATTTTTTCATTCTTGCAAAACCACACCAAAATGACGATGAGCAACACAACTATTCATTGTCATTTTTTCACATTTATAAGACCACATCAGATTGATGACGAATAACCCAATCGCTCATTGTAATTTTTTCTCACCTGTAAGACCATAACAAAACAATGATGATCATGTGTTGCTTGTTGATGTTATTTCATTCCTACATAACTATAACAAAACGACAACGAGCAATTGCATTGCTTGTCATCGTTCTTTCATTCCTACAAAACTATAATAGAACGATGACGAATAGTTACGTTACTTGTTGTTGTTCTTTCATTTCTACAAAACCAAAGCAAAACGATGCTAACTTGTCGTCATTTCGTCGAACAAAACCACATTAGTTTGTCATCATTTTTTGTTCTTGCAAAACCATAATAAAACAATGATGAGTAGCATAGCTATTCATTGTCATTTTTTCACGTCTATAAGACCACATCTAAATGACAACAAGCAGCGCAGTTACACATCATCATTTTGCTATGGTCTTGCAAGCGGGAAAAACGACAACAAGTACCTACGTTGCTTGTTGTCATTCTTTTGCTCCTACAAGACCACAACATAATGACAATGGGCAGTTACGTTGCTTGTTGTAATTTTCTAACACTCACAAAGCAACAAAAGAGGACAACAATGACACGACAATGGTGTCGTCATCGTTGTCTTTTTCGTAGCAAGAAGAAGAGATAGAAGAAGGGAGCTTACGTTCAAGCTCCCACTTCTGCCACCACAGTGAAGCTCCTCTTGTTGGGGCACTCTTGAAGCTCCTAGCCCTTGAAGCTCATGTGGATTTCGCACTCCTAAAGCTCTGAGCTACTCAAGCTCTCCCTAGGTCAGAAGTTCTGGCGATGGAAGTGAGTGCAAAAGGAGGCGAGTGGGGAGGGGGTTAGCAGGATGAGGGAGGTAGGTGGGTTGGTAGGAAGAAGGGCGGTAGGTGGGTTAAAGTAGGTAGGGGCTTCCCAAAAAAAACTTGGGGTCAGGAGTGGGCCAAAAAAAAAGTGATAAAAAAGTGTTCCCAGGAAAAAAAAAACTGAGCTAGGAAAAAAAATCTAGTTGAGAAAAAAAGGACCAAAAAAAAATTAAAAAATCTGACCAAGTAAACTGACCCCTGGGGGACAGTTTCATCCCATCCATGAAATCCCAGAACGGGATATTTTTTGGATGGTGCACTGGTGGGTGCTGGGTCACTCAAGCCAAGGGATGAGAGCTTGCCAATTGATGTTTGGAATTTGTGACATATTTTACAACAGAAAATTTTCATAGTGACCTAAGGAAAGAATAATTTAAACCATTGTGGGTACTTAAAATGTTGCATAATTTGACAAAATTGTAGATCAATCTACATACAAAAGACAGATTAATCTATACATTATGGAGGTTGAATATCTTAGTGGATTCTCAAAGATGCATCTGTTATAAGGCATTATTTTTATATGAGAATTATTTTAACATTAGCCTACTACTCCTAAAGCCAAAATTGATCGAAAATTTTGTCATTCTGGAATCGTATAATTATTAATAATAGAGTTATCAGTAAAGTAAGAAAACATAGCACCAGAACCCTGAGTTTGGTCATACACGGTGAGATTCGAAAAAAACCTGCAAACAAGTACATTAGCATTCAATGCGGGATGAAACTCAGAAAACAGTCAATCTTAGTGGTAAACTGAGTTTCATCCTGTCTTTCCTTTTTCCTGAGCGCCTCCACTGCTCCTGACTGTACAACTACTATAATTAGCCTCAAGTCTTCTGCATTAAAATGCTGAGTTCCAGCATTTCATATTCAGATTTAATATAGTAGTCTCAAGCCTTCTCCATTAAAATGCTGAGTTCCAGCATTTCATATTCAGATTTAATAAAATTTCCTTACTTCGCAGTACCATTGCAACAGGGGATAGGGGGTGAAAGGAGGCCCAAAGATAGGGTGAAGACAGGATTACTTTACGGATAACTCTAATATACAAAACCCTTTCAGTATATAAATATCTTCATTAATATCTTCTTTGGCATCTTTCAATTCAATTGCAAGGAAATTTATTCATCCCTCTTGTTGTCTTTCACTGTGTTGTGTATAAAACATGCACATTTGTCATTACGATTTTACTTTCAAATCTATAATGAAGTGATTTTATGTTGATGTTTTGGCTACGAGTGGGTGCCCGTGACCTTCGGCCACTGTGAAGTCCCCCGGTTTCTTTAAACTTGATTCGCGTTTTAGTTTTTTTTAGAAACTTTTAACTTTTTTATTTTTTTATTTTTATGTGTTTTTTATTTTTATTATTATTTTGTGATCATCCAGCCGGACGGACATTTCATCCATTCCCTTAATCAGGACGGACAGTAGCTAAAAGAAAAAAAGCTTCCCCAAAATTCGTCCCGTCATGAAGCTGGACGGACATTTCATCCATCCCCTTAATTGGGACGGACAGTAGCTAAAAGTAAAAAAAGGTAGTCTTCGTCAATACAAAAAAAGAAAAAAATTGATTCTGGGCTGTCCAAGGCCTAAATATTTTTTTTCTGGTCTTCCCCTAAATCCGTCCCGTCATCAAGCCGGACGAACATTTCATCCATCCCCTTAATTGGGTCGGACAGTAGCTGAAAGAAAAAAAAGATAGTCTTGGTCAATACAAAAAAAGAAAAAAATTGATTCTGGGCTGTCCAAGGCCTAAATATTTTTTTTCTGGTCTTCCCCTAAATCCGTCCCGTCATCAAGTCGGACGGACATTTCATCCATCCCCTTAATTGGGTCGCACAGTAGCTGAAAGAAAAAAAAGATAGTCTTGGTCAATACAAAAAAAAAAAAAATTGATTCTGGGCTGTCCAAGGCCTAAATATTTTTTTTCTGGTCTTCCCCTAAATTCGTCCCGTCATCAAGCCGGACGGACA
>Ga0116229_10014849_pt1 | contig 10738 bp, 8 predicted proteins | sample S1TSphgellanicum_3_FD_87313 | JGI IMG/M metagenome (GOLD analysis project Ga0116229, IMG submission 87313) | Host-associated microbial communities from peat moss isolated from Minnesota, USA - S1T2_Fc - Sphagnum magellanicum MG | ecosystem: Host-associated > Plants > Peat moss > Unclassified...
GCGCTTCGGCGATGCTGAACCTGGGGTCGATCATGTCTGGCATCGCGACTCCCTAGCTGATGTGAGGGCAGCAAGGAAGGAAGGCCTTCTTTTTTGAAAAAAAGAAGCAAAAAACTTTTGCTCATTTGCGTACATGGTCCTTTTCGAAATGGGCCACGGCTGCAAACGAGCAAAAGTTTTTTGGTTCTTTTTTTCAAAAAAGAACTTCTTTTCTGTCCGGGACCTTGCGGCCCCGGACAGTCCAGAACGTGCGGCTTACTTCTTCGGCGTAATGACGTAGATCGGCACCGAGTAGTTGGTGCCGCCGGCGCTGACCGACGTCACCTGCAGCCCATACTCGGTGTTAGGCGTCAGCCCGCTGAAGGTGGCCTCCGTGTCGTTGGCCTTGGTGACGATGCCGTTTTCGGCCCCGGTGTACAGGTTGAAGTTTTGCGCGATGAAGCCGCTCACGCCGGCAACCCTCGACCACTTAATGGTAATGCTGGTGCTGGTATCGGTGCTGCTCAGCCCGGTGGCCGCCGGCGGCGGGTTGGACTGGCTCAGCGCCGGCTGAACCGCCTCGTCGATCGTCAGGTCGTTCGCGACCGGCGAGCCCCAGCCGGTGACGTTGTTGTAGCCATAACCGGCAAAGAAGCCCGGGATGCCATAGATTTCGGCATCGCCGTTGCTGCCGTCGACGACGTTATGAAAGTCGAAGAACGTCAGCGTGGCGCCCTGCGCGATGTTGTAAAGCGTCGGGTTGGCGAAGCCGATCTTGCCCAAGCCGAGCGCCTTGGAGTCGGCGTTGGCGAGGGTCTGCACGCCGGCGAACAACGGCGACGACAGGCTGGTGCCGCCGAGACCCACGATCCAGCCGCCATTCAGCGCCGAGTAGACCGCGACGCCGGTGAACGGATCAGCCACCGCGGCGATGTCAGGCACGTTGCGGAAGGTTGACGAACCGCCATTGCCGACCGCTACCGACGTGCCGCCGCTGTTGATCTGGTAGGACGGGATCGGCCAGACCGCGCTGACGCCGCCGCCGGTCGCGAAACCGCGCGAGCCCAGTTCGTTCCAGGTGATTTCGTTCAGGTAGGCCTGCTTGGTGCCGCTGAACAAAGTGGTGCCGCCGACCGAAGTCAGCTCCGGCTGCGATCCCGGATCTGGCGCGTTCAGGCCGTTGCCTTCACGGCCGTAGGCGCCCTGGTCGCCGGCGCTGGCGAACACGGCAATGCCCTGCGCCACCAGCTGCGTCAGCACGGTGTTTTCCGCCTGGATCTCAGTCGGGTCCTGTTGCGCTTCATCCAGACCGTAGGAGATGCTGAAGGTCTGGATTTTGTTGTCGCTGGCGACGGCGGAATAGACATCCACCAGGCCGGTGGCGAATGCCACGTCTTCGCCCACTTCGTAGACGATAATCCGGTCGAGCGCCGGGTTGATGGCGATGAGCATGTCGACGTCAAGGATGGCTTCGAGCTCGACGCCCGGATCGTCCACGCCGCCGCCATAGCCGTTGACGCCGCGTGCATGCACGGGGACGTCCGGCAGCTTGTTCTGCTTTTCGTAGACGGTGATGTCGCTGGGGGTGATGCCGCCCTGCTCGAACACGCCGGCGACTTCGCCGGTCTTGAGCGCCGGTGCGGCCGGCACGCTGTAGATAGTGCGCAGGTCGGCCGCGCCATAGGCGCCGCCGGGGCCGGTACCGCCGCCGGTCAGCTTGGTGCCCTTCGGCAACTGCTCCAGATCGTCGGACGGATGGCCTTCATTATGCAGTCCGAGCACGCCGTTGATGCGGCCGGCGAGTTCGGCCGGCACGTGTGGGGCGCTGTCGGCCTTGTAGAAAATATGACCTGCCGAGTCCTGGAAGTCGTGGAACGTGACGCCGAATGCGCGGGCGATGTCGCCGGCGGCACCCTTCACCGGCAGGATGGTGTGGGCGGTGAATTCCTCGCCGGGGGTCAGGCCGTGCGCGCGGGCCCAGGCGGCGGCGGCGCGATAGTCGCTGACGCTGGCGCCGAAGCGGGTGGCGAATTGCTCGGGCGTCAGATACTGCCGGTATTGCTTGTCGCCCGGCGTCGAGACATGGCGGGCGAAGGCGGCGGCGCCGGCCGGATCACGCGACGGCAGCGCAATGGCCAGGCTGATCTGCCGGGTTGGGTTGGTGGCGCCGAGCAGTTTCGGAGCGGCAACGGTGCCGCGGGCAAAGGCTGTGGCCGGCAGCAGGAATGTGGCGGCGAGGAGTGCCGCGCGGGCCGCGACTTTAGGCGCGCCGTTTTGGGCACGCAATTTTACTGTCATGAGCAGGTCTCTCTTTTTGACGAATTGTTGGTGTTGCGATGCCGCCGTTCGTGCCGCGTTGCGCGGGCGGGCGGAAGAATGCAGTCGCGACCGGCCGATCGCCACGCAGAGTTTGTCGGGGAGGTCGGCCAGCCGTGATCACACGCGGCTCATACGGCCAAACTACAATCTGCGCTAGCGTAAATTTAATAACACGGTAATGTCTGTGGAATTTCCACAGCGCCGCCCTTGGCCGATTGGGCGGCGCTCCGATGGGTATACTGCGATGGGCCGCGTCACAGGTTGGTGCGCGGCTAACACATTGATTTAATTTAGATCACGAACGCGCCTCTGCCCTGTTCTGGTTGTCGTTTGGAGGTTGGCCTTCCCGGCCTGGGTGAGGGATGGTCGCCCAATTCTACCGTGGGCGATAGCTCACTTTTGCGTGAGATTGCATCTAGTTGGGGAAACCCGGGAGCGCGTCAGATCGGCTCGCCATGGGCTCGAGTTATATTGGCTCGCCATGGGCTCGAGTTATATTGGCTCGCCATGGGCTCGAGTTATATTGGCTCGCCATGGGCTCGACGCTTAAGCCGCTCAAGACGCGCGGCGCCGCCCTGCGTCTTGGGATCCAGGTCCAGCAGCTTCTGCCAGGCGGCCATCGCCTGAGTGTATTGTTTGCGGGCTTCCTCGAGGCGCGACAGGTCGACCAGCGCGGGCAATTGCCGCGGGTCGCGCTGCAGGGCCTGGGCGAGGTCGGCGGCAGCACCTTCCTCGTCGCCCAGCGCCATGCGGGCTTCCGCGCGGCGGCGCCACAGGTCGGCGAGTTGCGGTTGCAGCACGATGGCAGCGTCGCAATCCGCCAACGCCTCCTGCGCCTTGCCGGCGACGATTTTTTCGGCCGCCTGGTCGATCAGTATTTGTACCGATTGGGTGGCCTGGTCGTGCCAGGCGGTCGAAAGCAATGCTTCAACCGCTTCGGCCGATGCGGTGTTCGGGGCGCCGTGCAGGGCGGCGAACAAGCGGTCGAAATCGGGGGCGTCGGCTGCCGCCGCAAGCACAAAACAGAAAGGAAGCAAGTATTCTTTTTTGAAAAAAAGAACCAAAAAACTTTTTCTCGTTGCGGCTGGCATGGGGGTTACCTGATTGAACAGGATGCCAGACGCAACTGGCAAAAGTTTTTTGGTTCTTTTTTTCAAAAAATAACACTTTCTTTCAACGCTTTGGGCACCGGCCCGCCTGCCATCCAGTCCAGCAATTCCACCGTATGCACCGCCGGAATTTCACCGCCAAGCTGCGTCAGGCAGCCGATATTGCCGGCGGCGATCAGGTCCGGCTTAAGCGCGGCGATGGTCCCAAGCTTGCGGTCGCGCAGGCGGCCGGCGATTTCGGGCTGCAGAATATTGTAGGTGCCGGCGGAGCCGCAGCACAGATGCGCGTCGCGCGGTTCGGACACGGTAAAGCCGGCGCGGCGCAGCAGGTTTTTCGGCGCGGCGGTGATTTGCTGGCCGTGCTGCAGGCTGCACGCGGCGTGATAGGCCACGCGCAGCGCGGGCGCGGGGCGGGTCGGCGCGTAGCCGATACGCTCCAGGTATGATGTCACGTCCATGGTGATCGCGGAAATAGCGGCGGCGCGCGCCGGCCAGGGCGCCGGCGCGGCGCGCAGCAGATGGCCGTAATCCTTCACCACGGTGCCGCAGCCGGAGGTGTTGATGATGATCGCGTCCAGCCCGGCGCCGTCCAGTTCGCGATGCCAGGCGCCAACGGCGGCCTGCGCCGCCGCGAGTGCCGCGTCGTGCTTGCCCATATGATGCGCGAGCGCGCCGCAGCAGCCAACGCCGTCGGCGACCACCACCTCGATGCCGGCGCGCGTCAGCAAGCGGATGGTGGCGGCGTTGATGTCAGGCGCGAGCACGGTCTGGGCGCAGCCGGTGAGCAGCGCCACGCGCCCGCGGCGCGGGCCTTCCGCCGGGTGCACGCCGGGGCGGGCGCTCTCGCCCGGCGGCGGCAGGTGGCTGGGTGCCAGCGCCAGCATGGCCCGCAGGCGGCGCACCGGCACGCTGTTGCCGGGCAGCAGCGGCGCCAGCCGCGCGCCAAGCCGGGCTGCTCGCAGCGAGAGGCGGAACAGGCGCGGATTTGGCAGCAGCCGCGCCAGCAACGCGCGCAGCGCGCGGTCGTGCCAGGGGCGCCGATAGGTCGCCTCGATATAGGTGCGCGCATGATCGACCAGGTGCATGTAATGCACGCCGGAGGGACAGGTGGTCATGCAGGCGAGGCAGCCGAGGCAGCGGTCGACATGACGGACGACCTCCTCGGTGGCGGGGCGGCCGGATTCCAGCATGTCCTTGATCAGGTAGATGCGGCCGCGCGGGCTATCGAGCTCGTCGCCGAGCAGGACGAAGGTGGGGCAGGTGGCGGTGCAGAAGCCGCAATGCACGCAGCTGCGCAGCACCTGATTGCTGGTGGCAGTGTCCGCGTCGGCCAACTGGGTGTCGGAGAAGTTGGTTTGCATGCTGGGGGATGAGATAGGACGTTAGGGCCAGAAGAAGAAGTGTTCTTTTTTGAAAAAAAGAACCAAAAAACTTTTGCCTGTTTCGGCTGGCACGCGGGTTACCTGGTGGACCGGATGCCAGACGCAACGGGCAAAAGTTTTTTGGTTCTTTTTTTCAAAAAAGAACATTCTGACTTACTTTGAGGGCGCATAATGAATCGTGATGACCTGAAGCGCGAAGTCGGCGAGCGGGCGGCGGCGCTGGTGGAGGACGGCACGATCGTGGGCCTGGGCACCGGCTCCACGGCGACCTGTTTCATCGAGTCGCTGATCAAGCGGGCGCGGGCCGGCCTGAAAATTGGCTGCATTCCCACCAGCGAGCGGAGTGCAGCGCAGGCACGGGATGGCGGGCTGACGCTCGTGACGTTCGCGACGCACCAGAAGATCGACATTGCGATCGACGGTGCGGACGAGATCAAGCGGGATACGCTGGATTTGACCAAGGGCCTCGGCGGCGCGCTGCTGCGGGAGAAGATCGTGGCCAGTGCCGCGGCCCGGTTCGTGATCATCGCCGATGCCGAGAAAATGGTGGATCGGCTGGGATCCCGCTGCCCGATTCCGGTGGAAGTCACGCAGTTCGCGTGGGAGTTGACGGCGGCGCGGCTGCGCGACGCGGGGGCCGAAGTGACGCGGCGGGAAGCAGCGGGCGCGCCGTATGTGACGGACGGCGGCAATTTCATCCTGGACGCGCAGTTCGCGCCGATCGCGGACGCAGGGGCGCTGAATCGGCGGCTTAGGGCGTTCCCGGGGGTCGTGGAAACGGGCTTGTTTCCGGCGATGGCGGAGCAGGCGCTGGTAGCGGATGGGGAGGGTGTGACAATTTATCGGCCGAAGGGTTAAGCAGGGAAGGGCTTCTCTTTTGAAAAAAGAAAGCAAAATACCTTGCCAGTTGGCGTGCGCGATCCAGGTCGCGCTGGCCCCGTGCGCGTAAACCTAATAGTCGTTCACGTCTTGCTCGGAACGCTTCGTGTCGCCCTTGCGCCCGAAGACTAACCGCATGGCGACAATCGTAAGCGTAGAGACAGTGGCGAAAAGAAGCGCATCGCGACCAATTGAGAAGTGCCCGGTGCACGCGGAGGCGGCCGCGACGGCAACCGATCCCACACAGAAGCTCAAAAAGACAAAGGTTCCGGTGAAAACTTCAAGAACCAGCAGAATGACCGCTGCCAGGAGCGCTAACTCGAAGGGCTGCATTGCGATCATCTGGTGAGCATCTTCGATGTCACCGAGGTCAAGGTCTCGAGAACATCTGCCGGAAGCAAGACAAACTTTGCGTTGGATTGAGCGCCGAGCGCCTTGATCGCTTCCGCCTGCAGTTTCTTGATATCGAAGTTGATTGCTGATTCGCCATTGTTGTTGATCGCTGCTGCAACGGTCTGCACCGCATAGGCCTGCGCGTCGGCTAACACGCGTTGGGCCTGCGCCTCCTGTTGGGCGGTATAGAGTGCGGCATCGGCCTCCAAATTAGCCGCTTGGCGTTTACCTTCGGCCTCGGTGACGATAGCGCGGCGATTACGTTCTGCGTTCAGTTGCCGTTGCATAGCGGTGCGCGTTGCCGCATCCACTTCGACATCGATGATCTCCACACGGGTTACGTGAATACCCCACTCCTCCGTCACATGCTGAATGTCATTTCCAATTGCTAATGACAATTCAGATCGATTGGATTGCACTTGGTCGAGATCAGACGCGCCGATTGTGCTGCGTACTATACCGGTGATGATCGTCTCTATCGCTTGGTCTATATTCTTGATGCGATACCACGCCTTCGCCGCATCGGTCACACGATATAGAATTGCAAGAGTGATCTCGATCTGCACATTATCCTTCGTGAAGGCCGGAACCTTTTTTGCGGGTAGCTGACGCTCGAGGATGCTTTCTCTATGGGCTACGCGATCGAAAAACGGAACAATAACATGTACCCCCGCAGCGAGAGTTCTGTTGTATTTTCCGAGCCGCTCAATAAGTAAGTTATCGGTTTGCGGAACTATCTTGAGCGCCAATAAAACGGCTATAACGCCGAGAACAAAAAACCCCAGAAACACATAATCCATCAAAACTCTCCCGTCGGCGCTAATTCTGTCGTCCACCCCTCCCCGCGCAGTGCGGCGACTTCGAGCAGGTAATGCTTTGCAAACGGCAGGATGGCACACGCGATATTGAAATGGAATAGGTCGGCCCTCTGTTCGTCAGACCGGGTTCCGGCACGGCCGGCGTGCGGCGCGGCGGTAGCGCTGCGGGATTATCGATGCAATCCAGCGACGCGGCGCCGCTGTTCCGCACGGATCACCGGCCACGACCGCACGTGCTCGCCCGCCGACCTACGCAATGCCGCCGGCGTGGTTTTGGCTCCCCCAGTTACGTGGCAGATCCGCCCGCCTGCATGATGAACGGCGCGCTCCTGTGCGCTCAACACATGGGGGCGTGGGCGGCCGTGATGATGGCGGCAAACGTCCGCAGCGTCTCGTCCCCCGGGCTTTCCAGCCTGCCACTCGGCCACGAAGGTAGAGGTGCAGCGCCCGTGCGCGCGATGGCACGGGGCCGCTTGCTGTCTTGGCTAGGTCTCCACTTACAGATGGAACCCGCCGGCACCATGTCGCGCCGTACGGCGAACGCGCCCATAACATGCCGAATGTGCGAACTCTCGGCGCGAGCATCCATGGTCCCGGCGGCGGCCTTCAAATCCGTCACGAAGTGCGGCACTATGCCGGTTTTGTTTGCCTTGACGTTCCTTCCTTTCGAGAGACGCATCCATGAAGCCCGCCAATCACCTGCTCTCCGCGCTCGGCACCACCATTTTCACCACAATGTCGGCGCTCGCGGTGCGGCACGGCGCGATCAATCTCGGGCAGGGGTTTCCGGATAGCGAGGGGCCGGCCGACGTGGTGCGCGCAGCCGCGGACGCGTTGCTGGACGGGCGCAACCAATATCCGCCGCTCACCGGCCTCCCTGAGTTGCGCCAGGCCGTCGCAGCGGCGAACCGGCGATTCTGGGGCTTGGAGATCGACCCGGATCGCGGTGTGGTGGTGACCAGCGGGGCGACCGAGGCGCTGACCGCGAGCCTGATGGCGCTGCTCGACCCCGGCGACGAGATTGTGCTCATCGAGCCGCTATACGACACGTATTTGCCGATCGTGCGGATGTTGGGTGCGGTGCCGAAACTGGTGCGGCTGCAACCGCCGGCGTGGGATTTGCCGCGCGAAGAGCTGGCCGCCGCGTTCGGGCCGCGCACCAAGGCTATTTTGCTCAATACGCCGATGAACCCTACGGGGAAGGTATTTTCGGTTGACGAATTGCGGTTCATTGCCGGATTGCTGCAACAGCACGACGCATATGCTATTTGCGACGAAGTATATGAACATCTGGTGTTTGCGCCGGCGGTGCATACGCCGCTGATGGCGCTGCCGGAGATGGCTGAGCGGTGCTTACGCATCGGCAGCGCGGGCAAGACCTTTTCGCTGACCGGGTGGAAGGTGGGCTATGTCAGCGGGCCGCCCGCACTGATCGGTGTCGTAATGAAAGCGCACCAGAACCTGACATTCACGACGCCGCCGAATTTGCAGCGCGCGGTGGCGCTCGGGCTGGTGAAGGACGATGCGTATTTCGCCGCATTGGCTGGTGGGCTGGCGGCCAAGCGCGATCGCTTGCGCGCCGGGCTGGCTTCGATCGGGTTTGGCGTATTGCCGAGCGCGGGCAGCTATTTCGTGATCGCGGATTATTCCGCGTTCGGCTTTGCCGGCGATGACCAAGCGTTTTGCCGGCATATTACCGAGCAATTCGGCGTGGCGGCGATTCCGGTGTCGGCGTTTTATGAAGGCGAGGCGCCGAGCCGGTGGATACGGTTCGCGTTCTGCAAGCAGGATTCGGTGCTGGATGAGGCGTGCGCTCGGCTGGGGCGGTTGCGGGCGCAGGTGGCGGCGTAAAGGAAGGAAGGCCTTCTTTTTTGAAAAAAAGAAGCAAAAAACTTTTGCTCATTTGGATCCGCGGCGCTTGGCATGGGCCACGGATGCCACCTAGAAAAAGTTTTTTGGTTCTTTTTTCAAAAAAGAACAGTTTCTTCGTCTAGAACTTCTTGATTGCGGTAAGTCCCACGGTCAGCGGCCGGAACGTAGTGTCCCGCAGCCCGGGCGAACTGACAGTATCCTGATATCGATACAGCGACACATGGCTGTTCAGCAGATTGTCGATGAACAGCGACACGTCCCAGCCGCCCTTCTTGGCGCCGGCGCGAACCGATACGAAATTGGTCGCCGGCGCGTTGCGGGTCAGCGCATCGTAGGAATAGGTCACCGCCGAGCCGGTGCGGTAATAGGGGCCGGCGAACTGATAGTCGATGCGGGCATAGCCCGCGGCCTCCATGGGCAGGTCGAAATTCTGCTGCGCGTTGGCGGTCGCGGTCCATTCCGGTGTCGCCAGGCTGTCGCCCTTCAGCGCAATGATATTGCTCTCCACGGTCTGCGTGGTGGTGTAGCGCGCGTCCGTCAGGCCGGCATTGCCGCCGATGTCGAGCCCGCCGCCGGCGGCCCAATCCGCCTGAATGTCGAAACCGCGGCTAACTGCGCTGCCAAGATTTCCAGTATAATAATAACCGCAGGTCGGCAGCTCCACCTGCTCCTGAATGTTTTTCCAGTTGATCCAGAAAACGCTTGCGTCGATGCGCAGACGCTGATCGAAGAAGGCGCCCTTGTCGCCTAACTCGTAACTCCAGGTGGAATCCGAATTGAAGGTGTGCGGCACGTCCTTGATGCCCAGCGTTTGCAGGTCGCCTTCGCAGGCGAGGATGCCGGCCACCGATTCGTTGGCGCCGCCGATGCGATAGCCCTCGGCGGCGGTAGTGTAGAGCATCTGGTCCGGCGTGAGCTGATACGAAACGGCGAAGCGCGGCGTGATCGGTAGTTCGGCCTTCGATCCGGCATAGCTGGTCGGCGCCCCCGGCCCGTATGGCCCGTCCTGAAGGTCATTATATTTGTATTTGCTCCGCGCCACGCGCAAGCCAACGGTGAATTTCAGGCCGGGCAGCGGCTGGTAAGTGAGGCTGCCGAACGCGGCAATATCGGTTTCCTGCACCGCATAGCGGTCGAGATACGAATATTTGCCGTCAACCGGCGCCTCACCGAAATAGCTGAGCGAGTTGCCTGGGCCATAGCCATAATATTGCGATAGATAATTCGCCACCTCGTCGAACGGTTCGGCGAAGGTGTTGTCGTTGCGCGATATGTCGTTCTGGAAATACAGGCCGGCGACCCAGGAAAACAGGCTGTCCGGCGAGTCGGTGGAGGTCAGGCGGACTTCCTGTGTCCAGTTCGCCTGGCGCATCAGGTAGGTGCCGACGGAGAGGTAATTCGGGACGCCGGGCAGTGTGATGCCGGCATTCGGCAGCAGGCCGGATAATTCGAACGATGTCGCGTCGAATTTGCTGTCATAGGCGCGGCGGAAATAGGATGTGACCGACGTGAGGCTGAAATCACCGAAATCGTACCCGATATTCAGGCTCGGCAGGATATAGGTGTCGGTGCTGGGCTGCGGAATTTGCGCGTAGTCGGTAAAGGCCGGGCCGGGCGGGCCGGAAAAATTCGGCGGCCCGTTTTCCCAGCTATAGCCGCGGTCACCGTTGAACACGCGCTGGAAGAAGATCGCCGGCGTGATCGTCAGCTCGTCGGTCGGCTTGAACATCAGCGCGCCACGGCTGACCAGCGAGTTGCCGTCATTGGCGTTTCGCGCCGCCAACTGGTCAGTGACCGGATTGACGCGATCGATATAACCGCCATCCTCGCGGTCCCACAGGCTGAAGCGAAAGCCGAGCTTGTCCTGCACGATCGGTCCGCCGACGGCGCCGCCGGTCTCATAGCTCGGGTCGCCACCATCGGTGAAGGACAACTCGCTACGGAAATAGCCGCTCCATGTGTCCACGCTGGGGGGTGGCGTAATGAA
>Ga0116229_10014851_pt1 | contig 10737 bp, 6 predicted proteins | sample S1TSphgellanicum_3_FD_87313 | JGI IMG/M metagenome (GOLD analysis project Ga0116229, IMG submission 87313) | Host-associated microbial communities from peat moss isolated from Minnesota, USA - S1T2_Fc - Sphagnum magellanicum MG | ecosystem: Host-associated > Plants > Peat moss > Unclassified...
AATAATTAAATAATTAATTAATTAATAAAGAAAATAAACTTTTATATTTTAATTTGAAAATTTCAGTTTGAAAAAAAGAGGGAAGAGGTTAAAAAAAAAAAAAAAAAAAAGGGTAGAAGAAGAGGTGGAGTGTGTTTTTATCAAATTTATAACCAATTTTTTAAATATAATTTTTAAAATCATTATTTATATTATATAATAGAGTAGTGTACTCTAATTGTTAAATTAACTTTCAAATTTTATAATTTTATAATCAATTTAGCTTTACTTTTATGAGAAAAAGGTGAGAATAATGGTAAGTAAAGAAAGGTGGAGATTTTATGATCAATTTAATAATCATTTTTTGTATAATTATCAAAAAATGAATAACATCATTTATTTTTTTCTCTTTTCACAATAATCACATCCAAGTAATAATATAAACACAAATAATAAAAATGACTATTAAAATTGCTCTTTTCACATTCAAGGTAATAAATAATAAGTAGAATAAAAGGAATACCCATTTTTTTGCTCTTTTCACATTCAAGTAATAAGTACAATAAAAATGAGTCCCCACTTTTGGCCCTATTCACATTCAAGTAATATATGTACCATAAATTGGGTAACCCTAAATTATCTTATGGACAAATTCAAGTAACAAGTACAATGAAATTGAATTATCCATTTGATCTTTTCACATTTCAAGTAATAAGTACAATAAATTGAAATATCCATTTTTTTATAAAAAATTTCATATCCAAGTACATAATAAGCTACAACAAAATTGAATACCCAATTTGCACTAATTTCCCATTTATAATACTCATTTGAGCTCTTTTCACATTCTTAATTTGAGTTTTGCTTGAGTTTTTAGGGTGCACTAACTAACTAACTTAACTAACTAACTTACATGGGTTCTAGTCCAACCACTCTTCTTTGTTGGGTAGTGCTTTTTTGGGTTTAGAGAAAGAGGAGTAGGTTTGAATTGAGGTTTAAGTAATTGGCTTTGTGAATAGGTAGCCCCCCACTTGGAGAGAATTGGTTTAGGGTTTAGGGTTTAAACCAACCCGTGACACTTTTTAAACCAAATACATCCATATTTTGGAATGAAAAAGTTGTCTCTTAATTCTTTGTTCGCACGGATGATAAGTGTTGATGAACATGTGTAGTGTTTGTTTTTCTCTCTATCCAAGGAAAAACATAGCACCAAGTACCCCATGTTTGGTCATAAAGGGAAGGAGATTTTTAAAAACAATTTAAAAATTTTTTAAGAAAAACTCTGGGCTTAAACTTGTTTGTTGTGCAGTTAGACCTGAGTTCCAGCATCTTGTATACCCAGATTTAATAAAATTTCATTACTTTGCAGATAACAAACAACCTTTAGAGGCTGAAAGAGAGTGATTTAGTAAAATTTCATTACTTTGCAGATAATAACAACCTTTAGAGGCTGAAAGAGAGTGATTTTGTAAAATTTCATTACTTTGCAGATAACAACCTTTAGAGGCTGAAAGAGGGGGATTTAATAAAATTTCATTACTTTGCAGATAACAACCTTTAGAGGCTGAAAGAGGGCGATTTAATAAAATTTCATTACTTTGCAGATACCAACCTTGAGAGGCTGCAAGAGGGTGATTTAATAAAATTTCATTACTTTGCAGATAACAAACAACCTTCAGAGGCTGAAAGAGAGCGATTTAATAAAATTTCATTACTTTGCAGATAACAACCTTTAGAGGCTGAAAGAGGAGGGTTTGAGGGATGGCCAATCAAAAGGAGGATCACTTTATGAATATCTCTATTGTTGAATGATGGTAAAAGGAGAGGAACGACATAATGCGATGTTCTTAAAAGGTGGAACAAAAAGCCATGCAACCTCTTTGCCTCGAACTAACGCAACCTTCTATTTCAGAAGGAATTTGTTGGTGGCTAGGAGCCATTTGTTGTTCTTCTCGGAATTTAGTTCCTTGGGTTTGAAGCATACACACACACACACAAACACACCTGGGAGGGTTTTCAAAATACACATACACCCAAGTTGCTTGGCTCTTCTTGGATCTACAACTAGGGTCAACAATACCAAATTAGCATAGAATATATATATATATATATATATGAAAATACTTTAGCCAAATTTGGCTATATGTTAGGGGAAAAACAACAGCCTTGGATTCTAGATAAAGGCACATTGTCTGGACTCTTGGGACAGATCCATTTTTTGTTGACCTTGCTTTACCACAAAGCAAGGATACTGTATTTGGATTCATTATAGAGTATAGTAGCTTAATGGAATTTTGGCCCCCTAGGTAATAATAGTAGTAGGTCTATTTTTATATGAGGATTTTTTTGGAAAGATGATATTTTGTTGGCTTGTGTTGAAACTTGAGATTAGTTATAATATAGAGTTATAATAATATCTTGAAGGATTTTGGTTTCTTTTAGAGGATTTTTTTTTGAAGATTGTATTTTTTGCATGGTGAAAAAATATTTGAGTTTCCATAATTCTTCTAAATTTGCCTTAAGACACCTTTTCTAATGTAAATGTCAAGGCCATATTGTGACACACCCCTTGTTGGGTTATTGAAGTTTGTTCCAAACAAACTATTATGAGTCACTCATGATTCATATCATGAACTAAGCATCCAATATTTCTTTCACTCATGATTCATATCATGAACTAATCATCCAATATTTCCTTCACTCGTGATTCATATCATGAACTAATCATCCAATACTTCCTTCACTCGTGATTCATATCATGAACTAATCATCCAATATTTCCTTCTATTTACCCCTCTCCATATCCACCCATGTCGTTTATGGAGTTTACAAAATTTGTATAAATGACATGATGGAACCCTCGCAAACTTCATTAAACAAAACACCCAGCCAAAGGGGAAGAGAAGGAACAAAGAGAGAGTGAGAGCGGACACCAAGTCCAAGGCTAGGAGAAGAGCAAAAGCCCAAAGGGGGTAACTAAGAGAGACAACAAAGGAACAAATCATGTTCCCGAACCTGTCCCCACATTACATGTACAAATTTTATGAGCTCTTTATGCACACCACTCATCCAAAAAAATCCTATATAAATTGTTAGTAAGTTTTTGTGGTAATCATTCATAGAAAAAATGGTCATCACCCTGAGGAAGATTTAGCCAAATCTGGCTATATAAACCAAATAAGAAGTACATTTTCTTTTTAAATCAACCTTCTATGTTTATTTATGGCTACACACTGAAAACCAAATATAGAAATCTGCAAATTTTTACCCTTTTTTATTTTCCTCACTCCTGGTGATTGAAACCCTCCAAAATCACTTCATTTTTATTTATACTTTTTTTTAAAATTTCACTTTAAAAAATGGTGAAATTTTGCCAGCAAAAATAAATAAATTTTGTTCTCCAAGATATCAATCCCAGTGCATTGAGAAAAAGTGATATCCGCCCAACATTGGCACATTAATATAAAGTATAGTCCAAAATGAGCATGGGCTTTTTTTCTCGACTATTTTTTTGGCGTTTTTAATTGGGTTTTTATTTGCAATTATGCCACAATGATTATCATGTCTTTTGGGAAGTCAAATTGTCGCTCATGTGTCCATCTTGGGTTTAGGGTTTAGGTCCTAAACCCTAAACCCTAAACCCACATTTGCCAACATTTTTAAAAATCCAACTACTTCAAACCTTAGAAGGAATGGGTACTAGAGTGAAAGAACTTGTGTGTGTGTGTGTGTGGATGGGTCCCTTGGCTTATGACTCTATAAATGCTTGAGAACAAGCTCCATCATTGCATGTCTTTTGTTCCATGATATAAATGATTGTACCTATCATGAGCCTCTCAAGCCTTGTAGAATCAGCCTTATGAGTCATGAGTCATGAGTCATGATCAATGTTTTTTTTTTTTTTTTCCCCAATTTTTTGATGTAGATGTTGTGTCCTTTGAAACATCTTTTCATTACTATTTGAAGAGGAGCTATACTTACATTTATAAATAAAGGAACCATAAGACACATAAGTAGTTCTTGGTTTTTCATGTTTTAATGTCAAAAATTGTTCTAATATTATAAATTTCTTTAATGTGTTTGGATGCAAATGTTTCTAATGTATTATGGAACATGTGAAATTATTTGGAATGAATGTAATGAGGATAAAATATTATTTTAAAATGTTAATTAAACATTGTAACCAATTTTTTAATATAAAAAGGTTGTTTAATGAACTCTTAAAGGCAAAAATGTCCATGGATGGTACCATTAAAAACCACTTCAAGAGATTCCTTGAATGATAAAACTAACTAAATCATATTCTTGGTTACTTTCCTTTAATTAATTTTCCAATTTTTCAATTATTTTTTCTCATGTTTATACATTGCATGCAAAAATATATGGTCTAAAATATTTGTTGGAATAAACAAAATGGGAATCACTACAATTTTTTTCCTAATGACAATGGCTATTTTCATAATCATGTTCATAAAAATTTGAAATGCATAATTAAAAAACTCCTACTCAATTAATTACTTATAGAATTCAAATAAAATACCATAAAAAGTATCTTGAAATTTTAATTCCCAAGAAAAAAAAAAGGTTTCAAATTTATATTCCTCACTAAAAAGTTTAAGGAAAGGAAACAACATTACATTCTTAAAATGTTTTTAAAATGTAATGATTAAGAATGTCAAAATTTTAAAAATATTTTTCATATTATTAAAATTTGAAAATCTATACAAGCTAATAAATGTAGTCACCAAGTTTTATTAATGAAAATCCTTGTTTAATCATTCTTTATACTTAAAGAAAGTTCAATGAGTCTAATAAATTAAGGTGTGATGTTTTTAGTCGTACCACCCAAGAATGTTTTTTCTTAAATGAAATAAAAGACTTGAAAATGACATAATTTTGAGAAGATTCTTTCAACATATCTTCACATAATTGTATAATGCAATATATTTATGGGCCATAAATTTTTTAAAAGGTCTTTTGCAACTTACAAATGAAATATTTCAAGTATATCTCAAGAATATTTTTAAATAATTAGCAATCACCTAAGTCCTTTTTCAAGGTGTGCCCTTGATTTTTTTATTCATGAATGTACCATTATCAAAATTGTTCATGTCCTATAAGGCATCATTGTTAGAAGAAACCATGGAACACAAGAAAAAAACCTAAATATAACCCTAGAAAAACTCCAAAAAATGTCAAAAAAACCCCTAAAAGGAACCCCTAGTAAAGTCCCCAAAACGCTTCAAAACAAGCTTCAAAAGAAACCTTTTGAAAAACCCTAAAAAAAGTTCTACAAAAATCTTCAAAAGAATGTTAAAAAAAAACCTAACAAAAAACCTAAAAGTAGCAAGAAGAAATGAGAAATGCTAAAAGAAACAAGAAGGAACAAAAAGTAAAAAATAAAATTAAAGGGACAAACTAAGATCCAAAAAATTCTCACAAATGAAAATGTTGTGATATTAATAACCTTACAAGAACAAAGTTAGAGAAACCTCAAATGGGTGACAAAAATAAATGGAGTTGCCACAAGTGAATGAAAAAAAAAAGGAGGAGTGGAAGAGCCCATTTATATAGTTATGTATAAAAACAACCCTAAAAGTCAAATGAGAGGAACTCAATACTTCAAAATAGAAATTTCTATTTTGAGGAGTCTCCATAGTTTCATTTTTTTGGAGAAATGGGTCAATGAAATTGGCTCGTTCCAAAAATGAATAAATTGAATTTGGGAGGCATCTCATCTAATTAATAGGAGAGGCGAATAGGAGAGGTAAGTCCATCATGAGTTTCACCTTGTCTTTTTTGTTGGCAAGTTTGTTTTTTGATAATAGAGTTATCCATAAAGTCACCCTGTCGTCACCCTGTCTTTGGGCCTGCTTTCACCCTCTATCCCCTCTTTCAGTGGCATATGCAAAGTAATGAAATTTTTATTAAATCTGAGTATGAAATGTTGAAACTCAGCATTTGATGCACAAGGTTTGAGGGTAATTATAGTAGTTGTACCAGGTAGGAGGAGCAACGAAAATATACATGTGTAACGTGAGTGGAGGCGCTCAGGAAAAAAGGGAAAGACAGGTTGGGAAACTCAGTTCACCACCAAAATTGATGGAAAAACTAGTTTGGGTTCCAGTTAGTTATTTTGGTTTCCAAAATTTTCATTCCCAGTTACGTGTTTGACTTATGCCTTAATCATTGTTGTTGTTCTATTGCTTCAGTTCAGGGTTTAGGGTTTAGGGTTCGTGTAAGGAACTAGTAGGATTCGGTGCTCTCAAAGGTCCGCTTGCTTGGCGATGATGGAGCCTGCTCTGTTCTCAGCTGCAAATCTGTTTGACGCTCACTCCTCTGGTACCTTCTTCTTCTTCCTTCCTTCCTTCCTTCCCTCAGCCTCATCCATTCCTGCTATGATGTATGGTGTCTTCCACTACCATGCATTGTTTCTTTTGTTTCTTTGTTTCTTGCAACATGCAGCATCGGTAATAAAGCAAGCAAGCCGTGCAAGTGAGATGATGGTAATCCATCGGCACCTCCTCCTCCTCCTCCTCCTCCTCCTCCTCATGGTGACGACAGTCTTGTTGTTCTTTGAAATGCAAAATGATGTGAGATGGGAAAGGGTGGGGGTAATTGTATCCTCCCGGGGGATGTTTGTGTGTGCACAGATGACTCTGGTGGTTCAGAATCGGAGAACGGCTTTGTTCAGCGAGATCATGCATTTCCTGGTGGCATGGTAACTCCTCTGAAGTTCATTGCAAACGGGCTTCTAGGGTTTAAGTAGTTGCTTTTGTTTGCAGGAACAGCTTTTTTCTTGTAGAGATCCATGAGGTTGAGATCATGAGGTATACACACAAGTTCCAACTACCCTGCTGCAGCTGAATCCCTACAATGAAGTACTGTGCATGAAGAATCAGAAGTGATACAACTTAGCATTGTACCCTTAGGAGTTCTGCCTTGGTTTTGTAGAAGCTGGCCTGTGAAAATCGCTGCTGTCTCGGTTTCTTAGGAGGAGTTGAGGGTGCTGGATGCTTGCTCATGTGGAGGAGACAGTGGTGTTTTACTTTTTTTGTTTTTACATGCACATGATGGTTGCAATTTCAGGTGCTACAGATCCGAGAATTTGAGTTCCACCAAGTGAATGCCAATCTACTGTGGCCTGGAACTTGCATGTTTTCAGAGTGGCTATTCAATCACCTGGGTTTACTTAATGGGCGCCGAATTCTGGAGCTTGGCAGGTTGAGACTATTCTTCTCTGTTATTTATTGATGTTGCCCTCTCTGTCTAGATGCATATGCTTATTCCAAGGACCTTGAATGGTGTGGGTTGACTGTCTGATATAGCTGCTGGTGGTAGAGTTTGGCAGTAGCAACACATTTTATCATGGGTTTTTTCTTTCTTGGTATAAACCTGTCAGTATTTCAGAAGAAATTATCTCTGATATGATGTTGCAGTGGGACAGGAGCACTGACTATTTTCCTGAAGAAAGCTTTCAATCTTGATATTACCACCTCTGACTATGATGATGAAGAGATAGAACACAACATTGCCTTCAATTGTCAAGCTAATGGGGTTGCTGTGTCTCCTCACATTAGACGTGAGCACTTTCTACCTTCCCTGATTGTCAAGCTGCTCCCTCTCTCTTTTTCAAATTTGCAGTCTTTCAAAATTACCTGTCCAAGTGTGGAACTCTTGTAGTATTTAAGGTGTCATCGATAACTTAACCTACTTGAGTCTGAAATGCTCTGAACATCTCTTGACTGGCTCTCTGTCATAGGAAGTGCTGTTGCATGATTTCAAAGAAACAAAGATAGCTGCTTTGGCAAACTTGGGTTGTCATTCACCGAAAAACTTGCGTATTTTGTGGTTTTCAGTAGTTAGTTGGTTCGTGAGCTGTTTACCAATGCAGGAATCAGAAACTATTTGACATGCATCTGTACTTCACATGCATTGGGGTTGAGCCTGAATATCTGCTCAGCACTCTTGCCTAAATATCTGTGGGAATGGCAGATACATGGGGTGATGACTTTCCAGTTGATAAGCCAGACTGGGATCTGATTCTCGCAAGTGATATTTTGCTTTGTAAGCTCTATGACCTTGGTTTCCTCAGGTCTGGTAAACTTTGTTCTAGATGAGGAGAATCTGATTTGTGACACTGTGCCAAAATGGAACTCAAATTTCTTTCTTTGGTGTGTTTTCAGCTAATTGAAGTGAGGTTGACTAGGTTGTAAAACAAGCTCAAAGCTTGCAGGATGACATGCTAGGAGTTTTGCTGACAGCATATGGAAGCATATGATTTTGGTGGGCTGGAACAGATGTGAAGCAATACCCAAACCTGATTACAACACTTACTTTCCTCTTACTCAGATGGAACCCTCAATGTACACTGGGGGAAACTCAAAATGTTTCACACCATATTGACCAAGGAGAGGGTAAGGAAGTTCTGTATGAAGCAAAGTCTGCAGATACAGATGTCAAGGAAGAATCTGAGGGCCAAAGAAAGACAAAAATTATTGCTGTTCCCACCACTCTTCCAAAACCATGTTTCTTGATGAGTTGGCGACGAAGGATTCCCAAACAAGACGAAGATGTTTTCTTCAATGGCTGTAGAGCAGCAGGTTTGTGTGTGATCAATTATGGCTCATGTGTGTACTGTATCTCACCAAACCGCGAACAATAATATTCAGTTACTGGCTGGACACCCACTGTCAGAAGCTGAAGAAGCCATGGGCTAGTCATGGCACCCACTGTTAGGAACTGATGAAGCCATGGGTAGTCATGGCAACCACGATTGGGAGCTGATGAAGCCATGAGTAGTCATGGCACCCACTGTCAGAAGCTGATGAAGTTGCTGGGTAGTCATGGCACCCACTTTCAGGAGCTGATGAAGTCATGGGATAGTCATGGCAGCTTGTTACTGCTATTCATGATGAAGAAGTTGAATGTGATCTAAATTGATTAGCAAATTGTGGAATGGAATTATCAAATCCCAAGTCCTCAAGTTCTAATTGGAGATAAAAACTTGACAGGTAGCATGATTAGAGATTTAGTGATTCTTGCGATTGTACTGCCTGCTGCCTCAAAGATATCCTTCATGGGACAAAGTGCAGCTATTTCTGGGAGATGTGGTAATAATCTCTTTGGACACTGCAGCACAGCAGAAGTAGAAGTAGAAGTAGAAGAAAAGTAGCAGTAGAAGAACTTGGGCTCATGTACGTATTGACAAATTGCACAGGAACTCTCCTGGCAAAGTCTTCTCATGTTTGCATCCTATTTCTGCTAAGGTATTTGAGTGACCTCACACTATTGAGGGGAGGTTTTGTTCTCTGGAACAAAATTGTAGAGTTACAAGTGTAATGTGTACGTTCTGCCATGTTTTGTGGCCCCAAATTTGATGTTACACTCAATCCCTTTGGTACCTTGGTGCATCATATCTCTCTCTCTCTCTCTTAACTAAAAAACATCAACACTGAGTATCCAGTTTGGAGTTTAAACGGCGAGGTGGGAGTCAAATAGAGGGCCCATATAATTCATCTAAGGCCTTTACATGGCATAAAGGTCAATGGGTGTATGTAAGATAGGAATGGACAATGGATGTAGGGCTAGCAAAGGATAGTGTATCCTAGGGTTAGAAAAGCATTGTTTGTTTGTGTTTTTTTGGAGAAATTTTGTCAAATGGTATATATATATATATATTTTTAATTGGCAAAAATTTTATGTTTTTCGAGTTCTTTAGTCACCAAATCTTGAAAGAAAATCCTATTTAAAAAGAAAATTACCAGATTCTACCCTAAGTTCCAGCAGGTAATCAAAAGTATAGAAGGATGCTAGATTTTTATTTTTTTTAATATATTTTTTGGTGTCAAATCTGGCTAAATCATCTTATGGATAGATCACCATTTGAGCAACATCACAAAACTGGGGGAATTTTTTATTAAAGTTTGTATTCATAAGAACTTGAACCTTTTGCATTGAACTTTGCACAAGTGCAAAACCCTTGATGTACAAAGCATTAAAGTTTTTGTGTCTAAGAAAATGTTGGTCCTATACAAAATTCAACTTGAACATGCAAAAGTGTCTAAGAAGATGAAACCCTGGCAAGCTTTATCAAACAAAGCACCCAGGAAAGGGGGTAAAGGAAGAACAAAGAGAAAGGACCCAAGTTTGAGCTAGAAGCTCAAAAACCCAAGGTGGGCCACAAAGGGGCAAAGGAACAAATTATGTTCCTAAGCCCCTACCACCACCAGATGCAAGAAGCAAATTGGAGGAGGAAAGGGACGAGAAACTTGAAAGCCTAGTAAACCTAAAAGAGCCTTCATTTGCAATGATAATGTGTCTCAAAATAGAAATAGCTTGTATTTTCTGCAAGGCTATCGACATTTTCCGCCTATAGAAGGCATGTAGAATTACCAAAGGAAGGCCATTGGTGCCCTTTGGTGATCATGCCATGTTGGCACATATGTGAAGAAAGTCATGCGCTCGTTGGTATGTGCACCCAAAAACCTTTATGGCAAGGGGAGGGAATGTGTATGTTGGGTGCTAATTCTGATAAAGTCCTTCCTTTGTTTGAGTCGCGATTGTTGTGACCACCTTGTGAAATGAAACAATTTGAAAAATCAAATCCATTCGGGTGGGATCAACAATGACCATATTAGGTAAGGTGCGAATGCCATCAACTAATAACATGATGTCAACCCATTCACAAGAAGATTGAAGGGAAGGTGGTCGAAGGACCTGGGTTTGCTCACATGAAACATGAAACCCAATGTTTCT
>Ga0116229_10014852_pt1 | contig 10737 bp, 8 predicted proteins | sample S1TSphgellanicum_3_FD_87313 | JGI IMG/M metagenome (GOLD analysis project Ga0116229, IMG submission 87313) | Host-associated microbial communities from peat moss isolated from Minnesota, USA - S1T2_Fc - Sphagnum magellanicum MG | ecosystem: Host-associated > Plants > Peat moss > Unclassified...
CGTCGATGGCGCGGCGCACGCACGCGGTCGCCGGCATCAATGCCGACTACTTCGACATCACCAACACCAACCAACCGCTCAACGTGGTGGTGCGCGGCGGCGTGCTCGAACGCACGCCCTCGAAGCGCGTCGCGCTGACCGTCGCCGCCGGCGGCAGCGTCGCGATGGGGCCGGTCAGCTTTGCCGGCACCGCGACCTACGGCGCGACGCAACTGCCGTTGACCACGGTGAACGAGTGGCCGCCGCAGGGCGGCGCCGGTCTGCTCACGCCCGCCTACGGCGCGCTCGCGGCCGCACCGGGCGTCGTGGTCGCGCACCTCGAGCCGCTCGACACGATCGCGGGCACGCCCGGCACGTATCGCGTCGACGACGTCGGCCCGGCCCAGCCGGGTCCGGTGATCGGCACGACGCTCGGCTTCGGGCCGGCCGCCCTCGCGCGCGCGGCGCCGCCCGCGCCCGGCGACACCGTGCGCCTCGCGTTCGATACGACCCCGCCGGCCGGCACGCTGACGGCAGCCGTCGGCGGCGGTCCGCTGCTCGTCTCGGGCGGCGTCGCGGTCGCGGATCCGAACAGTCCTGCGCCCGAGGAAACCAACGTGCGCTTTCCGGTGGCGGGCGCGGCGCGCGAGCCCGACGGCACCGTGCTCTTCATCGTCGTCGACGGCCGCCGCGCGGCGGTGTCGATCGGCCTCACGCGGCCGCAGTTCGCGGCGCTGATGCTCGCGTTCGGCGCGGTCGACGGCATGGCGTTCGATTCGGGCGGTTCGGCGACGCTCGTCGCGCGCGTGCTGGGCGATGCGGAGCCGGCCGTGCTCAACGATCCGAGCGACGGGATCGAACGGCCCGTCGCCGACGGACTCTTCGCCTACAGCGACGCGCCGGCCGGCCTGCATCCGCATTTGATCGTGCGCCCCGCGTCGTTCGTCACCGTGCCCAACGCGTCCGGCGCCGATCCGGCCGTTGCGATGACCCGGTTCGCGGGCGCGATCGTCGACGATGCGGGCGGTCTCGTGCGTCGCGCGACCACGCTGCCCGTCGCGCTCGATCCCCTCGCCGGCGAGCACGTCGTCATCGTCCACGACGAGACGGGCACCTACGCCGCGCGCGTGTCGTACCGCGTCGTCGAGCGCATCGCGCGGCTCGCGATCGTGCCGGCGCCGGCCGATCCGCCCCCCGGCGGCGACGTGACGCTCGACCTGCGTGCCTGGGATGCCGCGGGCGATCAGATCCGGCTCGGCAGCGCCGCGACGGCGTGGACGATCGACGGCGTCGCGAGCTCGCATCCGCCGGCGCTGCGGATCGCCGGCGTTCGCCACGATTTCAGCGCGAGCGCGTCGCTCGACGGCGCGACGTCGACGATCGTCGTGCGCGTCGGATCGCATCCGGTCGCGATCGCGCAACCGGAACTCGCGCTTCCCTACGATCTCGGCGGCAACGCGCGAGCGCAGTACGCGAACGTCGCGATCGATCTGCCCGGCGAACCGCTCTCGTTCGGCATCGAGGCGTTCGGCGACGGCAGCGGCGTGCCGTTGCGCGCCGCGTTCGTGAATCGCTACGGTGAGAAGCACGCGCTCACGCTGGCGCGACACGTCGATTGGACCGGCTGGCAGCGGCTCACGATCGCGTTGCCGCCCGACCTCAACCCGCCGATCCGCCTGACCGCGATCTACGTGGTGCCCTCGCTCGGCGGGCCGCCCGTTCGCGCCGCGGGAATGCTGCGCTTCCGTTCGCTCTTCGTCATCGTCCCGGGGATGTCACCGTGATGCGCCGGCTCTGGCTGTTCGTTCTGCTCGCCGCAGCGTGTGCGCCGGCCGCCGCGGCGGCGCCCGTGCCCGGCGTCCCGGTGCTGATGTATCATCACGTGAACGTGGTGACGCCGCGCGATGCGGTGGGGCGTTCGCTCACGGTCGAGCCGAGCGTGTTCGCCGCGCAACTCGCGTGGTTGCGCGACCATCACATCGCAACGATCACCGCCGATCAACTCGCGGACGATCTCGCGCGCGGCATCCATCCGCAGCATGTGATCGTCTTGACGTTCGACGACGGCTATCGCGATGCGGCGACGGTCGTCGCGCCGCTGCTCGAGCGCTACGGCGACCGCGCGAGTTTCTACGTGAGCGCCGGGTTTCTCGGCGACGGCCGCCACCTGACGTGGACGCAGTTGCGCGCGATGCGCGCGGCCGGCATGGAAATCGGGTGTCACGGAACGCATCACCTCGACTTGGCCACGCTCGATCGCGCGGCGGCGCAACGCGAGGTCGGGCGCTGCGTCGACACGCTCGCGAAGTATCTCGCTCGCCCGACCACCTACGCGTACGCCGCCGGCCGCTGGAACGCGACGACGCTCGCGATCCTCGCCGGCGAGCGGCTCAAGGCCGCTTGGACGGAGCGGCCGGGCACGGTCACCTCGCTCGCGGCGCCGTACACGCTGCCGCGCCGGCGCATCGCTCGCGACGCGGATCTGGCGTCGTTCGCCGCGCTCGCCACGCCGTAGACGAACGCGGCGGGCATGATTTCGTGGCCGCTCCGCTAACCTCGACCTCATGATCGCGGTTGTTCTGGCCGGCATCCTCGCGTTGACGACGCCCGAGCCGGCGTGCGCGGGGCCGGATATCTCCGTCACCGCGCTCCACGTGCACCTCGTGAAGGGCTCGGCCAAAGCGAACCTGCCCGATCGCTTCCTCATCACCGCCGATCTCTCCAACGTCGGAACGGCGGCGCAGCAACCGGGCATCGCGCAACGCGCCGAACTCGTTCGCGGTGGATCGGTCGTCGCGACGCAACCGTTGCCCTCGCTTGCGGGCGGCATCACGTATCCGCTGCAGTTTCGCGTGTTCCGCGATCCGGCGCAGCGCAAGGACCCGCTCCAAGTGCTCGTGCGGTACGTGCTCGACGAGCCGGGGAAGATGCCCGTCATGAACTGTTCGGGCGCGAACGACGAACTGCAGAAGATCTTCTAGATGCACGTGCGCCTCGAGCGGCGCGAAGGCGACGAATCGACGATCACGCTGGGCGCGCGCGTTACGTTCGCCGCCTCGCTCGCGCGACTCACGTATCCGACGCGCACCGGCGCGACGTTGCGCATCGACGGCGTGGTCGCGGGTGCGTTCGACGGCAAGCACGCGACGATCGACGTGCCGTGGCCCGGAGGCGAGCACGACCTCACGCTGACCGTGGAAGCGCGCTCGCTGCCGATCGCCGGATTGCCCGCGGGCGATGGCGTGCGCTGGCGCCTGATGCTGGCGCGCGCCGAGCAGACGCCGCATGCGGAACTCGGGATCGCCGTCTCACCCGCGGCGTACGGGGCGCTCGCCGGCGCCGCCGCGCACGAGCCGCCGATGGTCGGCCACGCGCACCTCGACGTCGCGTGGCTGTGGACGTTTGCCGAGACGCGGCGCAAAGCGGTGCGCACGTTCGCGACCGCGCTCCGTCAACTCGAACTCGACGATCGCTTCGTGTTCGCGCAGAGCCAACCGCAACTCTATGCGTGGGTCGCGGCCGACGAGCCGGAGCTCTTCGCTCGCGTGCGCGCGCGCATCGGGCACGGCTTCGATGCGAGCGTGGCGTCGATGTGGGTCGAACCGGATCTGCACGCACCGTCGGGCGAATCGATCTTGCGCCAATTCGCCTACGGCGTGCGCTACGCGCGCGAGTCGCTCGGCGTGACGCCCGACGTCGTGTGGCTGCCCGACACGTTCGGGTTCCCCGCGACGCTGCCGACGCTCGCCGTGCATGCCGGCATGCGTTTCTTCGCGACGACGAAGCTGCAGTGGAACGAAACGACGCGCTGGCCGTATCCGCAGTTCCGCTGGTACGGCGACGACGACGCGTGTTTGCTATCGGCGGTGCTCGACAAGTACGATGGTCCGGCGACGCCCGCGCGCGCGAGCGTCGCGGGCGACCGGCACGAGCTGCTCGTGCACGGCTACGGCGACGGCGGCGGCGGTGTGACCGATGCGGAACTCGCCGGCGCCGATCGCGCGACGCGCCCGTGGCGCAGCGTCGGCGCGTGGTTCGCGGACGTCGCGACACGCGCGCTGCCGGCGTGGCGCGGCGAACTCTATCTCGAAACGCATCGCGGCACCTACACCACGCACCGCGACGTGAAAGCGCGCAACGCCGCGCTCGAACGCGCGCTCGGCGAAGCCGAAGAACTGGTGGCCTGGTGCGCCGCCGTGCGCGCGCCGGCGAGCGTGATCACACCGCTCGCCGAAGATCTGCGCAACGCGTGGCCGCTCGTGTTGAAGAATCAGTTCCACGACGTGCTCGCCGGCACGGCGATCGCGCCGGTCTATCGCGACGTCCACGCCGACTACGATCGCGCCGAGCGCATCGTCGAGCGCGTCGCGGCGGGTGCGCGCTCGCTGCTGCCGCGTGCCGACATCCTGCGGCAGCCGACGCCGGTCGCGCCCCGCGCCGACGACGACGGCTTCACGTTCGCGAACGACCTGCTCACGGCGCGCGTGCGGCGCGATGGCACGCTGGTCGATTTGCGCGGCGTCGATGGCCCGAACGTCGTGTCGATCGCCAACGGCCTGATGCTGTACGTCGACACGCCGAAGCGGTGGGACGCGTGGAATCTCGACGCGTCGTACGACCGCCATCCGCGCCGGCTTCGGCCCGGCGCCGCGCGCATCGTCGACGACGCGCTCGAGGTCGAGCTCGCCGGCGACGGCGCGGCGATCGTCATGCGCCTCGGGCTCAACGCCGGCGAGCCGTATCTGCGCGCCGAACTCGCGGTGCGCTGGCAGGCGACGCATCGCATCCTGCGCGTCGAGCATCGCTTCGCGTTGCAGACGACCGATGCGCGCTTCGGTCAGCCGCACGGCACGATCGTGCGCACCGGCGCGCCGCAGACGCCCGCCGAAGGGACGCGCTTCGAAGTGCCCGCGCAACGCTGGGCGCACGTGACCGACGGCGCGCACGGCGCGGCGATCTTCGCGCCCGACACCTACGGCTGGAACGTGCAGGCGCTGCGCGCCGGCGGAATCCGCATCGGCGCGTCGCTGCTGCGTTCGCCGGCCTGGCCCGACCCGACCGCGGATCGCGGCGACCATACGATCGCCTACGCGATCGCGCCCACGGCGGGTGCGACGATCGGCGACCTCGAGGGAGCGTGGCGCGACTACGCGGAGCCCGAGCGCGTCCGCTTGTTCACCTGCGACGATCCGGCCGTGCTCGTCGTCGCGACCAAGCCGGCCGACGACGGTGACGGCATCATCGTGCGCGTGCGCGAGTGCGACGGCGCCGCACGGCGCGTCGAACTGATCTGCGGCGGACGCATGCGTGAGGCCCAGGCGGTCGACGCGTGCGAGCGGCCCGTCGCGGGCGAGGCCGCGGTGGAAGGCGAACGGCTCTCGTTCATGTTGGCCGCCTCTTCGCTTCGCTCGTTCCGGGTACGCTCGTGACCGTGAACCACATGCCCATCGATACCGTGCTCTTCGACCTCGACGACACGCTGCACGACGACTCGGCGGCCTACAAAGCGGCCGCCAAGCGCGTCGCCGAGGACGTCGCGCGCGCGCGCGGCATCGCAGCGCCGGCGTTGCTTGCGGCGTACATCGCCGAAGCGAACGGGTTTTGGAAGAAGCTCTCGACCGAGCACCTCACGACCGCGATCCACGACACGCGCGTGCAGCTCTGGTACGACGCGCTCTCCGCCGTGGGTCTCGACGACATCGCCCTCGCGCGCGTGTGCGCCGATGCCTACAACGCCTACCGCGCCGAGGAACTCGAGCTCTCGCCGGGCGCGCTCGAATTGCTGATCGCGCTGCGCGAACGCGGCTGCCGCATCGGCATCGTCTCGAACGGGTTCTCCGCGACCCATCACGACAAGATCGACCGGCTCGGATTGCGCGCGCACATCGACGGTCTCTTCCTCGCCGACGAGATGGGCATGGTCAAGCCCGATCCGCGGGTTTTCGCACACGCCTGCGCCGTGCTCGGCAGCGAACCGTCGCGCTCGGCGATGGTCGGCGACCGGTACGATCGCGACATCACCGGCGCGCACGAGGCGGGCCTGTTCACCGTGTTGATCGACGTGCACGCCATTCCGATTCCCGACGGCGCCGTGCCGCCCGATGCCGTCGTCGGAGCGATCGGCGACGTGCTGGCGGTGCTTCCCCTGGCCAAGCAAGAGGCGTCCACCGGTGCCCCGAATCGATCGCCCGGATAGCAACGCCGGCGCCGCTGGGAGTTCACGTGCAACCGCAGTCCTTTGAGAACGTCTTCGCGCGATCGTGGCAGTTGCTGCAGCGAAACTGGATCATCATCGTGCCGGGGATCGTCGTCGGTCTCATCGTCGGCATCGTCAACGATGTCGTCGCTCCGCCGCAGACCTACGGCGATCCGACGACGACCGGCGGCGTCGTGACGCACGGTCTCGCGCGCGCCGTCGGCGACATCATCGCGGGCGCGGTCGGGATCGCGGGCTTCGTCGTCACGCAATGCTACACGGTCGGGATGGCCGGTGCGGCGTGGATGCGCGGCCGCGCGACGTTCAGCGACGGCGCATCGGCGCTGCGCGACGATGCGGGCAACGTGCTCGGTGCGGCGATCGGCCTCTTCGTGCTCGGCGTGCTCGCGGTCGTCCTTGCGATTTTTACCCTCGGCCTCTCGCTCGTCGTCTACTACCTCTTCATGCTCTACGCGATGCCGTCGGCGGTGGTCGGGAATCACGCCGGCTTCTCGGCGATCCGCGAGTCGTTTGCGATCGCGCGCGCGAAGTTCGGCACGACGCTGATCATCGGGCTCGTGCTCGGCGCCATCGCGGCGCTCGCGACCGTGGTCGCGCTGGTCTTCGCGTTCGCGCCGCTGCTCGGCCCGATCGTGGCGGCCGTGATCTCCCAAACGGTCGTCGCGTTCTCGTCGCTGATCGTGGTCGGTGAGTACCTCAACCTCCGCGGAACCCCCGAACCGCCCCCGCAGGTCTACTGAAAAATGAACGTGACGACCATTCGGATCGCCGCCATCGTCATCGGCATCGCGCTCTTCCTCTACGCCGAATTCCGCGACGCGGCCAACGAGAAGAAGCCGTACACCACCGGCCGCGACCGCTACGGTACGTTCTACGAGGACGCGACCGTGCTCGCGCTCCGGCTCGCCGGCGTGGGCTTCGTCGCCGTCACCCTGCTCACGTGGGTGATCGGCAACCGCAACGCCTCGCTCCTCTAAGCCCGCCGCGGGCGGCCGCTCCTCCGCGGCGGCTGCAACGAGCGGCACCCCGGCCGTGTCCAACAGAGGCATGACGCCGGCTCCCTCGCACGCCCTTGACGCGATCGTCATCAAGGGCGCGCGCGAACACAACCTCAAGAACATCGACATCACCCTTCCGCGGAACCGGCTCATCGTGGTGACGGGCCTCTCCGGTTCGGGCAAATCGTCGCTTGCCTTCGACACGATCTACGCCGAGGGCCAGCGCCGCTACGTCGAGTCGCTCTCGTCGTACGCCCGCCAGTTCCTCGGGCAGATGGAGAAGCCGGACGTCGACTACATCGAGGGGCTTTCGCCGGCGATCTCGATCGATCAGAAGTCGACCTCGCGCAACCCGCGCTCGACGGTCGGCACCGTCACGGAGATCTACGACTACCTGCGCTTGCTCTTCGCGCGCATCGGCAAGCCGCATTGCTATCAGTGCGGCCGCGAGGTCGCAGCGCAGAGCTCCGAGCAGATCGTCGATCAGATCATGGCGCTGCCCGAAGGCACGCGCATCCAATTGCTCGCGCCGGTGATCCGCGGCCGCAAAGGCGAGTACGCGAAGCTCTTCGAGGAGATCGGCAAAGAGGGCTTCGCGCGCGTGCGCATCGACGGCGAGATCAAAGAGCTGCGAGACAAGATCGATCTCGACAAGAAGAAGAAACACACGATCGAGGTCGTCGTCGACCGGCTCGTGATGAAGGCCGACATCCGCAAGCGGCTCACCGATTCGATCGAGACGACGCTGCGTCTCTCGAGCGGCATCGTCGCGGTGCTCTATGAGGAAAAGGGCGCGAAGACGGCGCAGGAGCTGACGTTCAGCGAGGCCTTCGCGTGCGCGCACTGCGGCCTCTCGTTCCAGGAGCTCGAGCCGCGCCTGTTCTCGTTCAACTCGCCGTTCGGCGCGTGTCCCGCGTGCAGCGGTCTCGGCGTGAAGATCGAGATCGATCCGTGGAAGGTGATCCCCGATCGCACGAAGTCGATCGCCGACGGCGCGATCGTGCCGTGGTCGAAGTCGATCGGCGGCGGCCGTTTCCCCTCGATGAACCCGTATTATCTGCAGCAGGTCGAGCGCGTGCTGCGTTCGCGCCGCGTGAAGACGACGACGCCGATCGAGAACATGCCGGCGGATCTGGTCGAGACGATCCTCTACGGCAGCGACAAGAAGCAGAAGTTCGCCTATGAAGCGCGCAGCGGCCACACCTGGGAATACGAAGCCGCGTTCGAAGGCGTGATCAACAACCTGCAGCGCCGTTTCAACGAGACGACCAGCGACTACGTCAAGGAAGACATCGAGAAGTACATGTCGGCCACGACGTGCGGTGTCTGTCACGGCGCGCGGCTCAAGCCCGAAGCGCTCGCGGTCACGGTGAACGACAAGAACATCAACGACGTCACGACGATGTCGGTCGAGGTCGCCGAGTCGTTTTTCGGCACGCTGAAGACGACCGATCGCGAGGCGCAGATCGCAACGCAGATCCTCAAGGAAATCCGCGCGCGGCTGGGCTTTCTCACCAACGTGGGCCTCGGCTATCTGAACCTCTCGCGCACGGCGACCACGCTCTCGGGCGGTGAGTCGCAGCGCATTCGCCTCGCGACGCAGATCGGCTCGTCGCTCGTCGGCGTGCTCTACATCCTCGACGAACCGTCGATCGGCTTGCATCAGCGCGACAACGATCGGCTCCTCGCCACGTTGCAGACGCTGCGCGACATCGGCAACACGCTGATCGTGATCGAGCACGACGAGGACACGATGCGCGCGGCCGACGTGATCGTCGACATCGGCCCGGGCGCCGGCGCCGAAGGCGGCCACGTGCTCTCGGTCGGGCCGATCGAAGACATCCTCGCCAACCCGATCTCGCTGACCGGCGCGTATCTTTCGGGCCGCCAGTTCATCGCGATCCCGAAGCACCGCCGCACCGGCAAAGCGATGCTGCGCGTGAAGAACGCGAAGGCGAACAACCTCAAGGGCGTCGACGTCGACATTCCGCTGGGCACGTTCACCTGCGTGACGGGCGTGAGCGGCAGCGGCAAGTCGACGCTCGTGAACGAGGTCGTGGTCAAGGCGCTCAACCAGCACCTGCACCACATGCCGGCCGGCGGCACCTATGGCACCGTCAAGGGTGCGGAAGAACTCGACAAGATGGTCGTGATCGACCAGTCGCCGATCGGCCGCACGCCGCGTTCGAATCCCGCGACCTATACCGGTGCGTTCGACTTGATTCGCGAGCTGTTCTCGATGACGCCGGAAGCGAAGCTGCGCGGCTACACGCCGGGACGCTTCTCGTTCAACGTCAAGGGCGGCCGCTGCGAATCGTGTCAGGGCGACGGCATCATCAAGATCGAGATGCACTTCCTGCCCGACGTCTACGTGCCGTGCGAAGTGTGCAAGGGCAAGCGCTACAACGCGCAGACGCTCGAGGTGAAGTACAAGGGCAAGTCGATCTCCGACGTGCTGGAAATGCGCGTTGATGAGGCGAGCGAACTCTTCGGCGCGATTCCGCGAATCGCGAACAAGCTCAAGACGATCGCCGAGGTCGGCCTCGGGTACATCAAGATGGGTCAACCCGCGACGCAGCTCTCGGGTGGCGAGGCGCAGCGCATCAAGCTCGCGACCGAACTCTCGAAGCGCGCCACCGGCCGCACGTTCTACGTGCTCGACGAGCCGACGACCGGGCTGCACTTCGCCGACATCCACAAACTGCTCGACGTGTTGCAGCGGCTCGTCAACGTGGGCAATACGGTGCTGGTGATCGAACACAACCTCGACGTGATCAAGACCGCCGACCACCTGATCGACCTCGGACCCGAGGGCGGAGACCGCGGCGGAACGATCGTCGCGACCGGCACGCCCGAAGCGATCGCCGCGGTCGCGGCCTCGTATACGGGCCACTATCTCAAGGCCGTGCTGGCCGACGAGCGCGCCCACGGTCTGCACGTCGATCCGGCGGCCATCGCCGAGCGCGAACGTGCCAATTTGGCCTCGCTCGACGGTTTGGTGGCAAACGGTCGCGTCGCCGTCGAAGCCTAGCGCATGACCACGTTTGCGATGGCGATCCTGGTGTGCTCGAATCTGGCACGCTCGCGCGAATTCTACCGCGACGTGCTGATGCTCAAGATCGCGACCGACGCGTTTCCGGATTGGGTCGACTTCGATCTCGGCGAGGGGAAGCGGCTCGGGCTGCACCCGGTCAGCCCGTCGCTCGCCGTGCGCCCCGGCTCGATGCAGCTCGGCTTCCACGTGGAGAATGTCGACGCGTTTACCACCGACGCGCGAACGGCCGGCGTGAAGGTGCTGCAAGAGCCCTACGAGCAGGCGTTCGGGCGCTGCGCCGTGATCGCCGATCCCGACGGCTACGTCATCCAGGTGTTTTCGCCGAAGCACGCTGCCGCCGCCCGGCGGTAGGGATCCGTGGTGCGTCCGGCCGAGCGCGTGCGCGAGCTGCGCGCGCAGATCGACGAGGCGAACTACCGGTACCACGTGCTCGACGACCCGCAGCTGGCGGACGCCGAGTACGACCGGCTGCTGCGCGAGCTGATCGA
>Ga0116229_10014853_pt1 | contig 10737 bp, 11 predicted proteins | sample S1TSphgellanicum_3_FD_87313 | JGI IMG/M metagenome (GOLD analysis project Ga0116229, IMG submission 87313) | Host-associated microbial communities from peat moss isolated from Minnesota, USA - S1T2_Fc - Sphagnum magellanicum MG | ecosystem: Host-associated > Plants > Peat moss > Unclassified...
GGTCTCCGTTCCGCGCTAGAATGTTGTAACCTAATTTCCTCCAATAGCTTTGCCCACAGACTGGGAACAGGAAATTCCGCCCTCCGATTAGCGCCGGGCCCGGTCGGCCTGAAACCCGAGCTCCGTCAGTGACGTAGTGAATTTATATATAAGATTGGGCGAAATTTCATCAATTTTTGACCTTAAAAAAAAAAGATTTCAACTTATAAAAAAAAGGATTTTTCATAGAAAAAAATGTCCCAAATTTTCCATATTTTGAAGGAAGGAAAAAAAAAATTCCAAATAGCCAGATTTTTATGATGAATTCCAATAAATAGCCAAGAATATGGAAGGATTTATTTTATTTTATTTTTATATAGCATGTAGCCAAATCTGGCAAAATCATCTTATGGATGATTGTCAGTTCAGCTACAACACAAAATTGGAAAAAAGACAAAAAAAAAACACCATAAATAAGAAGATCTTTTTTTCCATAAAATCTGCTCATTTTGTCAATACCCACCAATTGGGGATGAATAGGGGATTGGGGCTAAAAGTACAACCACCCAAGTTTACTCAAGGTTAGGGTTTAGGGTTTAGTATTTGGACCCAATGCCAAACACTCTCTTGTCTTTTGTTCAAAACCCTAACCCTAACCCTTAGCCTTTAACCCCTTAGCCCTAGGAACCCTAATAAAGTTTACTAATAAGTAAAAAATAATTGTTGACTAGAGAAAATGGTTGTACATAGTTTTTTGGCAAGCACATATATTTTTCAAATTGATTTCTCACTTGTTTGTATTTGGTTCCTTGAATTTAATTTTTCAATCTCAATTTATAATCCATTCATGTAAGCCTCCATTCCATGCTCAAAAAACAATGGGTTTTTTTTTAAATAATTTATTTATTTATAAATGTAATATAATTAATTAATTAATTAATTAATTCCCCCAATTTTGTTATGTTGCTTAAGTGACAATAGTCCATAAAAATATTTAGCCAAATTTGATGATATTCAAAATATGAAAATTATGTTGTAGGCAATTATGGCGAATTTTGGTGAATTTTTTGGATATTTTTTGTACTTTTTTTTAAAAAGCAGGGATTTTATGATTTAATAATCCTTTTTGAAAATATTTTTCTCAAAATGGTTAAAATTCACCACAAAAATTTCACTCTCAACAATCTAAAGTAGTTTTGTTTATTTTTATTTTTATTTAAATTTCTTTTTTATAAAATTTAAAATTTATAAAATTTAAAACTTATTTTTATTTCTTTTCTTTTCAGTCACTTACATATTAATTTTGGTCCCATGTTTATAAATTTGTTTACAATAGCCTCCATTCCATGCACCCAAAGAAAATTAGAGTGGCAAAAGGTTTTTTTTTTAAAAAAAAAATTTAATTCATTTTCTTTTCCATTTCCTTACATCTAATTTTCAATCTCACATTTATAATCCATTTATTCAAGCTTCTATTCAATTCAATGCTCCTAGAGAAAAGTAAAGTGAAAAAAAAATTAATTTAATTTTTATTTCACTTGGGGCTCCACATTGCTCCACACTACCAATAACGATGAAATGATGCAAAAAAATGAGTTGATTTTATGAAAATTAAGTTCATAACAATGAAATTTGAATCTCCATGGATTTTGCATCATTTCAATCGCAAATGCTTGAAAATCTCTTTAGGAACCATTTCTTGCAAACCCATTTGTTTGATGATTTGATTCAAAGTACTCATTTTTGTAGCAAATGGAAAAGATTTACTCAATAAGTTGATTTAGGTCTTTTCAACAAAACTTGGGTTCTGAATGTGTCCCACAATGGATTTGTTACAAGAATGGTTTGGAAAGCTTCAATCACCCGACTTGACTAATCAAATATGAAATCTAGCTAGCGAAAAAAAACTTTGCCATCTTGATGAATTATGAAAATTTGCAGAGAAAATCTCCCACAGCAACAAAAATCATTCAAAGGTAAACACGACAATTGAGTGCCATCATGTAAGCTGTCATGTGTGTGTGTGTGTGTGTGTGTGTGTGTGTGAGAGAGAGAGAGAGAGAGAGAGTTGCTCACCCAAATTGTTGGATGATCACCATCTTCGTGAATCTATACAAGATTGGACTTCATCAGCTCCTGACCTGCCACGATGACTACCCACTCACTGACTTCATCAGTAGCATCCCGACGGTGGGTGCAGATAAGTAAAATAAGAATTTGCTCCAAAATTTAACACAAAACCAGTTATTATACAAAAACACGTGCCATCTCAGAATTTCTGTTGCATTCTCCAGCAGCAAACAGGGAAGAAGAAGAAGACTCGGTCATGATCACTAGCACTTGAGAGACATTCTGGAAAACCACCCATTTAGCAAACTCAGAGGTGTGAGCTTTTGATTGACAATAACAAAAGGGAGTACATATGATGAAAAGATTTGCAAAGTTTACCAATTTGTGAACTTTTGATTCGTTGATAAAGTGGCGAGCTACTAAAGCTTGTTGATGTTGTGACTGCTTACAATTCCATCACCAAGTGCATCTCAACTCTTCAGCCAGGAAACTCTCTGCCATTCAGCCATTCAGTTGCCTTTCTTCTCTTTGCAGGAGCTCCATTCAGATGCATTTTTTCACTCTGCAGCAGCTCCATTCAGTTGCATTTCTTCTCTCTGCAGAAGCTTCATTAAGTTGCATTTCCTCTCTCTGTAGCAGCTCCATTCAGTTGCAGTTGCAATTCCTGGTAGCTCATTTGGCTCTGCTCTTGATTTCCAACTCTTGAAATGGATATGCACCTTGCATTTGTCGCTCCTGCTATTGTTGCTGCCTGATAAACTTCAGTTCTCCTCGGAAGCTGTGGATCTCCTGTCCTTTTCAACATACATACCAAGCAGGTAGGTCCTGGTTTACATGATAGATAGCAAGAGCAGATCACAATGATCAACAACAACTGCAATCTCTAAGTTCTCATTGAGCAGCAAAGAGAAGAACTTCACATCTAGATCCCATCAGTCAGTAGTGCTGAATTCATGGCAACATCATTCTCATCATCAACTGGATCTATTTCTCGCAGAGCAGAGCAAACACACCTTTGACATCTAGAGCATCAGTAGTGCTGATGAGGTTCATGGCAAGATCATAATCATCATAATCATCATCAACAACTGGATCTATTTTTCTCGCAAAGCTAGAGCCAAGAACGTTGAGAGCATCTCGAGCATGACAGCCTACTGTGTTCATTCTTCAATTGCTTCAATTTGCAAATTTCCAGCCTGAATCTTGCAAGCTCTCTCTCTCTCTATGTGTCCCTGTGGTGTTGGGTGACAAGCTTTCTCCACTTTCAACAACACTGATTCTTGTCTGACGATGCTTGATTCATCCAGTGTCTCCTCTTCTCCTTTCTCCATTTCCAGTTTGTTGTTGTTGTTCTTCTTCTTGTTCTTCTGCAATTTGCTTTTGTGCTTCCCGACTACTACAGCAGTGCCTCTCCTTTGCTGCTCTTCTTCACTCTGCACAGAAAGCTGCTCTCAGAAGGCCCACACAACAGCAGCAGCTGCTCCAGCAGTCGCTGTGTGGCCCCACCTTTGCAACAAAGAAAAAAATCTCCAGAAACAAAAACATTCCCCATTCCCAAAAGAAAAAAACCCACGAGGAGAAAACACCCAAAAACAAATAACAGTGGGCAAGCTGCAAACACAAAGAGGCAAAGCAAGCTGCCAAAAAAAAATCTCTGGGTATTTGTTTCTTGCACAAACAAAAACATTTTGTGTTGATGGATTTTGCGCAATGATGATCACAGAAGAGAATCTCTGCTCGGATGGTTCTCCATGATCATGGGTGCATATGGCTCTGGAAAGTCTATGCCCTAGAATCAGGGAAAGCTTCAGGGTCCAGCTAGGGTTTTGGGTTTTGCTGCAATCCAAGATTTTGCTGCTGCACAGCATTTGCTGCAAAGCACACAGTAGGATGTAGTGTGCTCCAGATCTTTTCTTCTTCTTCTTGCTGCAATGGGTTTGCCATCTAGGCATATCCGTTGCTCAAGCGGGAGTAGATCCATACATCTGCTGCTGCTGTTGCTTCTCTGTGGAGCTCTTGCTTTGTCATGTTCAGCATTGGAAGAAGTCCAAGGCGAACAAGAAGAAGCAGCGACAACAACAACAAGAGCAGCAACAGCAACAGTACAAGGAACATCAGCCAATCGTGCTCATCACAACTACGGTGTTGTGGTGAAAAAACGTGAGGAAGCTTGTGTGGTAGGAGGAGGAGAAGGAGAAGCTGATGCTGATGCTTTCAGAGCTCGTTACTGCGTCGAGCTTTACTTGAAGGATGTGGGTGCCAGACTCAACCATCTCCATTCCCTTCGCTGGTTGCGCTTGGAGCATGTCAATCTCTTGCTGCCGGTAAAGCTCTTACCCTCTCTGTCTCTCTCTCTGTCTCTCTCTCTCTCTCTCTCTCTCTCTCTCTGTTTGCGGGCTTACCACAAGACCAAGAGCTTGCTTTCTGTCTAGGTCTTTGTTTCTCTTCTCTGAGGAAAGGACTGGGTGGATGGCAGTTTTTCTTTCTGCCTTTTCTTGGCAGAGATGGGGAAAAGCTTCTTGAGATGCGATGATGATGATCTATGGGCAAGAGCGTATGTCTGCTGTTGTTGGGTGATATGCTGCAGGGTGATGCAAGTGGACCCATTGGAACACGCATGGTCTTAAGCTTCAGCAGCAGCAACAAGCACAGATCATCACATGATGATCATCATGATGGTGATGGTGATGATCGTCATCATCATCAACTTATTTCTGCAGATCTTCTGTCCAGAGTAGAGCTGCTTCTGAAAGAGATTGTGGGTGGAGCGGCATTGGGATGGGAGCGACATGGACCTTCAGTGCAACAACATCAGCAGCAGCAGCAACAACAGCAACGACAACACCAACAAGAGGATGTCGGTGCACTGAAGGAGATACGAGAGGTACTTCTCTTTGAGAGAAACTGGTTTTTTGCATCATCATCCTGATGGTTGCAGTTCTTGCAAAATTGCTGTTCTGAATAGAGTTGTACTACTGCAAGGCAACAGTGGATTTGGTGGATTTCTCTGTCTCTATCTCTGTTTCTGTCTCTGTGGCTCTCTCCATGTGTTTCTTCTCTTTGCATTGGGATTTTTGTGTGTGCATTTTTGGAGTTTCTGCAAGTTCACAATCTGTGCCTGGTATCTGGTTTCTCTATCCTCGAGGAAACCTTCTCTTTGCAGATCAAGTCACCGTTGAAGAAGATGGTGATTTTCAAAGGAGACCATGAAGTAGAAGAAGTCGGCAGTGTTGTTGGAGATTTGTCAACTGTTGTTCTATCATCACCTCTTCTGTTTGAGGATTTCTTGCTGAACTTGACTGAGAAGGTGATGACGAGTTCGACAGATACCCAAACAGTGAGCTCTGTTTTGGGACTCTGGCATTGGCTGCCTTCTCGGTTTGTCGGCAACACTGCACCAAAGGGCAGCAATGGCTTGCCCTCTTTTTTCTTGTCATTAGGGTTATCAACAAAAGCACATCCAAGATCAGAGAAACAGGGTGGTCCCTTGTTGCAGAGCTGGCTGGCAGGTCAAGCACCACTGTGGGCACAAGAACTTTCCTCGCAATGGCAGGTTACTCTTCCCCCAAATCCTTGTTGTGCTTCTTGCAGTTGCACATGTGTAATGCTCATTGCACTCTTGCAGTTTGCACAAGTGTAATCCAATCATCACACTATTGCAGTTGCACATGTGTACAATCTCTTTCATTTTCACTTTACAATCTTGCCACTGCACACATGCAATCCTTATTTGCACCTTTTGCTCTTGCTGTTGCACATGTGTAATCCTCATTCGTTCTGTGCACTCTTGCAGTCACACATGTGTAATTCTCATTTGCACTTTACACTGTTGCAGTTGCACATATGTAATCCTTGTTTGTGCTTCATGTGTGCAGTTGGACATGTGTAATCCTTGTTGCACTATTGCAGTTGCACATGCTTTTTTCAAAGACATGGCAAATGTCTATCTCAAAGTGCATGATCAGTCTTTGTGATATTTGTTCTTAAGGGAAAATTGGTAAATTTATTGGCTGCCAGGTGCACCAGCACAGCTTGACGATAACCTTGCCAGAAGATAGGCATAAAGGCCTCTCTCTTGCTTTCTGTGAATCTGCTTACACCAGTTCCCCACCAAAGTGTGTGTCCATGTCTCACACAACAACAGCATCTTCTGAAACCGGTTATGATATACCCACGGAGGCAAGGCTGCAGGTACACCACAATTCCACAGATCTTGCACACTGCAGGAGCTCCCACTTAGCTGAAGATGCAAACGGAGATGCGAATGGAGAGCTTTGGATACTCCAAGATCTTGAACGCACTCTTGTGGGCAATGGTGCCCATCGTACCTTACAATCAGTGGTAACAGTTGCACTGCACTCTGGACATACAATTGAAAGCCAACAACCTCACTGCTACCTGAGAATACTGGAGAGACTGCCAACTGGGGTCTTTGCTGATCAATATGAGCTGCAAGGTCTTCGACGACGTGGAGGTAAGTGCATTTGTGGTTTTTGTCTGTTGTTCATTTTTGTGGGACAATCATTGCTTATGAAGCTCCTTTTAACAACCTGCAGTTTCAAATACTACTGCTTTGTTGCTAGCTGAAGTTTTTCATCTGTTTTTTCTCCAGTGGTCAAGGAAGCATTTGTCTATGGTGATAAGAACTTGGAGCGACCTGCACTGCTATCAGCACAGTCCATTGTGGATGTCCATGTTACTTTGCTCAAGGAACAGAGCAAACAAAGCTCTCAGGTGCCATTACTGCTGCAAGCCAAGGTGTCAGTTCCTTTGCACGCTCGCTATCCGGTAAATGCTGAATTTACATGCACCTCCTCCTCAACACCCATTTTGCTTGATTGCCTTCTGGACAAAAAATTGCTCACCCCCAGTTGCTAATTTCAAAGTGGAATTATTATTATTTTTTATGCAGCCTCTGAGTGTGGAAAGCCATAGTGTGGTGCGAATCCCTCTACCACATATATTTGTCGCTTGTAAACAAGCAGGAGTTCAGGATTCATCTGCCCTTGATGAAACTGTTGGTGACTGGAGACCTGTCCTTTTGGGGGCCATTACTACTTCAACAAACAGCTCAAAGGTGGTTGAATGGATGGTTCCAGCAGGAAAACCAGCACAGTTTGAAGTTGTGGCTCGCTACACTGCCATTGCTGCACTCAGTGGAGTGTTGGCAGTTTTTGTGGCATCTGTCTCTAAAGAGCATCATTATTAGTCTAGCATGCACAAACCCATTCAGTCAGTAGCGCCTGTAAGAATTTCTGATTGCAAAGGCTGGGGTTTGCTTGTGGATTGGCAGATCATAGTACATCCTGATTCTCATTGTTGCCCCAGATCTGTCATGGGATGGACCTTCTTGGTCAGACTATACAAATGTGAGAGCTCTGCTTGTGATTCTTCAGTTGCCAGTCAAGTGTCAGAATGCTTCCCACAAGATAGGAATTCAGATATTTTCTTTTATCAATCCAGTTGTTTCTTCAGTTTTATATGGAAATTTTTTGCAGAGGTTGCCATCATGGTGCCCATGAAATGACAGGTCTCCTGGTCATCATCATAAACCATCTTGGTTTTTCTCTTCATTGGATCTGTTGGTTTCTATGGATTTGCCTGTGCGCTACTGCTGAGGCTGATCTTGCCTTCGTGAGATTGACTCTGCAACAAATACTTTCTGCAAGAATGTGCACGATCTAGTCAGATGCTCAAAAGAAGATGCAACTGTTGGAATCAGTAATTACTTTTGATGTTTCTCTCTCATCTCACCATGCTCCACAACAGTGATGATCTTCAACAATTTCATGGTTGTTCTTCTTCAACAATTTCATGCCTAAAACATTTATTTTGAGGTACAACTTCCTGCCTCTTAACAGATGATTCCTTCCTGTTCATTACCTCGACGAGTAATCCTTTGCATGCACTCTAATCTTCTTGTGCTTGCTGTCATTTTATGGGTAGCTGTTGAGAAGTAATATTTGGTCTGGGCAGTCATCTGATCTCAATCCTTCTCAACTTCTACTAAATGATGAGCTCAAGGCCCTGACAGCTCAAGGTTAACCAGACACACTCATGAGTGACCGCCAACGAGAAGAAAGAGCCTGTGAAAGTCTTTGTGGGTCTGCTCAAACACCTGCTGGTTTGGCTACTACTGAGGCGGTGGTGCATGCTCTTCCTGGGAAGAGCCTGGAATGTTTTGGGTGTGAAGAAATGTCATCCCTCTGGCATGATACATATAAAGTCTTACTTTTGACAAAGATTCTGCAGTACTCAAATCGCGGATTTAGCCCCGAATTCTTTACTTTTGACTGAGATTCTGCAGTACCCAAATCACCGATTTGGCCCCAAATCTCTGACTGGTACGATGATCTTAAAACGTGCTTGTCAAACCTGTTGCAGATTCACTAAAATCCTGATTGTCAAACCTGGAGCCGATTCACTAGATTCACTAGATTTCAGATCAGACAAATCAACCAAAACACTGCCAACTCACAATGAAATCATGGAAAATGGCTCACATGTAAATACTATCTACAAATTCTGATGAGATTGAATTGCTGAAATATTCATAACAAATTACTTCAATTCTTCACATATAATCAAGGTTTTGTTTTTTTTTTTCTTTCCCAATTTTGTGAGGTAGGAGGACTGGTGATCATCCATGAGAGGACTTAGCCAAATTTAAGAGGCATCAAGTATTTATTTTATAGGAGTTCATTAATTCTCTCTAGTGAGTATTCATTGTTTGAATCCAGTTGTTTTTGGGTGCATGTGATTTTCTTAGTTTTCATAATGTTGGGCATCAATTGATCTAGTAGTAACTCATGATATACGAATCATCGAAAAAAATCACGATGAATCATGTCAAATTGTTCATACATGTAAATGTAATGTGTACAAAATAGTCATGACAAATTGAGTCAAATCTTCACATCATTGCTTACAAATTCAGATTAGATGTGTCAAGTACTTACAATAGTCAATTTACTTAGCCCATACATGTATCGTTTCAACATTTGCTTTTTAATGTACATTACACACCTAAAATGTGCATAATCACAAGCCCAAAATGTGTTTGGGCATCACCCATATTTTTTTGGAAAAACATGAATCAAGTTAAAGGCAAACGATGAAAAAAATAAAAATGTAACGGTATTTTTGTACTACCTACATTTAAGACCTACTACCGATTTACCGTTGAGGTTGTTAGTTTGAACCTTTGTTTGAAATTGCTTGGTTTATTGGTTCCTTTTTTTTTCCTTTTCTTGGGAGCTATTATAGATATGAGAAATACCATAATATCAAAATAGGTTCAACAAATAATTGTGATATAATTATTTAATTTTCAAACATGAATTTTGACTGACCTTTTTTAATTTCTTGAAATTTTAGCATAATATAGATTAATAAAAATAATTTGATTTGGATGAATGTAAAAATCCAATTCCAAAAAAGATTGAATAATTCATTTGTTTGTACCATTCACAATTATCAATGTATAAACAAGTTAGTTCTTTCAAATCTACATGAATTAGACTTTTGGAGTTCATACTTCAATTGTTACTAAATTACCAACAAATTGGGTAAAGTAAGGCAAATTCATGGTGTATTGTGTGGTTCACCTTGTTGAATCATACAATATTTCATCATGTTTTATGTGAATAGGGATCAAATGGGGATTAATTAGTTGGCACCTATAGAGAGTGAAAAGGGACATGGGAAAATAGGGGAAGCAAATAGATTCAAATATTATACATATATTTGAAGAGACATGTGATAACAATTGTTTCATTAACAACAAATGACAACCTTTTCTACTTAAAAGAGGTTCATAGGAACTCAATAATCATTACTATCTCACAATGTAAGAAAATCAAAGGGCTTTGAAGATGGATGATATTTGACTTTTAGTGACAACCATTGGTAGGGATACATTTTTACACGTTAATTGTCATACACATGCAAAAAGTATAATTATTAGATTCTTGCTTCTATTCATTATTACAAATACCATGTATCCATAATAACCAAGGCAATAATTTCTATTTTGTGTTAAGCTCCATGTGAATTATAATTATCTTGATTCTTCCTACACATGTGCAAACCAATCCTATATATTATTTCAGCAAGTCTGTCAATCTGTCAGTGACAATTATAACCGGTTCAGGTTCATCCACAACAAGTTCAGGCATCCAGTGGATGGATGGTGCACCGGTGGGTGCTGAATCACTCTGGCGCAGTGTGATCCGATGGAAACCGGTGTTCAGGCATCCAATGGATGGATGGTGCGCCAGCGGGTGCTGAATCACTCTGGCCCAGTGTGATCCGATGGAAACCGGTGTTTAGTAGCCGGTTCCATATTTTAGTTCATTGATTTTTTGAGAACCGTGAGAATGAATGGTAAGAACCACCCTTCTAATAACCCGCTAATGGTGGTTGGTTCCAGTGTTGGTTCCGGTTCTTTGAATTTTTTTCCCCATAATCAAAGAATCACCGGTTCTGGTTCTTTCAAAAGAAGAACCACAGGTTTTACGAAAGAACCGGTAAAAAAACGCATTGGTTTTTAGACTTTTTTTTTTTCCTGAAAATTTGGGAACCGTGGTTATATAGCCACACCGATTGTTTGAAAATTTTAAAAAGCTTCAGTGCCATGCTGTGCCTTGCAGGCACGGGTTACCACTAGTATGTTTGTAAACAAGAAAA
>Ga0116229_10014854_pt1 | contig 10737 bp, 8 predicted proteins | sample S1TSphgellanicum_3_FD_87313 | JGI IMG/M metagenome (GOLD analysis project Ga0116229, IMG submission 87313) | Host-associated microbial communities from peat moss isolated from Minnesota, USA - S1T2_Fc - Sphagnum magellanicum MG | ecosystem: Host-associated > Plants > Peat moss > Unclassified...
CAGCAAAGTTACAGGATTTAGACCAGCTTGGAGAGTTCCTTTTGACTCTTCTGTGGTTTTTGTTGCAGTGACTGCATAATGGAGACCTGCTTGCGGGATCGGCAAGCCTAGGACACAAAACCCGGGGGGGCCTTGTGTGGCAATGATCAGGAAAAAGTGGGTTGCTACATGAGAGCATGATGTAAGAAATTAGATGGTGTCTGAAAGCTCCTAGTTTTGTGTGTTGATATTAATGACTACTAAATCCTGTGAAGAAGATATCCATGCACATTCAAAGGGTGACCCCTACTGTAGCATTTTGGTAAGTCAATTTGGAATGAGGGATGTTCAATTTGTATAGTTAGTTCTTCACATGTATACCAGATCATTGGAGATTGTCCTGAGTTACATGTCCCTCAAGTAGATTGTGTTGAGGTATCATTTGGAGATCTTGTTGCTTGTTAGAGGCTTACACCAAATAGAAGAGAAATCTTGTCTTGTTGTAAGATCGTCCTGATGGTACGACCTTCTGGATTGTGTAAGGCCCATGATGCAAGAAGGGGATAGCACTTTGCCTTCCTTTTAAATCTCCTGCTTTAAAACCTATTTTGCTCCACCCCTCCCCCCCACATTGGACGCACTTCCCACTTCAGGCATTTGTCTTGGACCTTTTCATGTTTTGTCCATTATCATACTATAGTTGCTTGATGGAATGAAGGCAAGGCATTGCAGGCATGGAGACATGATCATTAGCAAGGGCTACTTGATAATGTAGGAAGTGTCAAAATCAATTGCCATAATATATGTATTGTAGCAAGTTTTCAATCCCTCAAGTTTGCATTTGGGTTAGTTTGCTAGAAAATGGGGATCAAAATATCAATGCTCTTATTTGCAATTAAATTCTTTGCATCCATGGAATGTTTGAGAGCAATTAAGCATATTATGCTAGGATGAGGCAAAATTGGAATGTTTATCTTTCCCTGGTGTTTGTCTCATGTTTCCATATGACTCTAGGTCAGAGGTAGTCACAAATCTTGAATAGAATTTGTTGTGGTTATCATTCATTCACATCTAGACTTCAAGCTCTTAATAGTTCTTTGAAGCTGCCTTGCACCAGTCATGGCAGTTAAGGTCACAATCCCATTCCATGACAATAACACAACGGCATGTGACACAATGTTAAAAAACCCCATGTCAACATTCACATCAACAGACCTCTCAACTTTTCTCTCTGAATTTGTGTTTTGAGATTTCAGCTTGAATTACTGCAAAGTAAAACCTGATGTCTGTTGACCCTGAAACATAATTTCATACAACTGACCTCTACCCACTTTCCCCACATGCAAGAGGACACCATAGCAAATAGATCTATCCTTCATTCAGCATTCTACTATCATCCTGTTCTGTATATCATATACAGAATATGTGAAGATGTGAGCATAACATTTGCAGTGATTCCAGCCCTCCAAAGAATCTGATTTCTCTCTGTGTTAGGCACACAATTTAGTGCCAGATCTCAAGCATCAGAAAACAAATAGTGGATTCGTCTCTGCTTTATGGGTTAGTCTCTGAAAAAAGCTCTGGTTGACAAAGATGGCAAGTAAGGCCTCTTACATGCATATGAATGATAAGAATCCAAGAAAAAAATTGGGAGTTTTCCTCCAATAGATCACCTAAAAGAGGTGAGAAAAAGATGAGCATAAGCCAATGATCTTTTCCATAAATTGGAATTGTCGACTATGAAAATGAGGAAGATGAGCCTGTGAAAATCCCAGAAGCTTTCGTAGCACCTCTCAAAGGGATATGAGTCTTTATCCCCACCATCTTCACAACAATATTGGGTCTAGAAATCTCTTCCACCCACTTCTTGCCATCTTTAGGAGAGGAACCAGATTCCCTTGATTTCTTGAGTCACAAACCCAAATATTGCAACCTAAACAGAGGGGCTCATCATTCTACTAACTATTTTGTCCTGCCATCATATACCTCTCAATGGAGGCTGAAACCCATCTTCAGTTAGAACTGCCAACTAGAAGAAGAGCTGACAAATGTGTCAAGTAGCAAGCAATTTTTTTCTTGTGAACGCTCAGTGCACAGAACTGCAAGAACCCACCTCAAATGAAAGAAATAGAGACGATTATCTGTTATTGGTGGTGGTGACGGTTGCTGGCTCGGCTTGTTACACCATGGAGAAGCTTCGCAAATCCCACAAAGCTTAATCGTCCATCTGAATGTCTCACCCAATCATGGAACACTTGTGCCGGGACTGATGGTGCTAAACCCATCTCCTGCATGTTTTCAGAATGTACACATCTCTTCAATATATGTAACCAGTTATCATCATCCCACAAACACTAAAAGCATACATCTGCTGGTTGCTTTTAAATACACTTGGCTTTGGTGTGTTTTGGGGGATCCAAATGAAAGGACATCAAAAGTTGACAACAATAGCCATGGAAGAAAAAAATTACTAAACCCTAAACACTAACCTCTAAGCCCTAAACTAGAATCAGAAAGCTGACACAATCGAACAAACATTCCTTTTAAGCCAAGAGAAATCCCAAGCCATGCCACTCAAGGTCCTTAGGGAGGTGGAGATCATACCCGGGCCAGCTCTTCTATAGAAATGACACGGTTGCCATCTTTTTCAAAAATTTCATAGGCAGAACGTGCATGGTACTCCCACCTATCAGTGCCTTCTAGTTGGTGCACACTTATAGCTGCCGCACAAAACTCTGAAAAGTCCATTTTTTTGAAAGACAAGGACTCCATCTGAAAATGCAGCATGCAAGTTTATCAGACACACATAATGCCAATCCATTGCTTCTTTCATACAATACAAGTCTGTAATCTCAAAAGAATCCACAGATTTCCTATCTACTCTGCAGACCAAAACACCAATTTTGGAGAGCTTCAGGATAGTAATAGCTCTTTGCTGTGTTTCATGCCATTGTCAGGTTTGTTTCTTGGGCTATATTTGGTAAAGTCCTTCATAGACTTTCCCTACCCAAGAAGTCCTTTCTTGTCCTGCTAGTAAACCTTGATAAGTCATGCAAAAAGATTCACAAAAACTTGAAATTTGTTGTTTCTGACATACATACCGTGGACAAAATCTCAAAAACACGAGATTCCTTCATGGCCTCTGTTGCATTCTTGAGCAAAGCCTGCTCAACCAAATACCAACAAACAAATTATGAATCTGGACAGCAAATTAAAGTAGCATGAAACAGGTTGTTTGGTGATTTGCAAACACGATATCCCTATCAAGGTTTTCTACAATGGGAGTAAGCCAATCCTATCAAATTTCTGGCATTGACTCTGAACTAACCAATTGCTAAACCATTAGGTAGCACAATCAGAACTTTGATTCTGCAAGCATAGTAGCATGAGCAAGCTCTCAAGAAGAAAAGAAGAAGAAAAAGAATTTGAGAAGAAAATAGAGAAAGTCCAGAGTTCCCACTGTTTTAAAATTTTCAAATGTAACACGCCCATTCTTGTTTGGCTCCAAGAGCATGAATTGTGCACGTAAATACACCAATTCGTCCTCTGTCAAGGTTTTTGATAGTGCCTGCAAATATCACCCCAAATATTGAGTCTTTCCCATAATCAAATTCAATCCAGTAAGGCTAAAAACATCAAAGGAGAACTTTTGGAAAATTCACCTAATGAATACATACCAAATAGCAGTAACACATTCTTCAGTGAAGAACTTGAGTACAGATTACACAAAACTTCACATAACCCAAAGTTGAGAAGAATGTAAAAAGTCCACCTTAAGGGCTGCACGCTTCATGGAAGAGGATCGGAGGTAACTGCGCACAAGCCTGTAAATCAATATGTCCAATGGAACTTTTTGGTTGCCACCTATCCATGGATGCACTGCACCACCAAAGCTCTTACTGTTACAAACAGTAGACCACGAGTGCTGGCTCATCGGTCATTTATTGAGTTCCATACTAAAGTCACCGCTAATGTGAAGGGCAGACAGAGAGCACTAGCACATCAACCATCAGAAACTACTCCCTGAAAAACCAACTACCTATGACAATTTACACAGGAGAAGGGGCATTACTGAGTGCTTGGGAAGCAGTCATGCGTCGGCGAAGGTCTTTATTGAGTAAACGCTTAACAAAGTCTTTAGCCTGAGCAGATACAGAAGGCCAGGGAAGTTCTTCAAAGCTTGGATCTGCTCTCAGAACTGCCCGGAAAATTCCTGACTCTGTGCGAGCCCAAAATGGGCGACTCCCACACAGCAGAATGTACGTTATGACTCCAATGCTCCACACATCAGCTTCCAGTGAATAGGAGCGGTGTAGCACTTCCGGGGCAACGTAGTAAGCACTCCCAACTATGTCATTCAGCTTCTCATCTACATTCCCTCTCCGACAACCCCAGTTGCATGAACCACTGTACTGTTGATTCAACATAAATTATGGTTTTTTCTTGGCTTTCTCAGAAGTCTCATGGAGATCTAGCTACAGCAGCAACTTTGACTACATTGTTGAGACTTGAGTCTGCTTAGATTGCACTACATAAACATGTCTGCAAAATCAAAACAATCAAAACTTCCATAAATCACATAGAATCCTCTTCCATAGAGTCATGACAAGTGCCAGGGCCAACAAGTTAGAAAAAGTTGCAGTTTCCTAGTGAAGAGGAAAACAGCAACCTTTTAGTATATGTTCTTGTCTGCCAGAACTCCCTTTAGGAACCTTGCAAGCAAAACAACAGGTATGAAACCTCATCCAGTACCTGGTTTGATAAAATCTGACAATCCAAAATCAATTGCCTTCAGCTGAGCATGTTCATCCTTTGTAGTGAACAAAAAGTTCTGCAGCACACAACAACTACATTTGGTCCCTTGTCTGCAGGATTGCCAAGAAACAAAATCCAAGAAGACTATGACCAGTTGAGTGGAAACCATTGTTTGGGTTTTGTACCAATAGATGTACACATATATATGCTTGTTAAGTTGGGCCATTGGAAGAAGGCAAAATTTTGATTTTTGGGTGGGACCAAAGCAACATCAACATGGATAATCATCAATTCAGTAGGAATCAACAAACCTCAGGCTTGAGATCACGATGGACAACTCCTTGAAGGTGGCAAAATGACACAATGCTCAAAATTTGCCGGACCACAATTTTTGCATCATCTTCACTGTACCTTCCTCCTCTGCATAACCATCAAACCCACCCATTTCTATGTGGCTGCTCACAAATGTATAAATCACAAAACGCTTTTACAAACAATTTCTTAAAAATTAACACAAGCAGTGGTAAGCCAAAATAAGTTGATGATAGGTCTTGATTTAGATCTGATGGTAGAATTTATGGGATATAAAATTCTAAAAAGTAGGATAAATATTATTAACAATTGCAATCCACAAGGAATATTCATTCGTTTTACAAATATTCAACAATGAAAATACCTGGATAAAATACGATCTAGTAGCTCTCCGCCTTCACATAACTCCATGATAATGTACACATTGAGATTGTCTTCACAGGCATCATAGAAGCGCACTAAGTTTTCATGCCCTGTTAGAGCTCGCAGTATTTTCACCTCCCGTCGCACATCCTCTATGGCTATAGCAGTTGTCATCTGTTAAAACAAATGGAAATCCTGTCAGATGAAAATGTAGCTTGGATCTGTGCAACGAAACCATGAAACAGACAGGGTCCATCTGTCACACACATGCAGTCCCTCACAAATAACATATGATATAAACAAATGAGAAAAAAGCCTATGTCATGGCAGAATGTGTGTCAGACATCAAACCTAAATGAGAAAAGGATTAACCTCCACATCCACATTATGAAACATTCTTTCAATCACCCAAATAACAAGGTTTCAGCTCCAACAACATAACAGAAACCAATCAGCAGGCATGAAAAAGGAGAAAACCCAACCCTAAAAAAAAAATTTAATGACACAAAACAAGACCAGAAAACAGAACCAAGGGAGCAGAGTTAGAAACCAACGAAGACCAGATCGAACTGTATATCAGACTTTCTGTATCTTTTCTCCGCACACTCTATATCTACCCATCACAGATCCGTTGTGATCTGAGTGTTCCATTGAAGAGGATTCATGTTGCAATCTTCATGCTAGAAACCACTGGAGCCCACATGATCTCATTACAGATCCAACATAGAGCACTTATAAGAAGGTCAAATCACACTGAACAACTTGAAAAAATCTCAAAGCATAATTGGAGACAAGATTACCCCTTGATCTGTTTCTTTGCAGATTTGAGAGGACCATTTGGTGAAGTTTGTGAAACAAACAACGACAAAGAAATCTCCTTCTCTAAATGTATGTGATTGATTTGCAAGGATATAACTAGAACTTATGTGAATAGAGTCAAGAGAATATGAAACCTTAGAGTGTTGGAATATGATTTCCAAAAAAAGCATGGAACCTTCAGCTTTGGAAAAGATTATGAGAAAATATGAAAACCTTCATGCTAGAAACCACCTGTGTGGGAAGATGATTTTCAAGAGAACATGGAGGAACCTTAAGCATTAGGAAATGATAATGAAAGAAAAGATGTGTTGTTACCTTAGCTTTGGAAATGATTTTGACAGCAATGGGTTGACCTTTAAGATCGCCTCTTCGAACTCTAGCAAAGCAAGTATGGCCAAAATGGCCACGCCCAACTTCATGACCAAGCTCATACTTGGCAGTGAAATTCTTGGGGTACCCAAATTGCTTGTCAAGTGGTTTTTCAGATTCAACAGATTCAGGAATGACACCACCAACACCCTGAGCAGCGGCACCCCCCACTCCTTCCCTGGGCTTTTCACCATGCCGCTTCACAAGAGAGGATTGGATGTGTTTGGCAGGTGATGGTGGTGGAAAGGGCCTCTTGAAAAGCCGCAGCGGAGTAGAAGGAGTGGAAGAAGGTGAGCTCGCATACCGAGGAAGAGGACTGCCTGCCCAATGCCGAGGAGATGGATGGCGGAATGCTGCAGCTTTTGCTCTCATGGGGGATGCACCACCAGGACCACCACCACCACCACCAGAGTGAAAGCTGCTGTGACTACTCCCATTGCTGCTACTGTTGTAGCTATGCTGTTGTGCATTGCTGTTGCTGCTGGTGGTGTGATGGTGGTGATGGCTGTTGTTGCGCTTTACAGGCTTTGCAGGAGCTTCCTCACGCTTGTATGTGTCTTCTTCTTCAGCTGGTATTCCCTTTCCATAGCACTGCCCCATTGCATAACGACCACTTCCCCTCTTCCCTCCCCACCCACAACTGCAATAGACTTATGCAGTTCTTCTAGCTCTTGTGTTCATTTGTGTGCTTCTTCTTCTTCAAAGGCTTGATATCTTCTGCTGCTTCTTGTTGATGTCTCGATGTGGGCCGGTTGTCATTCTTTTCTGGGCGAGAAAGATTTGGGTTGCTGCTGTGCACATTTTTATTTCATGTGCTGCTGCTGCTGCATTCCAATAGTGGTAGCTCCTCCAACAACAACCTGGTTCTTTTCTTCTCCCCCTGGGATTGTTCTTCCTCTGGGAACTGCCCCAAGGTGTAAAGAAGAAGAGGAAATTTGGGTTCAATGGTATAAATGTTGCTGAAACAGTTCAGAGAATGCAGCTGCATCCTTGTTGACTACTCATTTCACAACTACTACCCTTCTGTCCTTCCTTCCCTTTGCTTGCGCTGCTGCAAATCTAGTGCAAAGGCGACTGCATAGGAATGATCAACTTCTTCTGCACACCGGGAAGAATAAGAAGAAGAAGAAGGGCTTCCAAATATTTTGAGCCTTCCGCCGACTCTTTGCTTTGAGTACCACAGAAGAGTAGTACAGGAGGGACTTGACAAAACCTAAGATTTGTGGAGCTTCCTGCCACAACCCATCATAGGAAATGCCTTCCTGAGCCCATATTTTCTTCTCCTCTTGCTCTCTACTGCAACTCTCAACGAGTTCTAGATCAAAGCAAAGACGAAGACGAAGACCCAAAACCAAAAAAAACTCGTTTCAATATGTGCAGCAAGCTTCAGACACAAAAGCTTTTCTCCTCTCGAGACCAAGCTCCTAGTTCACAAGGCTCTCAATACTCTTCTTCCTTTTCCTGATCCTCCATGAGGAAGTGACCAAAAAGCCCCACCCAAAAAAAGGATCAAAAAAGGAACCCGAAAAAACTCAAGAAAGGAACACTTGGGTATCACAAACAGCTGTCGCTGCTGCTGAGCTTCACCACCCTGGGGTTGAGAATCAAGCAGACTAGAAGAAGAGCAAACAAAAAACGAAAAAAAAGCTCTGAAGAAGAATAACAACAGAAAAAATAAAGCACCAGAGTTCACAAGAAATAGCTCAAAAGAAGCGGAAAGGAAAGAAGCTGTACATCCCGAGAGATGGAAGCAGCCAACAAATTCTGTGAAGGAGGCATAGGAGCTCGAAAGAATGGGGAAAGAAGCGGTGCAAAACGCGCGAGCAAGAGGAGGAGAAGAAGAAGAAGAAGAAGCGAAAATGCGACGACGGCGGACTGCGATGTCTGTAACGGACCCCTGCAAGCTACAATCGCCATTCTGGCGAAACGATCACAGAAAAAGTTAAAATTCGCCTCAAATGGCGAAAATATCCCCCCCCCACCCCCTTACCCATTCCAGTGGTTTTAACTTTACAATGACAATTCCAGCAGCGGTAATGGCATGGTGGGGTCAGTAGGTGCCTTTTTTTTTTTCCAGCTTTTGCATTTCTTGCATTGCAGAAGAAGACAAAAAGAAAGTGATGACTACTTACATACACTACTACTATACTCTAGTAGGTACCACTACTACCTACCACAAAACTGAGTAAATGTTATTGTAAATAAAGAGTATATGTTAAAATCATTCTATAACATATATATATATATATGCATCTTCATATTTTGCAATGCATGTGGTTATGATGGATTTGTTTGAATTCTGGTGACTAAGCTGTTGAATATAGTTTGTTTTTTTTTTTTGGTCTGGATATATTTTTTATGATATTAATTTGATTTTTTCATTTTTTTTTTTTTAATAAGGTGTGTGAAATTTCATGTTGTTATCTTTGCAATGCCAATTGCTCATGTAATTGTCTTTCTTCAACTTGAAATGTGTGGTTCTTGTGTCAACATTGGTCATTTCAACAAGGACTTTGTTTCCATTTGAACAATGGGCTTCAACTTTGCTTATACATAGGTACCAAGATATAAATAATTTATTGTTCATAGTTGTGTGTTGGATTTGAAATTGGGGGCTTGATTGCCCCCCCACTTATGAGCCCCAAAAAAAAAGTTATGTACTTATATAACATGTTTGCACGATCAAATTTTACTTCATTGGACTTGTATGTCGTGCCAAAGTACATAATTTCATCACACAAGGCAATCAATCGATGGGTGTCTTGGACATTTCTCCTTTGTATTTTTGTATGTAGTTTTTGGTATTTTCATATTTTTGGTATTAAAAAAAAATTCTGATGATTTTTAAATAAATTTACTAAATTTATAAGCCTTTCCTATATTGCACCCACCATGGATCATCAGATTTATTTCTTTTTCTTTGGCCAGTGGCTTTTTTGACACCCCTAGTAAGAAGCTCCATTGCATGCAATATTCTCTACCATTGGAGCCCCCATGCCTACTTATGTAATTTTAGAGCATCCCCATAATGACCAACCTCTATGACAATCCTATATGCATGTTTCATAATGCCTCACACTTGAAGATTTCAAATATCTTTAATTTATGTCTTTGATTTTTATTTTTTGTTAATGATTTTTTGGGTACGCAACCAATTGCCCATGGATGTGGGGTTAAGTTATGTTTGAGTTTGTTGCCTTTCGAAGTTAACACAATATTCGAGTTGCAAGTGCTAAGTTTTAGTTGTTATTTTGTAACCAAGTATCTTACAAGTTGCATGGTTGGACACAATTGTTGTATGGATGGAAAATGTGATGGAAGACACACTTAGTGTAGAGTTTTTGTCTTCTGATTTTTTTATTTTGTAAGGGTGGTGATTTATTGTTTTACAAAACGAATTTTATTGTTTTAAAACCCCCTTTTTCAACTTTTTTCCCACAAAAATAGTGCACCATCCAACTAGAAACCCATTAACATTCCTTTTTTTTTTTAAAAACAAAATAAACAAGGGGTGTGTCACACTGTGGCCTTGCCATTTACATTAAAAAGTATCTTAACGCAAAATCAGAATTATGAAACCTCAAATATTTCACCATGCGAAAATATAATCTTCGAAAACCTCCTCTAGAAGAAACCAAAAATCCTTCAAGATATTACAACTCTACAACTAATCTCAAGTTTCAACACAAGCCAAAATATCATCTTTCAAAAATCCTCCTATAAAAATAAATAGACCTATTATTATTTATTACCTAGGGGCCTATAAAAATCCCTTAAGCTACAATATACTCTATAATGAATCTAAACACAATAATATCCTTGCCTTGGTAGTAGGCAAGGCCAATTTATAAATAAATTGAGTGCACTTTGAATGGCCCATCATCAATTATTTTGAAACATTGGGCAATCCCCAAAATAGAAACAAGGTATGTATATGACAATTCAACTTTGGCCAAAGCATATCAGATTAAACCGTCGGACTATTGATTGGGAACATCTTGGAGAACGCATTCAAAACTTGATGGGAACAACAAACCTTCCAACTGCACCCTCCCCCCCCCCCCCCTAACCCCAAAGGAAAAAAACCCAAACCCCCTACGTGGATGTTTAGTCCTCTCATTTGACGCACGAAAAATAATG
>Ga0116229_10014855_pt1 | contig 10736 bp, 11 predicted proteins | sample S1TSphgellanicum_3_FD_87313 | JGI IMG/M metagenome (GOLD analysis project Ga0116229, IMG submission 87313) | Host-associated microbial communities from peat moss isolated from Minnesota, USA - S1T2_Fc - Sphagnum magellanicum MG | ecosystem: Host-associated > Plants > Peat moss > Unclassified...
TAATAAAAAAAGATGTGTCAATTATCTTTACAATGAAAGTTCATTTACCTCCTTCTCCTGGACCTGATCGTGGTGGTAAATCTTTTGGTTCATAATTTCCTAATGAATCACTCATGATTGGTTGTAAACTACGATTTTTCGATTGATCTCCAATATTCAGAGCTCGTTTGTTATCTTTTCTGCTCTAAATATTCCAAGAAGAAGATTAATAAAGAGAAAAAAAAGACTTTTTTTTCTTACATTAGTATTACCAACTTCATTATCCTCGGCTGTTGATCGACTAGTACCAGAATCAAGTTTGGACATTAAAAGCGGTATTAAAAGTACGAGAAATGCAAGACCAATAACTAAACGAACGGTACGTCCAATTCGATAACGCATTTTGAAAATAATGCTTTGTTTCTGTCTAATTTTCAGCAAAGATTATATTGCATTTAAGTATCCTCGAAAGTTACCACGTCTACCTTCTTTCGTTCGTTTACGACGCATCTGTCGTACCCTTCTTTCTGATTGATTGAGTATCAAACGCAAATAGGTATTATTTATGAAAAAATTCTTATAAGATGGCGCTAGAAGTTGAGATTTTATTTTAAGATCAGCATGATCACATAAAAAGACTGATTTAATCTGCGAAAAGTTCATCACGTAAATTATTACAATTAGAACGAATTATCATGACATCCATGGAAATCCAAGTTTCATAGATAAATTGAAGAACTTAACAGTATCAGTATCACTTTGATTTTTGTGTTAATATAAATTATCTGATATCTTGATAAATCCATAGAAAAATTTCTTATTCATTATATATGTCAAGAGCATATAGAAAATATCTTTCAGACTTCCACATTCAAACACATATATTTATAATCCATATTAATGAATATTACTTTTGTGTATTTTATTCGAAATTATTAACTCTTTAAATGCCGGAGGCTTCTTTGTTTGTGCTTTAATATGTGTATTATTTTTACATAATAATAAACTATATATTCATACTTGGTTAGTAGCGAGTTGACGGAGTTCAATGTCATTGTGTGCTCCAAAAAGAAACAAAGCCCTTCACTCATTGGTAAAATTCTATTTTATTGTCAATTAAACTTTAACTGAACACAAGATAAATAACTGTTGACTAATTTTCTCCCCCCATATCGATCTATATTTAACAATAGCAATATACATCAATAAAAATCAGTCATTGGAGAAAAAAAATCGTTTTTATTTCTACAAGGTTACCTATAATATATGAAAGAATAATTTAAAATATTTTCTCTTTCTGTTTCTTTTCCAACCTTATTATATTTATTTATGTATAAAAATTATTTATTGGTATATATTTATGAGAGCATCAAAATATACATACAAAGGAGGAAGAGGAGAAGCGAAAAAGGTTTTAATTGATGTATATAGTAAAAAGAAAAAAAAAGTCGATAGGATGAAAATATCTGAAGCGTAAATGTGCATAGTCGTTATTTATTGACATGAATATGGCCTCGAAGTTATTATTCATATAGATAAAAGTCAATAATTTCGTGAGTATTAACAAATATATCAAATTTATCGTTATAAAATTCTTTTATTTTAAAAAACTATATATAGAAAATTATGCTTTTCAATATTTTTTGTAGATTGTATAAATTTGTTTTTATTGATTAAAAATGGGAAATAGTTTAAAAGCTCGTCTTCGTTTAAATAAAAAAAATGATGATCGTCCAACACGCAATGATAACGAAACTCCAATGTCTGAAAATCCAAATCCCGGTCGAACTCAAGTTGATCAAAAAATTATGAGTGGTCCTAATCGTACTCGTGGAGCAGATGCAAATCCATCAGATAATGCTCATGCACCGCCTACTACTACTCGTGGTATTGATACGTCCCAAACAACGACTACAGCTCGTGCACGTACATAAATTTTAATATATTATCAAAACAGTAACTTTGAAATGTTTATCATTCAATTTTATTCCTATGTATAAATAAATAAAAAGCTTTTCATTTGGTTTTTTATATCGAAATAAAAGTCAGAAAAAAAAAAGATTAATATTTAAATGATCGTCTCAAAGTATTTTTAATTAACCGAAAAAACGAATTTCAGCTAAAAATTTCGATGTAGCTTTAATACGCATTTTTAATTTCGTAAGAACGATATTTAAAGAGAAACAAACTATTCAAATCATGTGACCGTTTGTTATTATATTATGATAAACATTAATTCTGTTGATGCGTTTTTTTCTTGCCTTTGATTTACCTTTAAGATATGAGTGTATAAAAAAAAGACAAGAAAATTTATGGTATAAGTAATTAAATATGATGAATGCATAATACTATATGAAGATCGAATAAAAAAAATATCAAAATTAATTGAGTATTTACTGTCTGCGAATGATTTTTTTGTCCTTGATCGTTTTTTATTATTATTATCAAATGCGTGATCAGATAGATATAGCTCATGTCATCACGCATCATTTTGTAAATCAAATGCAAAGTTTAAATTACATTCATTATATTGTAAATGGGAAATCGTACATCTCGTAAAAGTATACAAGCAGAAGAACATTGTTCATCAAATCAAACTTTTGATCAACAACAATTTAATAAACTTCATATTGATACACATTATAATGTAATCAATAAAATATTAAATCATCATTTAACTCTTATGGATTCAAATGTAGATACACAACAAATAGTTACTAATATTCATAAAAATGGTTTGAATATAGCAATAGAACATCATATAAACGCTGCGTATTTTGACAGTCCAGCTTATCAACGGTTTCAATAAATGATTTATACGTTTTAATATCATAATCAATTAGAATATTTTAGTTTTAATTTTTTATTGAATAAATCCATTTTATTAAGATTTGAAAATGTTATATCTATGAAATAAACATTCTAAAAACTCGTTTCATGTTTTATCAATATTCAGCATAGAATATCTCAAAATAAAAGGTAGTTTTCTATCTCTTAGAAGTTTTACTCGTTCAATAGATGACAGAATAATTATACAATTGAATATGTTCTGTTCCATATAAAAACATATGACAAGTAGAAAGAGAACAGAACGTTTGTTCTTTAATCTCTATTAATTTACGGCACTTCAAAAGACAAACACTTAATTAGAATAATCAATATCGTCCTATTAATCAGAACAGATAAACGAATAGAAAATGATAGAAATTTTCAAGTTAGATATTAAGATGAAATTTTACTTCATTCAAATCATAAATCGAAATTTCTCATCATGGATCCATACGCACAATCATATCATTTCTATGCATCACCACCATCAATGCCATGTACTTATTCCAATTTCAATACACCTTCAACAACGTATTGTAATTGTTGTTATTCACCACCTCCATACTATCAACAACAAATATCACCAACATTTCTATTTTCTCCACCTACTTCTCCTTTCATTCCCCCAATTACTCAGGTAAGATTAATTTCTTTAAGATAAATATTTCGTCATTCAATGGAGTGAGTCATTCAACCTGATTATTTCCTTGTCATTGAAATTCATAACTTTCTATTCTATCGTTTTTTTAGATCTCAACTCCATCTGTTACAACTCAACCGGTAAGTCTGATTAAATTTTTTTTTAATTTGTCATCATCATCAATAATTTGATATCTAGATTCAAACTCAACAATCATCTTCAAAAATTACACGATTACAATATTCCAATAAAGATCGTTATATATTAAATGAATTATTTAAACGAACACCTTATCCAAATGGTAAATCGTTTCTTTTGTAAATTAAATATTAAATTATATTTTATTTTTTTTAGCTATTCAACGTGATCTAATTGCTCGAGAACTTAATATAACACATGAACAAATACGTATATGGTTTCAAAATCGTCGTCGTTTACAAACACAACGTGATTCTGGTGAACGATTAGCAACAACAAATGAAATTATAGCTCTTCAACAAGGAAAAACATGTGTAAATTCTAATGAATTAAAACAATTACTCAATGATGTGATTCAATATAAAAATGCACCACCAAGACTTCGACTCGATGAATCTTCATAAATTTTTTTATATTTCGATTTTTTTCTCACTTGTATTTGTTTCAGTTAATATATATATATATATGTATGACAAATAAATAGATTTGGTTAAAATTCAACTTTTGATTTTATCAATGCTAGTAATCGGAAGTCACGGACAAGTATGATTTGATAAAAAAAAGACACTTTGTGTTGTTATAAGCTTAGTCCACAGTTATTGAGGAAAATCTTTATGTAAATACCCTCGGGAATTTTCTAAATGCTTGACATTAATGGACAAGTGAGATGAGATACATTAACTACAGAATTAAGAAAAATTTGCCGAGTAGAAACTTCCGTATGATTTCGAAAGTTTAATTTACTGTCTTAAAGACTCTAAAAACTTCATGAAAATCGGTCATCTCAATGCAGTGAATTGCTTTACACTGAAAAATATTGGAACATACAGAATAAAATATCAAACGAGCAGCGTATTTTTTTATTTATATTCAATTGATATTCATAAAATGGTCCATCAATTTAAAAAAAAATGTTTTACCCAAGTCACCAGAATGTTTACTTTCTAGTATCTTACGAAAAAAGTTATTTTTTCTTTCTTTCTGCTGTGATGTGAGTCCGCCGACTTGACATGAAATATGAGTCATATGATTTATTTTAATTATCATAATTTATAAATATCTTATGAAATCTGTGTCACCAGACATCTGATTATTAAAGACAATGATTGAGTAATAACAACATCGATAATGTTCTCTAATTATTTGTATTTTCATTCACTAATTTTCATTATTAAATATTCTTAAAATCATAAATTAAAAAAATATTTAATTTAATTTATTCAAGTTGACAACCACAGTAGATTTCGTATTGCTTATTTATAATGAAATTTAATCAAATATGAAATATATCTATGACTCAATACTTATATCTTTAACAATGATAGCAGTGGGAAAAAACCCAAGTTCATGTAGTCGTATATAATGTGTCATTACTGAGGTAATGACTTGCGAAATATTTGCGTAATTTTATTTGGGGATATTGATTATCTTGAAAATGTTGCGGCGCATGACTCGTTATTTTTAGTCAATATCGACTGGGTTTTTTCACAGCTAATCTACTATATATATACATGTATCCTTTATTCTCTTACTATTGTTCCTCAAAACTTCAAAGATGGTTTTGGTCGTTACAGTTGTATGCGTTATCATTTTCAGCATTGTGGGTTATTTCATATTTCATAGACATAATAAATCCCAATCAAATATAATAACAACAGGTGATCAAGCACACGAAATATTAAACTCGTCCGATTACAGTCGTTGTAAACCGAACAAATGGCTTATAAATACATTATCCATTGTAAATCCCTTCACTATTGATAGTCAATCACTTTTGAAAGGATTTAAAAAGAAAGTTTTAACAACATTAACAAAATGGTCTAATGATGAAACGTATGAAGAGCTTGTATCAACAATAGGAAGTCGAACTGAACATCGACTTTCAATATTACAATCAAATAATTCAAAAATTTGTTTATCAAAATTAGCCAAAGAAGTTACATTAGATTCATTTCTTTCTGGTATTCTTGATGTCAATGCAAATGAAGATCTACTTACAGAATTACCAGGTTTAATTATTCATCTATGGAAAAATCATGATGATAAAAAAGCTCAAACTCGATTACAAGAATTATTATTAACTAATAAAGATGAATTTTCTAAATCGGAATTTTGGCAACAAATTCAAACGATATTATCCAATCATTCAACGATAATTTCCCAAACAGCAACAAATGATTTCGATGAAAAGATTTCTAATCCATTAAATATCATCGTTCCTGGATGGGAAACAATGTGGCGAGTAGTACTTTATTCATTACTTGAATTACTTCGTCATCCAGAATTACTTAAAGAACTTCGTTCGGAATTAAACAATCATTCAAAGTCGTATCGAAAATGTCTTTTACTTCAATGTATTTTAAAAGAAACATTACGATTATATCCACCAACGAAGAATATATATCGAACGAATTTAAAAACTGGTCAAGAGATACGTATTAATGTGCAACATATTCATCGTGATAAAAATGTATGGGGATATGATGCATTAGATTTTCGTCCTGATCGTTTCGAGGACTTGTCTGATGAACAGAAGAAATGTTATTTACCATTTTCGATTTCTTGTCCAGCTCGACATGGGTTTGCTTATGGATTTGCTGGAGCAATTGTTGCTGAAATCCTTAAACATTCTCCTACTTTTACTATTGCTGAAGGGTACTCATCATTACAAACTGATCAATTATTAGACATGGCTCGTGATTCGTATAACGATTTACTAGTAATGCCGTGATACAAACGATAATTTTTGTAATAAAATTTTTTAAAATATATTGTGTGCATAAAATTTTGATAAAGAAAAATAAAGGATACAAAAGGAAAAGTTTTATTTATTATTTTTCGGGTAAATTCCATTGAAAGCCCAGATGTTTTTTCGTTTCATCTAATGATTTTATATCATGAGTACCGGGTTTTTTTTCACCATTTGCATTTGGTGGTGTTTCAATTTTCTTATAACCTTGACTTAATTGATCAAAACGTTTAATTTCATCAGCAACAACCTGAATTAGATTTCAAGAAATTTTAAAAGAATAAAAATTTTTCATGACATACTCTTTTCATTGGAAATGTATTCCGACCATTTTCTTCCATATATGTTATAACACGTCCTGTATAATCTTGATATTGTTGTTTTTCGACTTCATTCGTATGTTTATCAAGTTGAACTTCATCAATTTCATTTGCTTTCAAATCACGTTGACGATCTTTTCGTTCTTGCTAGATAATCAAAACGAAGGAAATATAAGAATTAGTCGTTCAAAAGAATGATTAGTTAAACTTACAACTTGTTTTAAATGAATTTGTGAAACTGCTTGAGCATCTTGAGTACGTTGTTTATCTTTTTCCTGTTGATATAAAAGAAATAATTGATCTGATTCTTCTTTTTTTCTACGGATTTCTGCATCTTCACGTTCTTCCATTTCACGTTCAGCTTCCTTTCGTTTTATCTATTAGAAACAAGAATAATTCATTGATTGTTTTGTTTTTACTAAAAAATGTACTGTTTCTTGTCGATATTTTTTAATAGATTCTTGCATTTTTTGTTGTTTTTCTAATTTTTCTTGTTCTTCACGTAAATCTTTTGCTTCTCTTTGTGCTCGTGCACGAAATATTTGTGTATCATAATCAGCTTCTGCTCGTTTTTGTAATGAACCTAAATAACCAATCATATGATCTCGTGCTTCTTGTTTTTCTCTAGAGAAAAATTAAAAAACCAATTATGTTAAATTAATTTTTGATTTTTTGATTTTTTACTGATGAATTTGAATTTCTTTTTCACGTCTTAAACGTGCTATTTTTTTCTTTGCTTCAGCATAAATACGAAGATCTTCATCTTCTTCCTAATAATAAAAAGAAAATAAATTTTATTAAATAATTAATATTATTGATTTACTTCATCCATTTGTTCTTCCATTTGTTTAACTTTTTTTTTATCATCAAATGCTTTATCATACATATTTTTAACATCTTTTTGTTTTAATTTTTTAAAACGTTCTAATTCTAGTTGTTCAAGGGCATTTTGTTGAGCTAAACGTCGATATTCATCACCTTCTTGTCGATCTTTTTGTTTTTCATCGAAAGATTTTGTTAGACGTTGATTAATTCTTTAAAAAAATCAAATTTGATTCGAAAAAAAATGAAGATTTTTTTAAGATTAACTGACTGTGCAAGATGATATTTAGCTAAATCTGCACGTTCTCTAGAACAAAAAAGAAAATTTATTTTATTATTTCAATAAAAATGGAATATACTTGGCTTTTTGTTCGATTTTTTCTTGTTCAGTTTTATAGAATTCATTTTGAGCTTCTTGATAACGTTTACGTATATCCTCTTCATCTGTTTGACGCATTTGTTCAAAACGTTTTTTCATTTCAAGTTGTAAATCACGTTCCTTAAGAACTTCAGTTAGTTTAAGAGCACTCTGTTAAAAAAAAGTATAAAATGAAACTTTAAATAATAGAAAATAAAGAAATTTTACATGAAATGTTCGAACACGATCTGTTTCATAATATTGTAATTGTTTAGCTTTTTCAATTTGTTCACGACGACGTTCAGCAGCTAATTTTTCTTCTTCAATATCTAATACTTTTTTTCTTTCTTCTTCATCTTGTTCACGAAGTTTTTTCAATTCAAGTTTACGTTCTCGAATACCCTTTAAAGAGAAATTTAAATTTATTTTGTTTAAAAAGAATTTATTTACAATAATTGTATTTGACCAATGTTTTGTTACTTGTGCTGAACGTTCAGCTAGTTCTTGTTTTCGTTGAAGTTCTTGTCGAACAGCATCTTTATCACGTTGACGACGATCTAAATTATCATAGATTCGATTTAAATCATTTTTGGTTATTATGCACATTTGACGAAGATCAGTAGCATCAGGTAAACGACGTTGTTCGGTACGATTATCTGGTAGACATGACACTATTATAACAAAAACTCGATGAAAAATAAAGAAAAATAAATGATTATATACTAGATTGACTATGTAGTAATGGTTTTTTTCTTCCTAATTGAGCATTATCAGGTGGTTTGGTTGATGGTATTGGTAAAGTTTTGATCACCATGATAAAAAAAAAACCTATCTAAGATGAGTAGAATTATATTTTATTTGTAGCTAAAAATATTTTCAATGAAAAACATCAGCATTCGCCATTTTCATTTTTTTATTTATTGGATTACTAAGCAACATTAGATATGTTCTAAAGAAGTTCTTTAATTATAATTAGATACGAAAAATTTTATTACGTAGTATTGAAGAAACTAAACCAAGAAATTGAATTATCTAATCCTTGTTTGATTTGATACTTGTTGATGTAAACATCTAGCGTCCTCTTTCAAATTATGAAACTCTGACTTCTCTGGAAAAGATTGTTATTCAATGAATATCAAAAATAGTCTATATAAACTGAAGCGATGACACCAGAACGATAAATGTTATTACGATTTTTGCAGCTCAGCTGGTAGAGCTCTTTGTTTGTTCAGAATCCTTATATACAACTCTTGTTTCTTGTACCAATTGAATTGCTGAAATATGATTTGTTTAAGTCTCAATGAATACAGCATTTTGCAACAAACATTATTTTAAATATTTTGTCATTCGTTTTTGAATGTTAGTTTCAATTCAATCCGATTAGTATGCTTGAATGGATTGAAGATAACTTTTCTAAAACATCAATTTTACAAAACTCTTCTTGAAAGTTCTGCTTCTCTAAATAAGAACTGGTTCTCTAATCTATATGATATGATGAGAGACCATCGAGAAAGAATGCAAAGAATTTTAATTCGATTGTAGCGATATTTTATTATGTCAGAAATAAATCTAGATCTCTAATAATTTCGACATATATTATATTGACATGTAGCGTCCTCTTCTAAACATGCGTTCTATTCTGATCATTTCCGAACAACAGCCGATCATTTTCATCTTGTCTTTGCTGTTATTTATTATCAAAATATTGCAAAAAAAAATTCTTTCAACCTCTAACTATTCATTATATATACTTTTGAAAGGCAACAGATGTCACCAGTTGTAACTCAATGATAATCATTGGCCTCTTTTGATCATAATAAACAAATATTGTTTGTTCCTATACTAGATAAACTTCATTTTATTCACTATTATCTATTTCTTAATCTCATGTGTAATTTCGAATTATATTCTTGTAATTTCTTTTTAGAACATTTGTAACATAAAATAAGACAGATATTGATGGCTTCGTCTACAGAGCAAACCATCAAACAAGAGTCATCATTACCTAATTCATCAGGTTCAGAACAGTCTACTGCTAATACGACAATAAAACAAGAATTTAGTGCTATTATGAAACCAGAAGATGAAACATTTGAACAATTCTATTCTGAAGTAATTAAATTCTAATGTAAATGATTATTGATTTTTTTTTCAATATTTTTCTAATTCTATAGGTTAAAGCAATTGAAAAACGTGATTCTGTTTTAACACCTGAACAACAAATTAATCGACTTCTACGTCCCGGTGCTACATATTTTAATTTAAATCCATTCGAAGTATAGACTTTTGATTTTTTTTCCAATTTTTATTAAAATTATTTTATTTTATTATCAGGTACTTCAAATCGATCCAACAACACCTTTTGAAGAAGTTGCAAAACATTATCGACGTGTAAGAATAGAATTTTATCGAATATGTATTGCTAAATTTTAATTATATCTTTCTAGTTATCAATGCTTGTTCATCCGGATAAAAATCCTACAATGACTGATCGAGCTTCGCTTGCTTTTGAAGGTATGTATATATGTTAAGGTTAATATTCCAAGCCATTTTGTATACAGGGATATTGTAAATGTTTTTTGAGTAATGACATTTTATTGTTAAAGATTAAAGATATATTAAAATTCAATATGTGGGGAAGAGTTTACGAAGTGCCTTCATTTCGAGTTAACATTTTTTTTTTACTGAGATATCGAAACTTTTTTGAGTAAATCAGTTGATTAATTTGAAATAATAAAATGTCATTTAATTATTTATTTAGCAATTAACAAAGCATATAAAATGCTTGAAGATGAAAAAGAACGTAAAAAATGTATTGAAGTTGTTGAAGAAGCTCGAGAA
>Ga0116229_10014856_pt1 | contig 10736 bp, 26 predicted proteins | sample S1TSphgellanicum_3_FD_87313 | JGI IMG/M metagenome (GOLD analysis project Ga0116229, IMG submission 87313) | Host-associated microbial communities from peat moss isolated from Minnesota, USA - S1T2_Fc - Sphagnum magellanicum MG | ecosystem: Host-associated > Plants > Peat moss > Unclassified...
GGCAATTATCACAGACAACGAGATTGTCAAAAAATATGTTGTTCTCCTGGATGATCACGAGCTCTCTGCTATCAAACTCTGTGTGGATGATGTTCAAGTTATCAAGAATAGAAGTTTTGCCAAAAATCTTAATAAGCTTCGCTGGTGGTTCCGATGGTTTCTAAGGTAATTCGAGAATTATATATCGATTATGATCATTTTGAAGAATATGACAAAGATGTAATGTATTACCTGGCGGATTGCAAGATCACTACACCGTGTATTATTCTTGATAAGACGCAGAAATTCTTTAAAGAAAAAAACGGAAAACCTGTTGCAGTTCTGCACTATAATATTTCTATCGATACAGAAGAATTGCTCTGGATTAAGTTAACTGCGCCCAAAATTATTCTCAAAGAGGTAAGTATAAGTTTATAAGGCCGGTATGGCATTATCCATTTCCTGCCTCGAGGAGAGTATATGAAAAAATTAATTGCTGGTTTGTTAGTCGCAGTTTTTTCGGTTGCAAACGCACAGGGGCAGGTAAAAGAGTATAAATGGACACTTATACCGAACGCAATATTGCAGAATGGTAAAGCCTATATTGATATAAATAATATTATTATAGATAAAACAGATACCGGACAGCCGTTTAATACTGCTACTTTACTAATGGTATATAATGAACCACTAAGTGTTCACTTAAAATCCGGTAAAACAAAAACAGGCATAAGTGTACTGAGTAATGTTGTCATTGATTGCGCTACGGGTGTAGGAGCTCCGATTAACGATTTCTTATTATCTGAAAAAATGCCAACAAAGAAAAGCGTCCCTGTCGCCTCGAAGAAATATGTAATCACACCCGAGATTATGTTTCATCTTTCAAAAGATGATCCTATCCGAATCGCCTTATGCCCAGAAGAAATCTGAGATTTAAATCTCAGATTTAAATTTGAGATTTGGATTTTAAATTTAGAATCTTGCGTGCAAATCCTACGGGAAAATCACGCACAGATTTTGTGCCTATGCGTCTATAATCCTATAGAATACAATTTATTACCCCTAACGGTAGAATATATTATGAGCGTAAAAACATTTGAAGAACTTGCAATCAAATATCCATTACTTTTCCAGAAGGCAAGAATTAAATCTCTCGAGATAGAAGATGGATGGTTACATATCATCGATACGTTATGCGCTGTTATTTCCGGTCATCCGGAAAATATACAGCGTAGTATTATCTACGAACAAGATAAGCTGATTCGAGACCACGATCGAATCTCAAAATTGGAAGCAGAACTTGCTAAACTTATAGAAGATCTTCCTGTTATCGCACAGGTAAAAGAAAAGTTTGGAGGTTTGAGGTTCTATGTATATGGTGGGACCGAAGAGCATAGAAATTTTATTCGTTTTGCCGAAGCAATGACCTATCGTACCTGCGAACAATGCGGTGCACCGGGAGAGACTCGTAATACCGGCTGGATGAAAACACTCTGTGATCGCCACCACAAGGAACTCGAAGCTAAAGAAAATGGTTATCGTGCATCCCCTAAGAAATTTGACCCATCGAAACTCGAAGACTGAAGATCATTTTTTTACAATTGTTACAATTGGGAGAAGTGTAAGTGCACACTTACCGAGTTTCTCTCTTAATTTAGGTCAAATCTATGGGAGCAGGAACCGCATAGGCAAACGCTAAGGGCAATGAGCTTGATGAAATCCTGCGTCATTCACTCGACAAATTAAACAAATCGCGCTAAAATATACACATACCAGAAAGGTCTCTATGAAGAAAGAATTCAAAGACAAGGCAGAAGCTGAAAAATTTTACGATGAACTTCGTGCTGAAAATAAATACGAGTTTGATGCTTACCTACTTCCCGATGGCGCCGGCTACGGCCTTCAATGGATCGAATCCAAGACCTACACCGCGCACGACGGTAAGTCCTACACCGATGAAGTCTGGCTTACCGAAGCCGGTGACCTGATGCTCGTACAGGATCTTACCGAGGATCACGCGAAAAATGTTTTGCGTATGCTCCTTCGTAAGGAGCGTGCCGCATTTGAATTGGTTTCCAGTCTTATGTCCTCGGGAAAAATTGATCTCGAAGACTTGGAAAATGGAGATACCATTCAGGCAGAGTTGACTCATACACTTCACTAACCTGTTGCACATATTCTCATAGTCGGGTATAATAAAGACATACAAAGACACACGGAGTCATTATGTCCTACGTTATCTACCATATCGAGAGTACTCGTTTCCTTCAAGCGTATGCCAAGAAGGGCAAGACGAGGACATTGTACGGCACCGAACGCGCCGCGAAGTCCGCGCTGACCCGTGCAATTAAGGAGAATCCGGAACTCCTGAAGTCGGATTTTAGTATTGCCGACAACGTGGATTTCAACAACGGAATCGAGAAGTTTGAAATTCGCAAAGGTATTATTCATTCCGAGGGCAAAGAATTCAATGTCAGGGTGAATACTCCTTGGCAAAGTGGTCCCTGGTCGGAAACTTACCATTGTTCTTAAATGTCAGCCGATACAGTTGGTTTCTACCGTTTGAAGAAGGCGGCAAGAAAGAGACTCACTAGACAAGAACGTAGAATGCAAGATCCAAATAATCCAAATCGCTGGTTAACCCCTCAGGAAATCCGGGATTTTCGAGCTCAACTATTCCACGAGCAGGGCGGATTGTGTCACTGGTGCCGTTGCCCGATGGAGTTAATACAACCTATTCCCGATAAGCAAAATATAGGGAATATTGCTACTTTTGAGCACCTCAAAGACCGATTGAGCCCGGGTGGCAGACAAGGGTCTGCCGGAACTATCGTCTGTGCGTGCTCCGATTGCAATAATTCCCGGAATCGTGCCCGAGAAAAACTTGTGCAAGATGCGATATCCAAATATTGCAACGGTGATGTTTCAGTGAAAAAGAAGCTCTGCCAAGGAAAATCAATGGTAAAACTTATCGAGATGCTCGAAACTCTCGGGATCTATCCCCTGAAAGATTGAAATGAATCGTGTTTTGGAAAAATTTCTAGAATCAACAGCCATTCAAGTCCGATGCTGGGTTGAAGATGAAGAGATGCGGGAAGACCATAATCGTCCCGATCTGAACGGATACTGTGCCAGAGCATCGGGAGAATTTTCTCGGAGACTTGCCCGAAAAAAAGTCGATCACGAGATCCATATGTCGGTAAGTGATATAGGTTGTCACGTCTATGTAGTCGTAGATGATTATATCTATGATGTGACTGCCACACAATTCCCCGAATATCGAAATCAGAAGGTGCTCATTAAACACGTCCGTGAAGCCGAGGTAAACTGGTATCACTGTTCGGCAGATATTTTTAAATCTGCAGACGAGTTGAGAAAGTGCCAACAGAAACGCAAATGGCAAAAGTGGCAGATTGCGCACGCTGCTTGACTTTTTCTTTAGAATACTATAAAATATAAATATGATCACATTGCTGAGAGATCTTTTCTCACTTACACCCACTGCACAGACATTCCCTGTGTATACAAAACAAATGGCACTTCTATGACTACCGCACTCGCTGAAAAGAACATCATCGTTAAGGACGCCGATGGCAACGTCTACTCCATTCCCCCGCGTGTGGAATCACAATTCATTGCAATTAAAGAAGCCAGTATCAATGCTGACTTTGGATCCAATGAATGGCACGAAGCAAATGATGAATTGAACGATCAGTTCTCTAGATTTCTAAAATGAAAATGAGACTTAAGCCACACCAGGAGAAAGCACTCAGGGATATTGTTGCTCTAAAGAAATGTTGCCCTCATTTTTTTGAAGAATGGCATCGAGTGCAAACTGCCGAACGTCGTCTACAGGCTGCTAAGGATGAATTGATTACAGCTAAGGCGGTCTGGAAATCAATAGGCAGGAAAAAATAAATGGCTGATTACCTTAATGAACTCTGGATGGAGAAAGATGGCAGCATCTTTACCGTTCGAGAATACGATATGAGATCGGAATTCGGCGCCAATAAAAAAGTATACAAGGTGCGAGGAGCGATTGCCTTTAACTTAGGTAAGGATGCAGCCATTCATATTGTGCAACTGCACAATGATCATATTCGAAGAATGGAAACTCTAACAAAAATGGGGCTGGAATGAACGAAGATATTATGTCAGGAGAAGAATGGTGCCGTCGTCCAACGTGGCATGGTTCCTATGATGACTATGTGAAGCATGTTCGTGGTACCCAACAATACTTCCAAGAACAAAGGGACGAACGAAATAACCAACGCATCGCAGATCTAGTCGCCGAAAAGTTGGCGACTAAGGGGAGAAAATGAAACTTTTGTGCTGTGTCAAGTGCTCACAAGTCTGGTCACTCGGATTCGAGTACGCCGAATGCAAAGGCAAGCACGGTGGTGGCCAGTATATTGATAGTTTGAATGCAAAGATTTGGGGAGACGAGAAAGAAGTATTCGTTCTCGGTTTTGCCAATAGTAGTTTTGAGAATGCTCTCGGAAAACAATATCGCGAAGGTGATAGCACTGAAATGATGCCCTATGCAGGAAAGATGACTCCGAAGGGTCGTGATTTCACTGCATTCATCATTCCGGAAGCTGCAGATAGCATCGAACGCGTCAAGGAACGCTTTGATCCTGTAATAGTTAAACGTTGGAGTTAAATATGGATATCGAACAAGCAGGTAAAGAAGCACTGGAGCGCCTCAATACCCACATCAACAACCTGTACTGGAATGCTCGTATGGAAGTGAAGAGTGATTTCATTAAAGGTCAGAACTTTCTAAGCACTCTTTTCGTACCGGAAAATTACGGTATCGAGGTTGAGGAAGAGAATCAAACAAATCAGGAATGAAATTACTAATTCTCGTTCTCTTTTTAGCTGGTTGCACTCCGGAACCAGCAGTTGATCCCGTACCAGTTGCGGCATCTGCACCTGCAGCATCTGCATCTGCAGCATCTGCATCGGCATCTGCAGCAGTGCACGAATGGCACTATTATCCACCGGATAAGAAACCTTACGTTTATCGTGGAACCAGTCCCTATAGTGATTTCGATTATCGCCGTCATCGCTTCTGATTCCTGTTGACAGATTTTATTGCAGGTGCTATTATATAGACACTACGCAACACACAGGTGCACACAGATGATCTCCAAAGACGAACTCCTGACCCTGCTGAAGACGAATGATAAGGCCGTTGCGCGAGCATTGGTAGTCCTCAACAATCGTCAAACAGCGGATGAGCAAGCCACACAAGGCACTCGTTACCTAAACGGGATGGGGTTCCGCCCCTGCCACGCTCGGATGGGAACGTCGATGGCGACCTTCTTCCAGCGCAATGGATACTTGTCTCCGAAGCAAGTCGCGTACTGGCGTGCGACAGATAAATCGGGATCGATGAGAATTGGGCTCTACTGGCGCCAGATCCTGGAAGAGGTCGAGGCAAAAGAAAAGATGAAGATTATTAAAATGGCCGCTGCGCAAGGATATACCATCGTCCAGGCTGCCCCGATGGTAGCAATGGATGTCGGTGGTCTTCCCGGTGGCCACGTCGAATCTCGTGATCTTGGTAACGATATGGAACGTCGCGCACATCTCGAATACGAGCTTAATGACGTAATGGATAGCGACGATCCGAAACTTATCGATCCTATCAAACAAGAAATTGACGAAATTGACACCTTTTGGAAGAAGATTCGTCCTAACGGATAATATTTTGAAGAAAAATCCATCCAGACAGCGCCTAATCAAAATGGCTGTATCCGATCCAAAGATTGGGAAAATAGTATTTGCTGGATCCGGATTAAAATCTCAATCAACTTCGATTAGAAGAGTTCCTCGGATTCGCGCCAATAATCGTAAAAGAGTTCTTCGGCGCGCCGCGGAAGTGTTTTATCAAATCAGATGGAAAAAGCTATAATCAGTTCTTATTCGTTTGAAGATTGACAAACACATAAAGAAAGTATATAATTATGCTTAGATACAAAGGTCCTGCCGGATACTCAAAGAAAGTTCTGATTGTGTGCGAACGCCGCATCAATTATGTAACTGGTAAAGTTTGGAATGACAAGGAACGAATGTATCATTCACCGGAAGCAGCAGCAGAATGGTGGTCGCGTTTCGCAGTTCAGGCCTGGTGGAGAAATGTAAGCGATCAAACGGGTCAGTACCCAACTCTACAAGAAAGAAAAGCGCGCGCAAAGAAATACAAACGTCGTGCATTGCCTATCTTTAGGGCTAAGTTCGAGGCCCTAATATAAATAAATCAAAATCAAAACCAAAGGAAAATATGAAGAAAATCATCGCACTTACCCTTGCAGCATTCACGTTCGGTGCATTTGCTGCAACCGCTCCTGTAGCTGCTTCTGCACCTACAAAGGCAGCATCCGTAGCCAAGGCTCATAAGGCCAAGCACGTTAAGCATCACGCCAAGAAGGCTGTTGCTGTGAAGGCTGCTTCGGCTCCTGCAGCAAAGAAGTAAATCTGGTTTAACCAGGATGGGAGGGCTTGACAGCCCTCTTGTCGTTTGTTATAATGTATATAACAAGGAGTAACATATGGACTATGCTATCTATCGCATCTACTGTTTCCTGGACCGCTACGCGGGCCGTTGGGAGCTAATGGCTTCGATGTACATTCCAGTTATCCTCAACCAACTTATCTAAACCGAACATACCACCTTAACTCAGTGAATAGAGTAACCGGCTTCTACCCGGTCTGTCAGAGGTTTGAATCCTCTAGGTGGTGCCAATTTCATAGAAAGAGTAAAATGCTTCTCCGCCATCATCCCGTCGTTGAATTTGATCCCTCCAACCGGGAGCATCGTCTGGCTGTCGAATCCTTTATGAAGAATAAAACCTGGGGAAATATTCGCTTTGCCGGCGAAACAGGTGCTTATGGAAGTATTCCGCATCAGGTGCAGACGCGCCTGTTGGAATGGTACCTACAGCAGGAAAAGATTTCTGCAACGGGAACCGCAGAATGCAACCTGGCATTCTCGTAGTAGAATTATTGGAGGTCTTCTATGACAAGTCTTAGCCGTTACAAAAGACGCAAATCCGGAATGCAACCGGGCGGCATCGTGAAACACCGAGAGGGTGAGAAGCCCAAGTCGTCCAAGATGAACCCGAGGGCCATACTGAACCGCCGCATCGATCGTGAACTGAAGGAAAACGAATGATCTACCTTCTCATCTATCTTGCCAGTGTTGGAATTTCTCTTTTTGCGGTGCATTGCTACAACCGTGAGCAGAGGATTGCCGGCAATCCCAGTAACTTTGATTGGTCGGGATGGTGACCGAAGGTGATGATCTTCATGCCAGGTCTCAACACCACACTACTGGTATTGATGGCAATTTTCTATGTCATGATGACAATTTACTACTTCGGTAGGTAATCATGCTTGCCCTCATCCTGATGTTCGTAGTTGCATATCTGGTTGGGGTAGTTCTTCTCTTCTGGAAACACAAATGAGAAATCTCCCCATGACTGAAGTTGTACCCGATAAGATCTATATGTTCGGGCACGGAAAAGGAATGTTTCCGGTTCGCATCGTTTGCGATAAAACGCAGGGATGGCTGCGCGGGCGTGTTTTGGTTCGTGGATTTAGCAAATCGTTCGCCAGATTTTGTGCGGTTGCTACGTTGGAGCCTGTGCTGGGCGGTCAGAACCTTGACGTGCGCGTTTTCCGTCACTCGTTCTCCGAACCCTGGTTCCACGATAACTCCGGATACGAGAAACTCATTCATGTGCACGAGAAGGAAGTGAGAGATCTGATTGACGATCGTGTCGCAAAAGCCACTCTGCGGATCCAAGGCCTGCGTGCTACAATAACAGCAGTTGAGCAAGAAATCGAAAGATTGAAGCTCGTAAAGGTTTAGGGGCTATAAGGTTCCGATGGGCCGGTAGCTCATGATGGTTAGAGCAGCGGACTCATAATCCGTTGGTGGTGTGTTCGACTCACACCCGGCCTACCAATTTTAAATCGAGTTCTTTCCAAGACTAAAATGAGATACCGAAGATACAGCGAACCACACGAAAATCGAATGAGGGATTGCCCCCGAGCATATCTGGTGGCTCGAAACTCCGGATGCCGGAATTTACTCAATGACCTTCGGTGGCCAGACATTTTCGGTCGAATTTAAAAATCCGGAATCTGCTGTTATATTTCTATTAAAGTTTCCAAATTGGAAAAAAGAATATGATCACCTACAAGATTATTATGGATGATTTTGGCAATGACTGGTGCATAACCTTTATTGACCGAAAAGACGGAAAAGGTCCGCAAAGGATTGCCCTGGGCCCGTGCTTCGTTGATCACGCTCCTAAAAAGGAAAAGGCGAAGAAATGAGAATCAGATCTATTCATATCCTGTTGCCGCGTATCTATCGCTCCTACAAGGTAGTAGATATCCGACCTTCATCCATCGCGGTAGATGTGAAGTATGTGTTCATCTTCGGATGTGAATTTCGTTTCTATCTGACCAGGAAAGGTCACGATGGAAAAGGAGAGAAGACACCTTTCCTACGCTGGATGGAGAAACGTTAAATGAAATTCTATCTTTGTAGATATGCCGGCATCGATCTCAAAACTCGCGTCCGAGATATGATGAAGTGGCTGGATTTGTATCCAAGGAATCCTGGGATTCACCGGATGGTGTATGAGACCAACCAAGAAGGCGGAAACATCTACATTGAATTCTGGTCCGAGGAGATTGCGAAGGAATTTTACCAGAATTTCTACGACCTTGTGACTACGGAGCGTCCTCCCGAGGATGAATATGATAGGATGTTCAAAGCTGGTCATTGCATTATCAGCAATTATGAAATCGTAAGACGGCACCAGGAAGGAAAATAAAATGCTCGACGAATACTACGGCCTGTTGAAAGGTCAACCGATCACGGAAAATACAATGATTCGGTTGATGCTAACGGATGTCGGTTCCAGTTTCTATTCCTATATGATAATGTTGGAACTTGCGGATCGTAAGGTGGAGGCGGCGCGAATGGAGAATTGGCGAAAACGCATTTTCCGTGTGCGTAATAACCTCAGCATTTTTCATCAACCGAAAGATTCAACTCCTGCCGAGGACATCTCCGATCTGGAAAAGTTGTATGCCGAAATGGATGTGCTAATGGAAATGCTCGTTCAGTATCGTCCCGGAGAATCTCCTATCTTCCACAGTTCGTCGAATATGCTGTGTGGACTTATCCACATTGTGAAAGACTACTACAAACGTAACCCAACCGAACCCAAGGATTAAAATGTTTATTCTGTTCATTTTGTTTATTCTTCTATATTTCTTGCCTACCTTCCTGGTGAAGACAGATAAGCTGCTGATGCTTGTGCTCAACCTATTTCTTGGTTGGACTATTATTGGCTGGATTCTCCTGTTCTTTGTTTCCATTGGTACGTTTGGTCACCACGTGTAAACTATGAAATTAAGAAAATGGCCTAAGAAACTGACACGCAAGTATTTGCGCGTGGCGTCAGTCTATCGCCGTTTTGCAGGTAGGAGCACGCATTACGATTTCTCTCTGGAGATGTTGCTGGAATGTTACGAGCACGAATCCAACGGTGGACCGGTAAGTAAGAAGAATGGTTACATTTTTGGTAAGTGGGCTAAGGATATTTCCGTAGCAACTTGGCGTGAGGATATTCAGGCTGGCACTTTCGCCAAGTTCGAATTCTACACGCCACTCGATCGGTGGTGGACGGAGCCAGCACTGAAAGGTGTGATTGTTTCTGTTCCTTGGTTCCCTCACGAGCGCAACGATTTAAGAAAGTTGAAGGAGAATGCTATTTCAAAATCGCGTTCTGCAAATATGGAATCGGAAATCGATGTAAGAAAGGAGTTTGGATTTGTTCCTGCCGATGCCAAGATTGAAATAATTTCTTGGCCTGAATTGTAAAGTTTTCATATTAATACATCACACGGGGCCCGCGATTCACCTGCTCTAGAAGCATATTCCAAAGGTTAGTGAGAAAGATGTTTAATAGGAAAGGTTCGTCGGCTGCAAACGAACAGATAATGGAATTGTATATCAGGCTATCGAAAGATACGTGCCAGCTGATCAAGTCGAGCTACAATTACACGATTATCAAAGTTCCGGCGCCAATTGGTTTCCCGGAAAGATAGTGGAGTTGGTATTAGGAGGTTGAGAATGATAAGCTCTACGCCTACACTTCCAGTCGCGACTATCAACAGGTGATGGAAAACTACCCCATTACAGGTAATGGACTTTATGCTTGGTGACGAAATACTTACCCGGTGCGCTAATGTCGTGATTATCAAAAGGTGTATGGAGTGGAAACCTGCACGGATAATAGATTCTATGCTAACCGGTGCCCATTGTTGTGCCGATGCTCCTAAATCGTGATTATCAAAAGGTAGACTGCTGAAAACAGCTACAGATAGTGGTTATTACCTTGTATGTTTGAGGATAACTCTTTGACCGATACCCTACAATCAATGTCAATGAGATAGGTAGTAGGGGCATCATATAGGCACTTTTAACGCGACTATCACTAATTCATTTACCTGTTGACGTCTATACCTCCTTGCTGCACAATAAGGGTATGAGACATTTATTTCTGTTGGTTGCATTTCTGCCCATCTCCCTAAGTAGCGGTATTCTAAGCTATAAGAGTGAGCAAATTCTGCCGAAAGTTGCAAAAATAGATCCGCAGGAGGCAAAGTGTATGGCAGTCGCCATCTATGGAGAGGCAAGGGGGGAGGCAGAACGTGGGCAAGTAGCA
>Ga0116229_10014857_pt1 | contig 10736 bp, 13 predicted proteins | sample S1TSphgellanicum_3_FD_87313 | JGI IMG/M metagenome (GOLD analysis project Ga0116229, IMG submission 87313) | Host-associated microbial communities from peat moss isolated from Minnesota, USA - S1T2_Fc - Sphagnum magellanicum MG | ecosystem: Host-associated > Plants > Peat moss > Unclassified...
TCAAAATTTTCAAAAGTTTAGATTGAAGGCAACTAGAATCAAACCCTAACATAATACCTAATAAGTTATGAACTAGTTGACCATGAGGACAACAAGATAGTTGTGATAATTGTTGTACATTTAATAAATATAGTTCTTACATGTTGAAATTTTTTAATTTAAAAACTCATTTGCTAAAGTTTAAATTTTAAAATAAATAAAATTTAATTTTCATGAAATCAATTCATTTTTTGGGTTTCTAGGTAGAATGTCCTGGAAATTACAAAGGGTTCAGGTTTTTCATTTTACCCATGGGATTAAGAGAGGGATTTTTTTTTTCATTTCAATAGTTGGCATAGCAACAATGCAAAACATTTGCTTTTGATCGTTGAACTGACAACAAAGGAAAAGGCGTATATCAACTTGTAGGGCAGATATGCTATTCATTTTGCTACATGTGCCTAGGGTTACTATCATGTCCACAAGTGGGCCAAATTATGTGTCTTGGCCAACAATTACCAGGGCACCGTCCATTGGAAATCCCTTGTGGTTGAATTGTGGATGAACCACAATTGAATTACCAAGGTAACCTATCATGTAGACTCTCTTAATTCAACCTAATACTAAGTACTTATGTAAGTAGTAGCCACTATCGAAGTGGGTAAAGGGCCAAACACATTTAGTGGTAATTCAAAGATAACTCAATGTTAAGTTTCATGAGTGCAAATAGGATAACATGAACCACACCCACTTGTTTTTTTATTGCTTTTGTGACTGCTTTTGGGGAAATATTTTAAGAATATTTTTGAAAATTTGTGAAAAAGTTTTCAAAAAAATCTTTTTAAATCATGATAATTGTTTTTATAGTATTTTGATAAGCCTTGCATTAAAAATTTGTCAAAATATGTCATTTAGAAAAAAATTTAAATTATTAAACATTTTTTTTCTTTTTTTTAAACATTGGTTATAGTGCTTTATTAGTGTTTTTCATTTTTTTATTCATTTGATTAGTTTCAAATTTATTCACAAGTTCCCATGATGTATTATGAATGTTATCATATAAGTAAATTTTACAATTTCAACACAAAATTAAATTATCGATTCAATAACATGGAACATCAAGCACTAGTTACACTTATTATGGTATGTGTTATTATGACTACACCTTCATGGATTTAATCTATGGTTCACACTTGCAATGTTTGATACCATAAATTATGGCATGGTAATGATGTGGATGTTGATGTGGCAACTAGTTTAACTTAAAGGTAGAACAACATTAAATACCATGTAGATATCATCAAATCTTCAAAATATGTAGATTTTGAAAAAAAAGTTTGTTAGCTAAAGTTTGGAAAAAAATCCACTTAAGTTAATGTTAAGTTATCCTATAGCTTTGGCCATCCCATTAAAGCCTTGGGCAATTTGTTCACGAAATTTTTTTTACATTAGGGTTTCCATGCAAAGGCCATATGATCTTCATCTCATCCTTGTCGCAATAACCAAGGAATGATAAAAGTTTCATTGTAATCCTCCATGATAAAAGTTTTGCTACAATCTTTCAGAGCCATTACATTGCAATTTGTCAAAGTTGTTGCACTGCAATTCACCAAAACAACATTAAAAGCTTCGTAACATCTTGTTCCAAAAAAACCACAACAACAAAGAAGCCATGGAAATGGGTGATGAAGCAACATTTGGTGACGTTGATTAACATTTTGAAATGTCAAGTACATTTGAACACAATTCCATTATCGTGTTTCATTAATTCATAGTCTCATTGTGCATGTAAATAACATTTAAAAGAAAATTATTAGTGAACATGACAAAGTGCAATCCATTATTGTAGGCATTATTGAAATCAACAATGACAATTCAATTCATGCATGCCTGCAATTAGAAAGCAACAACATCAAGAAGAAAGGAAAGAGGAAAGCTCAAGGCTCTAATGCATTACAAATGATGTGAGAGTAATACAAAAACCCTGGCAACCCAATTGTGGGCATAATGAAGTTATATTTCCGATTCATGCAAAAAGAAATGAGCATATGGCTTCATTGGATGTTGTAGATTCTTGAGATTGTTTTGAGAACACAACCATCAAATAAATAAAAAATTCTACAACTGTGACAGGATTTGGCCACAAAACACATATGGGGAATATCCTGACCTACAAGGAGAAATCGACCACCATCTATGGTGTTTACAAAAGGATATGGGATCACATGGTGGCCACATGTCAAAATGAAGATTTTTGGAACATGTGTGCTACAAATAGATTAACATCCAATTTGCCTAGGCTATTCAACAAAAGCATATTCAAGATGATTGACTCATTCATGAATAGAAGGCCCATCTTTGAACCACCACATTCCCATGATTTCATGGATCTAAATGACAATGTCTACACCCCCAAATCTAGTTGCCAAGAATTTGAAGTTATTATGCACAATCACAACTTTTTGATCCAAGATGATTTCAATCCATTCAACTATAGCAATCTAAAAACCACGATACACAATGTTCAATGTTAAGAGCATTTATGTAACACAAAACAACCTTTCAACACCGGCCAAAATTCCACACATCATAATGAAGTGAATCATGATGATTTCTACATCCCTATTACTCCTAAGGGTATCAACAATTCATCAATAGAAAAGGCAAGAATAGATAAGCCAACAACATAGAAGGGAATAGATAAGCCAACAACACAGAAGGTAAGAATAAACCAACAATAAAGAAGGTAACAACATCTTTGCCGCAAGTCCAGTGGATGCCTGGAATGTAATCACGAGGACTTCGACCACCAAAAGCAAATAACAAAGTTTGCTTAGAAGCATAATCATTAGTTCCATTAGAAGATTTTACGAGATTAGCTACAAGATGTGGTCAACATGTCAACAATACCAAGGTTCGAATAATAGACTCTACTGCCCATCAAAATTTTGTGGAAGCAACAAAAAAAGGTTTTAAGGCTTTTGTTGAATCCATTGACCACATTCATGCTATAAACATACAAATTCTTTAAAAGTAACTACATTATTTCACATGTTGCAATGAAAATTTGTACTAAACTCAAATGTGTATGAAGGCAATAATAGGGCTAACATAATTGATGGGTCAATTTTTTTCTACAAGGATCAACTTGCAAATACCTCCAACACCCCCTAGATAGAGCCACATGGATAAAGAATCTACTAGGCATCTTACACATTGAATTGCGACTACATTTCTTACTCATGGTGTTGCTACAATGTTTGATCCCACACTTAGAGCTACTAGATTTGGAGGTGGAGGCATTAATCATGCATATGGAACTACAAAACATGGAACATCTGTAATTGATTATGCACATGGAGCTAATGAAGAATAAGAACTAATTGAAATCTTACCCTTCAACTACTAAAACGTTTCAACATTGATCTTCTACTTTAACATGAACCATGAAAAACTTAAATTGAAGTTTTTGAAAGTAGGGTCATAGTACAAAACTTGATTTCAGAATCTTTACATCAAACTAAATTGATTATTAAAACATTTCAACATTGAACCTTTGCTTTGACATAGATTCTCTACTAAATAACATAAACTGTGAAATAAGAATTGAAATTTTTGGGTCCAAGGTCATAATTATACCTTGATTTTAAAATCTTTGCATCAAACCAAATTGCATTGAGTTGCAGAATAAGTTTGCAAATTCCTTGGTTGTTATTCATTGGAATGCATAACTTTTGATTTCAAAAATAAAAACTTACAAGATTTTGCATCATTATTGCTTTTGATATTAGCTTTCCAACAACCTTATGTATGCTAGATTTGAAAATTGTATCAATATATTATGCGGAATGGAACAAAGGGGGGTCGACTATCAAACATGAACATTGATTAAACATCAACACAATGCTTACCATGATAACTTTTGATTCTTTCAAAATGTCCTCCAAGTGGACACAACGCATTAGATTCTTTAATGAATTTCATTACATTTTATTGAATCACCTTAATTTGTTAGAATACAACTACATAATAGTTCCACCCTTGAATGAGTTTTGTGAGGTGCATATTTTCATATGGAGGGGTGTGCAAGAATTCCTCATAAGTATCATCTGGGTATCTCAATTTGAACCCTTCGAAACATTAACCCAAATGATACATTTTATAACATTTTGATCACTGGTTTTCACTCAAGTGAGAATCAGAAATGGTGACAAGATGTTTCGTTCCAAATGATAACCTACCTTGACATTTTTAAACATTATTTAAAAAATTACAAAGTACTAAGTTTTTATTAATTTTTTTTCATAATAAGATCCAATAGTTTTAAAAAACCTGATACCCACTAAACATTGGTAAAATCTAGTGTTGTGTGAGTACTTAAAATATTCAAGTAGCCGATTTTGGTTCCGATTCTAATTACTTGGAACTTAACTAGAACCAGGTCTAATGTGTGGAATCATGAAGGATTCAAAATCATGTGTAAGGGGGGTTAGGTGAACCAGATTGGAACCGCCCCTCCAGGTTTTTTTTCTTGGATTTAAAAAGGAACTAGAACCAAGTTTGGTTTTTTAGTGGTTCAAAGAACCGAAACCATAAATTTTTTTGAAAAAACTCGGTTTTGGTTCTAATATTAGGATTTGGGGTTTTTAATTTTAAGTTATCATTAAGGTTTGTTATTTGGAGTTTTCAGTTTTGAATTGAAAGGTCAAAGATTGAAACTATCTTCTCTTTTGTTTTTTTACTTTTTTCTTTTCTTTTTGGTGTTATCCTTTTGAATTGGTGTTTTTCACATTGCTGCTCTTTTTCACGTTGATGTTTCATGCCAATGCTCAAGGTGTTCTTCTTCATGTTGGTGTTGGTGGTCTTCAATTTTCACATTGTGGTTGTGGGTGTTGTTTTTCAAGCTTGTGTGTTGTAGGCTGCCATTACTAGGCATGCCATCACCTCTTTTCTTTTGTCACATTACAAATATATTCTTGTTGTTGCAACTTGTAAGTGTTGTCTTATTTTCTTAGTCATCCTCTTGTGTTCTTGGTTGCTTCCTTCTGGCCATCATCATGGTCATGGTCATCTTCTTGTGTTCCTAGTTACACTCCTCCTAGCCATTGCCATGGCCATGGTCATCCTCTTTTTGTTCTTAGTTGCCTCCTCCTAGCCATCTTTGTGGTCATGGTCATCCTCTTGTGTTCCTAATTGCCTCTTTTTGGCCATGGTCATGGTCATCTTCTTGTGTTCCTAGTTACCTCTTCATGCCCATGGTTATAGGTGTCCTCTTCTGTCCCCAATTACGCTCCTCCCAGCTTTGGTTGTGGTCATCCTCTTGTGTTCCTGGTTACATTCTTCTTGGCCATCACCATGGTTGTTTTCTTCCGTTCCTAGTTGCATTTTTTTTGGCCATCACCATGGTTTTGGGTTCTTGGTTGCGCTCCTCCTAGCCATTGCCATGGCCATGGTTGTGTTCTTGGTTGCTTCTTCTTGGCCATCATTGTGGTCCTCCTCTTGTGTTCGTAATTGCCTTTTCTTGGCCATTGCTTTGGTCCTCTTCTTATGTTCTTAGTTGCATTCTTCCTAACCATCACCCTGGTCCTCCTTTTATGTTCCTAGTTGCGTTCCTCCTAGCCGTCACTATGTTCCTATTCATCCTCTTGTGTTCATGGTTATGCTCATCCTAGCCATCATCATGGTTGTTGTCGTCCTCTTGTGTTCATGGTTATGCTCATCCTAGCCATCATCATGGTTGTTATCGTCCTCTTGTGTTCATGGAAATTGTTGTGGTCGTCTTCTTATGTATTGGTTGCACTCCTCCTAGCCATCACCTTGGTCTTGGTCATCCCCTTATTTTACTGGCTACAACACTTCTAAGCCTCCTAGCCTAATCATCATTTAGTTTTTAAAAAATTACAGTTAGCAAGAATTAACAGCTCGCCATCTTGGTTGGCTTTCTGAGTTTTGGGGGGGTATAAGGTTAAACACCATGGAGGATAATCAACTTCCTACAAAGGAGGTGATCTTTCCCACTGAGTTGCCATTATATCATTATTGTTGTAGTTTTGCATCAAGTTCTAGTGTAGGTGTAAGTTCAATAGTAGTAGAAAATTCTGCAGCCACAAATAATACACAAGTTTGGGCTTTGCTAGGAAAACAACAAGATTATTGGAAGCCCAAAGGCCGCTTTTCCCCAACTTGGGCATTTTTTGCGACCACTACCTCATCTTCTCCTAAGGTGAATTCAAATGAAAATGAAACAAATTAGCTTGAATAGTTAAAATGTGTTTTTTATTATCCCACTACCCTTGTTGTAGGAATTAAGAAAGGCATTGTAAATTATAAGACGACAAATGGGATTTTTGCACTTCGAAAGCACATTGAAACCCTTCATTGGCATGTGTGGAGTGAATGGCAAGAACAAGAGAAGGATGGAACGACCAAGGCAACCTTTAAAAAAGAAGTCCAACCCCACCCCACTAACTATTTTTTCCTTTTTTAGTAATGTTATGCTTTATTCAAATAATGATCCTCAACAAAATCAATTTGAAAAGGATTTGGCATTGTTCATAGCTAAAGAGCTAGTGCCATTATCTTTTATTGAGTCTCCATTCTTTTAGAGGCTAGTTTTGAGACAAAATTTTCGTTTTAAGTTTCCATCTAGGTGAATGCTAGTAAATGAAATCTTGCTTAAGATTATAGAAAAACCAAAGGAAAGGAATATTTTTTCAGCTCTTGAGTCTTATAATACTTGCATGGTAGGTTTTGATTTATGGATGTCTAGAACGAGAATGCACACATTTGTTCTCATTGTGCATTTTTTGAATGACAAGTTGGGAGCCTTGTCATGTAACCATTGGTTTTTTTTAGATAGTTGAGACTTTCAAGAATGCCATGGTTTTTCAAGTCAATGAAGTCCTTGCAAAACATGGGCTCAACGCTTGGGTTATTGTGTATGCCAAAGATGAGTGGGGTCATCTTTCAACCATGACCACTACATTGACTATTTTGTATCATGTGAGGTATTATGGTTGACAACACCATTTGTGGGGGCATGTTGGGGGCATGCCATGTCTAAGTGTTGCCAATATGCTACCGATGATTACAAAATTTGTGTTGGTTTAACCTCTATTTCTATCAAGGAAGCACAATCCATTTTGTAGAAAACTATCACATGGACCAAAAAAAATGGGAAGGGACGACAAAAGTGGCACATGGCATGTATGGATTCTCTAGAGAAGCTCAAGACTCCTATGAAAGCCATGTTTGCTTCTTGAGTCATTTTGTTTCAAGAGACTTTGGAATTCACACACATAATTGCCTTATGTTATGGAAGGCAACACTCATTGGCCCTTCAAGGCCATGTGCCAAGTCCACAAGTTTGGGCTGTAGGTCAAATTGTTGCAAATATTTTGGGTCTCATGGTTCAACAATGTGTGTTGAATAAAAGCTGAGGTTATTGGCTACTTTCGGATGCCCTTGCTGCGACAATTTCACTTGTATGTCAAATGTAAACAAATTGAATGACACCTGATTCCATTAAGGCCCAAGACTTTGATGGTGAGCTTCAAATCTTTTGACAATGCATGCAAAAATAAGTTATACAAGTTTTAGAACCTTTCCTTTCATTCATGTTTTGTTTTCAATCTTGCAAAACTCACATGATGTTAGACCCCCGTTACAAAGGGTTGGGGCTAGTCATTCAATATGTTGGCAAGGAAAAGGCTTTTCAAATTGCAAGTGAGTATGATAGAGCAATATTGTTCCTGCTCCTTGTTTGTGCATACAAGTTTTTAAACCCAACTAATGTAAATGAAAAGCTCAACTCTTATGCCATATCACAACTCTTGGAATTTATAAAACTTGCCAAGATAATGTATTCAAATCTTTAGGCTTGTGGAAGATGAGGATTGTTTCTTAATGGTGGCATTGATAAAAAACAAGTTGAGAGGTATTGCCTCACATCATTTGGATCTATGCATTCAATTTTATGCACAATGTTTTTACATGATCAAAAACTCCCCTTTTGAAAAGGCCATCAATCAATGAAAGGACACAAAAACATGTTATTGTATTCAAAATTAATTGTTAAAGGCAAATGGATTATTTTTTAAGATAGTTAATTTCTCCTTAATTATAATCCTTTCTCAATGGGGTTATTTTTATCAAATGGATGATCAAATATGTTGCGCAATATGCACAACATGTTGCACTTTGAAATGGGATCGGAGGTTATCACTATGCTCAAATGTCCTTGTGTAGCAATCAACGGGGCAAGGAAATTTGTCGTCAATTGATCGATTTACAGTAATTCAACCGGGGACAATACAAATCTTACAAGTTGATTGATGCACCAATTGGTAATGCCCATCATGTTGATGAGAATCAGTAAAAAAAATGTTACATGCGAGGCATTTGAAGTTAGCCATGAATACCAATTGACAATATATAGATGTTTGTGAAAACAAAAGAGTTGCAGTTAATAATAAAAGGTCAATATATCAATAACTCAAGCTTTGTAAAACCAACTAAACATGCATACATACAAAATTGAATTTTTTATGTTAGTCTATGTAGTGATTTTCCCCAAGACAACATTTACACAAGATGATAGTGTTCAAATTCATCCATACACCAAAGATGTTTGGTACATGTGCTTACTTGGTCACATTGCTGGAATAAGTTTGCACATATAAGGAGTTGAATTTGTGATGTGATCCAACTATTGTGTTCCCGAGAGTTGATAGATGAAAATAACACAGATTTTATATGTACAACAAACTCCAAATGCACACACTTCAAATGTTTCAACTATGTAAACCAATATATCTTGAACTAATGTTTGCACACTATGTTAATTTGAAATTGTGTTGACAAACATTCATTTCGCCAACACTAATAACATCTTTGAACCATCAAAAAATACTACAAAGATATCGGGTGCAATCACACAAATTTTGTTACGATCCCATAATTCTATTTATGAAAACAAGTTTAATTTTCAACATGCTACATGATTTACACAAGAGCTTTCCATTCCTGATGATTTTTCATTGCATTTCAAAGCCACAATGACAATGACATGAGATCAAGTTTTGAGAGGGAAACAAATGCAAATGATGGTATAAGTTGATATTTTGATACCTACATTTTCTCACTGTGCTCAAACAAGCTTGCATGTGTGTGGAGTTGAACTTGTGATGTTTGTGCTACAGTGCCCCCTCCCAACATAACATATGCAAAAAATGACAATTCAAAAGTTAAAAGTTTGAATGATGGGCCAACCTTGTGTAAAAGATTCCAAAATGCATTTGTGAATTTTATATGGAGTTATATGTTATGTTGCTCAACTTAGGAACAAGAGTTTGGTTTTGTACACCGCTATACTGCACATACACAATAGTTTTTGGATTTTCCAAATCATAAGATTTTGCAATATAAATTCATGGTGCACACACAAGAAAATTGAAAGAAAAAATCTCTAACACCCCATGTTTATCATGTGTCCTGCTCTAATTTCATTATGTTTGAGGAAATTGATAAATTATGTAGTTAAATGTATTTTGGCCTTCCTAGCACGTTGTGCAACCTTTTATTACCATCCATGCATATATGCTACTTATTTAGATAAATGGAATCCAAATTTGTAAAAAGGTAAATTATTTTGTGTTGGATTCGATATGATTATGTATTCATTACAATATGGGTGCCAACTTTTTGAATATAGTTGGGAAAATGTTGAACATAGTTTCAAGTATTTAATGTGGCATGTACAAAAGTCATGTGTACCATATATGTAGCATATTTTAGAATTTTTACATGTTGCATAGATTGACCTATATAACATTTCCCCATGGTGCTATCACATGTCATTTTTCTATATCATGGCATATCACACATTATAATTAAAACGATCTTTTTTTTATGGCAAAAAATCACCAAATTTTGACTTGAATTTGGGTCTTCCTACCACTTCATTAAATTTTTAAAGAAAATTTCAAGGCAAGCTCACTAGATGGCTCCCTAAGTGGCTTCCTTTTCCTTTTTTTTCACTATACTCAATTATAGAATAACTTTTCGTAACATGGTTTGAATTGTTTTGTGTTTTTGTATGTAGTTTAAATAGTTATGTTGGCATAATATTTGGCTTTTGACTACCCATCAAAATGTCACCATTGAAGCAACTTTGTAAAATCTTTTATGAAAAAAAACCTTGAACTAAAAGGCTTACAAGGGCCATTGGGCAAGGTTAGAGAAGAAGATGGAAATTTAGGGGGGTGGGGGGGGGGAATTTGGTGGCTCCATGAACATTATTTATAAAGGTGCGGTGAAGTGTTTTAATAAGATAATCCATCAAATATGCAATCACATAACATTTACAAACATGTGCATTGTGCATTGCGCCATTCTACAACTTTGTGACTCATTGTTTGAAGTTGGAATTCTGTTTGATATGATTGGGGGCTTAGAACTTGGAACTTTGGGTGGGTTGTGGGTGCAAGCACATTGCTATTGCATATGGGCAAAATCTCTTTTGAGATGAGGGTTCAAATCCATGGCAATGCATGAGCCTTGTAGTGTGCATGTTGTATATGTTTATGTAACTAGTTATTTGGTAATTTGCTCAATGTTAAGTTTCTAAACTCTTTTTGGCGAGATTGTGAAATTTCAATGCTTCAAAACTTATTTTTGCTTTGTGTTGGGTATTGCAAATTTGTATCTCATTTTTGCACCTTATATGATACATTGATCACCAAACTACACAATTTGCA
>Ga0116229_10014858_pt1 | contig 10735 bp, 10 predicted proteins | sample S1TSphgellanicum_3_FD_87313 | JGI IMG/M metagenome (GOLD analysis project Ga0116229, IMG submission 87313) | Host-associated microbial communities from peat moss isolated from Minnesota, USA - S1T2_Fc - Sphagnum magellanicum MG | ecosystem: Host-associated > Plants > Peat moss > Unclassified...
ATGGCGCCGAAAAAGCCGCTATTGCCCGCCGTATTGGTGGTGGTGCGCAGCTCGATCCCGCCCGTCATCCAGCTCAACTGGCCGGTCTCGGCGATCAGCACTTCGCCTTGGTTCAGGGCACATTCCAGCACGGGAAGCGTAGTGCCGACGATCTGGCTCTGCATAGGGCGATCCTTCAGGCGGAAACCGATTTTGTTTCAGAAAGCAGGGACTCTTTCAAGCCGCATCAAATGAACGGTGCCAGCGCGGTGATCAGGCTCGCCGCGGCGGAGACCACCGCGGCGGCCTCACTCAGCGCTGTGGCATCGGCGGTCATCTCATCGGCGGCGCTTTTCAGCGCGGCCGCGGCGCTGTTCATTTGGGCGATGGCGGTCTGGTTCTCGGGGGAATCCTCGATCTGCCGTAGCACCTGGTCGCGCAGGGCAGTCTGCTTGTCCTCCAGCGCCAGGATTTTCGCATCGATGGCCTGAATATCAGGGTTTTGGCCGTGTTTGAGCGCATTCAATACGTTGATTGCCGACTGGAGCTGATCGATGCCCGCGCTCGCCACCAGGTTCGGATCTATCGTTGCCATGTTATCCCCATCTCAACTCGCGCCAGCCTGAGGCGCGTGTGGCTCCTCCGCCGGCGCCCCGGCAGCCGCATGTGTCGCAGTGTTCACTTTTTCCGCGGCTGCGACAAAACCCCCGATCGCTTCGAGCACCGCAGCGTCCTCACCGGTGCCGTCACGCAGCGCCGTGGCGAGCCTGGCGTGGGCCGCGACCATGCTGGCCGCCGCCTGCGACGGGTCGGCCGCCCGAGCGAGGTTGAAGGCGGCGACCGTGGCAGTGAGCGCGGTCAGTTTTTCCTGGTAGTCGCGCGCGGTCAGCCTGGCCACCGACGCCATTTCAAGCGGTTCGGCCTGCGCGGACATTTGCTGCTCCAGGTGGCCAAGCTGGTGCGCGCGGATATCGAGCAGGGCGGCCGTGACCGTGCGGCCAAGGATTTGCACTGCCGGATCCACGCCCGGCACGGTTGCGCGCAGGGCTTCGTACCGGCGCTGGTCGAGATAGATGGCGATGCCCTTCCCCAGCACGCCGGTAAGCGGCCCGATCGCGGCGCCCGCTTCCTTCGCCGCAGGGTCGAGTTTTGCCACAGCACCCGCCAGGCTGCCGGCGGCGGTGGCGAGGCTTTGGGTGGCAGTGCTCAGGGTTTTTTCGTCGGCGGCCTTGCTGACCGCTTCGAGAGCATCGGCGTAGGCTTTGAGCGCGTTGAAGGCGGGAGCTGCATCGGCGAGCGCCTGTTCGGCTGCCGTGGGCGCCGGTGCGCCGGTATCGCCAAAGGAGACGATGGCGCAATCGGCGAATTTGGGCGGTGTGCCCGAAGGATCGCGCTGGTCGCATCCCGGCAGCAGCAGCAGCCGCTTTCTTGCCGCGGCATAAGCCGCCTGGCGTTCCTGTTCGGAGATGGAAGAGACCGCTTGGCGGCCGGTTTGATAGCTTGAGGCGAGGGAGGTGACGCCGGTGGCAAAACCGCTGATCTCGGGCGAAAACACATAGGGGGAACAGGCGGAAATGGCACTCAAGGCCAATATGGCTAGGCCGGCTGCCACTTGCTTCATTCTGCCCCCGCTTTGCGTGCCTTGCCGTTTCGATAACATAACAGCACTGGCCGACCACAACAAGCTCAAACGATTGCCCGCGGCTTCTGGAAGATAGGAAGCATGTTCTCTTAAGAAGAAAAGGTAATTGCCGAGGTCCATCCGCCCGTGTGGGGAGGAGTAGGATGGGGGTTCGTGCCCCACAGCGAAAACGCGAAGGAAGAATCCTTATTTTCCGAAGATAAAGAAGCAAGAGACTTTTATTCCTGCGCTTGCGGAAAGATGGAGGCCATGGCTCGATCGTGGGAGCAGCCTCAAGAAGAAAAGTCTCTTGCTTCTTTTCTTCAGACAAGAAGATTGGTTCTTCTCTTACACGTCAAGCGGCGCGGATTGTTCGGTGATCTCCCCGGTCGCGCGGGCGATACGGCTTGCCTAACCCGATGGATAACGCCCGGCCCATAATCTGGCACAAAAGTTATGCCTATCTCCGGTGGATTAACTGCACTGCAAGGGAAATCCTGGATTTTGGTAGTGCTGCTCATCCGCCAATCCACGCGACGGTTACTCGGGCAGCGATCGGAGGCGCGCCATGCCGTGGCGAGAGTTGGTCATCAGTGTGGTCGGCTTCCTGGTGTTCGGCGGCTTGCATGCCGCTGCGCAAACTCCCGGCGTGCCGGCCCCTTCACCGATAAATTCCGCCCCCAGCCAATCCCTTCCGGTGCCGGTCATGTCGGGTCCGCTGGCCCTCAGCCCCACGCCGCCCGCGATCGATGCGGGCGCGCTCGGTACCTGGTATGTGGATGGGGCATTTTCCGGCCTCGGCCTGCTTCAGAGCAATCCAAACGCCGGCGACCGCGCCGCCATCGCCGATATCAGTAACGCGCAGGTTTTCGTGCAGAAGATCGACGGCTTAGTGCGTTTCTATGTGCAACTGGGGGCCTACGCGCTGCCGGCGCTTGGGCAGACCTACGCGCATGAAACCGATGCAAGCAGCACCATGGCAAAATTTTTCGATCCCATGCCCCAGGCATTCATCAAGATCGCACCGTCGGCGTCGTTTTCGGTTCAACTCGGCAAGTTGCCTGCGCTTATCGGCGACGAATATACGTTCACATTCGAGAATGTGAATATCGAGCGCGGCCTGTTATGGAACCAGGAGCCCGCGGTCAGCCGCGGCATCCAGGCGAACTATGTCGCGGGCCCGGTCGGCTTCAGCCTTTCGCTGAATGATGGCTTTTACTCCGGCCGGTATAGCTGGTTGTCGGGATCCGCGAGTTGGACGATCAATCCGGCCAATTTGCTTGTTCTTGCGGCCGGAGCAAATCTCGGCCAGAGCAGCCGCAACGATCTGGCCACCCCAATCGATCAGAATAACGGCGGCATCTACAATCTTATCTATACCTATACACAGGGACCGATGATGGTCTCGCCCTATCTGCAATATAGCGCGGTGCCGCTGAACGCGGCGATCGGCATACGCGATGCCGCTTCGCTTTTCGGCGGGGCAGTTCTGGCGAATTACGCGCTGACGCCTAACATCTCCTTGGGTGCAAGGTTGGAATACGAAGCCGCATCCGGCTCACCAGCCTCCCACGCCACAACAAACCTCTTATACGGTCCCGGCAGCAGCGCGGAGTCTATCACATTGTCGCCCACCACCATGCTCGGCCACTGGTTCGCCCGCGCCGACTTGTCGGCTTTGGCGATCAGCCACCTCAAGCGCGGCGCCGGGCTTGGCAGCATCGGTGACACCCCATCGCAGATCCGCAGCCTTCTGGAGGTTGGATACATTTTCTGATCACGCCGATTGTGTAGCACGCAGGCACGAAAACCTGGAAAACCTTAAAAATTTGCTAAAAAGTTAGAAAAGTCTTGAAATCGAGGCCTAGATGAGGCATATGGTTACCTGGTGATTAACGGCTCGTCTGGATGCGGGCCATCAATCGATAGGGCTGCCATGCATCGCCTTCTCCTGGGTTTTGCGGTTCTGACGCTCGGCTTGTACTTGTCCGTCGAGTCCGCTCAGGCGCAGCGCGCCATGGCGCGACCGCTGCCGCATGCTGTGGCCGCGAAGCCCGCGGCGAAACATCCAGCGCCGGCCGCAGCCCCAAAGTAAGAAACGGCTTCTGTTTTGGTAACACCCTAGCTTCCCCTCCCCCGTGTGGCGAGGGCTAGGGTGGAGGTTCGTGCAGCAGCGCGAAACTCGGTCGTAAGAATCCTCTCTTTCCGAAGAAAAAGCCACCTGCTCCGGGCGTTGGAGACAGGAATTGTGCTTTCGCCCTGTTGCGGCCGGCGGCACGATAGAAAGCAAGTAAAACCGCGAAGGCACGCAGACCACGAAGGATTCACGAAGGCGCAGCTTCTTCGTGAATCCTTCGTGGTCTTCTTGCCGTCGTGGGCAAGCCTTTCTCGCTCGGTCACACAGCGATTGCGAGGTTTCATTCCGATGACCTGGGCAGTTCCTCTTTTTCTTCAGAGAAAGACCGTCTTCCTCTTGCCTTGACTTTTCGTCCCCCATCAGTTCAAACCCGCTACCCGGGTAATCTAGTAACCCGGTCCCCGCCCGACGCGGGGGCTCCGCCGCTCCGCGAGTGTTCGCGCAGCGGCGTAACTTGTTTTGGAGGTCTGCCACCCATGTTCGACGCCTTGTCGGACAAATTCACCGGCATCTTCGACGGGCTCCGCAAGCGGGGCGCGCTGAGCGAAGCCGACGTGACCGAGGCGCTGCGCGAAGTGCGCCTGGCCATGCTGGATGCCGACGTCGCCCTGCCGGTGGTGAAGGATTTTGTCGCCAAGGTGCGGGAGCGTGCCATCGGCACCGAGGTGCTGGAGTCTGTCTCGCCCGGCCAGCAGGTGGCCAAAATCGTCAACGACGCGCTGGTCGATGCCCTCGGCGGCGCCGGCGCCGTGCCGCTGAACCTTAATGCCCCCGCCCCTATCCCCGTTCTGATGGTGGGCCTGCAAGGCTCGGGCAAAACCACTACATCCGGAAAACTGGCCCTTCGGCTGACAACGCGCGAGCGGAAAAAAGTGTTGCTCGCCAGCCTGGATACGCAGCGGCCGGCCGCCCAGCTTCAGCTGGCGCAGCTTGCCGAGCGCGCAGGCGTTGCCAGCCTGCCCATCGTCGCCGGCCAGAACCCGGTTCAGATCGCCGCGCGCGCCATGGAAACCGGCCGCCGCGAAGGTTTCGACGTGGTGATCCTCGACACTGCCGGGCGCCTCTCCATCGACCAGGCGCTGATGAACGAAGTGCGCGAGATACGGGCCGCCACCAACCCGGCCGAAACCCTGCTGGTGGTGGACGCCATGACCGGTCAGGACGCGGTGCAAACCGCCCAGGCTTTCAACGACGTGGTCGGCGTCACCGGCGTGATCCTGACGCGCATGGATGGCGACGCCCGCGGCGGCGCGGCCCTTTCCATGCGCCACGTGACCGGCGCGCCCATCAAATTCTCCGGCAGCGGCGAGAAGATCGACGCGCTGGAGGAATTTCATCCCGAACGCGTGGCAGGCCGCATCCTGGGCCTCGGCGACATTGCCGGGCTGGTCGAGCGCGCCTCCGAAACCATCGATCACGACGAGGCGGAGAAACTCGCCAAGAAAATGATGCGCGGCCAGTTCACGCTGGAGGATTACGCATCGCAGCTGAAGCAGATCAGCAAGATGGGCTCCATCAGCTCCATCCTCGGCATGCTGCCCGGCATGGGCGCCATGAAGCAGCAGATCGAGAACGCCAATATCGACACCACCATCTTCAAGCGCCAGCAAGCCATCATCGGCTCGATGACGCCGAAAGAACGCCGGCAACCAGAAATCATCAAGGCCAGCCGGAAGAAACGCATCGCCGCCGGCTCCGGCGTGACCGTGGCCGACGTGAACAAGCTGCTGAAATCCTTCGACGACATGTCCACCATGATGAAGCGCATGAGCAAGCTCGGCCAAAAAGGGCTTATGCGCGGCGGACTTGGCGCCCTGATGCCAAAGGGGCCGCAACAACGCCCCCGCGGCTTCTGACAATTTACAACTTCGAACTGGAACCTAACTTCATGAGCCTAAAGATTCGACTTTCCCGCGCCGGCGCCAAGAAGCGCCCCTATTACCACATCGTGGTCGCCGATAGCCGCAGCCCGCGGGATGGCCGCTTCATCGAAAAGGTCGGCAGCTATAACCCCATGCTCCCCGCCGAGCATGAGGAGCGCGTGCGCCTGTTCCAGGAGCGCATCAAGCATTGGCTGAGCGAAGGCGCCATCGCGACCGATCGCGTCGCCCGCTTCCTCGGCAATGCCGGGCTGGTGCCGAAACCTGCCTATGCCGAGCAGCCGAAGCAGTCCGCGCCGAAGAAGAAGGCGCAGGAACGTGCCAAGGCCGCGGCGGCCGCGGCCGGGTAGAAAGAATGTTCTTTTTTGAAAAAAAGAACCAAAAAACTTTTATTCCCGGGCTGTTCCAACTGGGCAGGCCATGGCCAAGCATGCGGGAACAGCGGAGAAATAAAAGTCTTTTGCTTCTTTTCTTCAGAAAAGAAGGCCTTGCTTAAATGAGTAAGTCCCTGATCCTGATGGGTGTTGTGGGTAAACCGCATGGTGTGCGGGGCTTGGTGCATGTGCATAGCTATGCGAGCGATCCCCTGACCCTGACGCGATACAAGCTCACCGACGATGCGGGCAGAAGCTGGACACTCGCCTGGCGAAGCGAAGGTATTGCCGAACTGCGCGACGCCTCCGGCCGCCCAGTTGCTTCGCGCAGCGATGCCGAAAGGCTGGTGAACACACGTCTGCATGTCGAGCGCAGCCTTCTGCCGGCTCCGGACGACGATGAATTCTACCTGGCCGACCTGGTCGGGCTGGAAGCCCGCACGGAAGAAGGTGCCTCGATCGGCAGCATCGCGGCCGTGCATGATTACGGCGGCGGTACCAGCCTGGAGATCGATCGCCCAAATACCGGCGCGCTCCTCGTCCCGTTCACCCGGGCAGCCGTGCCCTATATCGATGTGCAGGCCGGCCATCTCATCGTGATCCCGCCGCGGGAAATCGACATGCGCGAGGCGGCCGCATGAGTTTCAGGGCCACCATTCTCACGCTGTTCCCAAAAATGTTCCCGGGACCGCTAGGGGAGTCGCTGGCTGGCCGCGCGCTGGCCACTGGCGTGTGGTCGCTGGACGCGAAGGATATCCGCGCCCACACCACCGATCGCCATCGCAGCGTTGACGACACGCCCTTCGGCGGCGGCGCGGGCATGGTCATGCGCCCCGACGTGATTGCCGCGGCACTTGCCGGCGCACGGGATGGCCGCCCCACCTACTACCTCACGCCCCGCGGCCGCGTTTTCACCCAGGCCGATGCCGAAAACCTGGCAGCCGGCCCGGGTGTTGTTCTGCTCTGCGGCCGCTACGAAGGCATCGACCAGCGCGCCATCGATTCGAGCGGTGCCGCGGAAATCAGCATCGGCGACTATGTTCTTTCCGGCGGCGAACTCGCGGCCATGGTCATGCTGGATACAATCGTCCGTCTGCTGCCGGGCGTCATGGGCGCCGCGGAAAGCGCGGAAGAGGAAAGCTTTGCCGCGGGCCTGCTTGAATATCCGCACTATACAAGGCCGGCCGAGTGGAACGGGCGCGCCGTGCCGGAGGTGCTTCTCTCCGGCAATCACGCCGCAATCGCCGCTTGGCGCCGCGCGGAAGCCGAAAAACTCACGCGGGAACGGCGCCCCGATTTGTGGGCCGCCTACACCGCGGCAATTGCATCCACGGCCCCCCGGCCTTAATCACAGGCCCATAGAAGGATATAGACCATGAACATCCTGCAGAAACTCGAAGCCGAGGAGGTCGGCCGCCTCACCGCCGCCCGCGCCGTGCCCAGCTTTGCACCGGGCGACACGGTAAAAGTGTCCGTTAAGGTGGTGGAAGGTGAGCGGACCCGCGTGCAGGCCTATGAAGGCGTGGTGATTGCCCGCAGCAACAAGGGGCTGAACAGCAACTTCACGGTCCGCAAGATCAGCTACGGCGAAGGCGTGGAGCGCGTGTTCCCTCTCTACTCGCCGCAGATCGCCGAGATCGAGGTGATCCGCCGCGGCGATGTGCGCCGCGCGAAGCTGTATTACCTGCGCGGCCGCCGCGGCAAGTCCGCCCGTATCGCGGAGAAGGCGCGCGACACGCGCGAGGTCGCCGCGGAGTAAGACCCGGGGGGCTCTGCCCCCCGGACCCCCCGCCAGGGGGTGCCCCCCTGGACCGGCGATTCTGGAAGGCAAGGAGGGGGGGCATTCAGCCGCTTCGTTCCGCCAGGCCTGCGATGCCCCCCGTCTTACCTTCAAAAAATGCAGGTCTGGAGGGGCACAATCCAGCGGGGGTCCAGGGGGCAGAGCCCCCTGGCCTTACTAGGGAGACCCGCGCATGCCGCGTACCTTGTTTGACAAAGTCTGGGATGCCCACATCGTCGAGCGGTTGAACGACGGTACCTGTCTTCTCTACATCGATCGGCATCTCGTGCACGAAGTAACGTCACCGCAGGCCTTTGAGGGGCTCCGCGCGGCTGGCCGCAAGGTGCGCCGGCCGGAGGGGACGATCGCCGTCACCGACCACAATGTGCCGACCAGCGATCGCCGCAATGGCATAGAGGAGCCGGAAAGCCGCCTCCAGGTCGAGACGCTGGAGCGCAATGTTGTTGAATTCGGCGTGCCGTATTTCCCGCTGCTCGATGCGCGCCAGGGCATTGTTCACATCATCGGCCCCGAGCAAGGCATTTCGCTGCCCGGCATGACCATTGTCTGTGGCGACAGCCATACGTCCACCCATGGCGCCTTGGGCGCGCTTGCCTTCGGCATCGGCACGTCGGAGGTGGAGCATGTTCTGGCCACGCAGACACTGATGCAGCGCCCTGCGAAGAACATGCTGGTGCAGGTGGATGGGCAACTTTCCCGCGGTGTCACCGCCAAGGATATCGTGCTCGCGATCATCGGCAGAATCGGCACAGCCGGCGGCACCGGCCATGTGATCGAATTCGCCGGCGAGGCGATCCGGGCGCTTGACATGGCGGGGCGACTGACGGTGTGCAACATGGCCATCGAGGCGGGCGCCCGCGCCGGCATGATCGCGCCGGACGACACGACCTTTGCCTATATTAAGGGCCGTCCCTATGCCCCGAAGGGCGAGGCCTTCGACCATGCGGTAGAATACTGGCGCACCCTGGCCTCCGACGAGGGCGCCCAGTATGACAAGAGTGTTGTGCTGGATGCGGCGGAAATCGTGCCCATGGTCACCTGGGGCACCAGCCCGGAAGCGGTCGCGCCGATCGATGGCGTGGTACCTGACCCGCAAGATGTGGCCGACGAGGCCAAGCGCGCTGCCATGCAGCGGATGTTGCAGTACATGGGCCTGCAACCAGGTCAGAAACTCGCTGGCATTCCGATTGATGTCGTGTTCATTGGCAGTTGCACGAATGCACGTATCGAGGACATACGCGCGGCGGCGGAGATTGCGCAAGGCCGGCATGTCGCTCAGGGCGTGCGCGCGCTGGTAGTGCCCGGCTCGGGCCTTGTGAAGCTCGCCGCCGAGGCCGAGGGGTTGGACAAGATACTCATGGACGCCGGCTTCGAATGGCGTGAACCGGGATGTTCAATGTGTCTTGGCATGAACCCCGACAAGCTCACGCCCGGGCAGCGCTGTGCCAGCACGTCGAACCGCAATTTCGAAGGCAGGCAGGGCCCTGGCGGCCGCACGCATCTGCTCTCGCCCGCGATGGCGGCGGCCGCGGCCATAGCCGGCCATCTGATAGACGTCAGGAGCCACGAATAATGGACGCTTTTACAATCTTGACGGGTATTTCGGCACCGTTGCCGATGGCAAATGTTGACACTGACAAGATCATTCCGGCTCAGTTTCTAAAAACCATCAAGCGAAGCGGCCTGGGCGTGCATCTGTTCGCACCTTTACGCTATAGCGAAAACGGCGAGGAACGTGCCGATTTCGTGCTCAATCAGGAGCCTTACCGAAACGCGAGTATTTTGATCGCGCATGAAAACTTTGGCTGCGGCTCATCGCGCGAACACGCGCCCTGGGCGTTGCTGGACTTTGGAATTCGCTGCGTGATTGCACCGGACTTCGCCGATATTTTCCATAACAACTGTTTTAAGAACGGCATCCTTCCCATTCGCCTGCCACGCGAGTTGTGCGACCTGCTGATGGAGGATGCGCGGCTTGGCAAGAATGCAAGGTTGGTTGTCGATCTTGAAAAGCAGGTCATTATGCGGCCGAACGGCGAGGAAATCACCTTCAGCATCGATCCGCTTCGCCGCAAAATGCTGTTGGAGGGCCTTGATGAAATCGGCCAAACCCTCGGTGAAATGGCGGCGATTGAAGGTTTCGAGGCACGGCGCAAAGAGGAACTTCCCTGGATGCCTGCAATTCCACTGGCGCAGTGAGAAGCTGAGCGATATCCCTACTCGCATTGATGAGTCGGGAGTGATTTTAGATGGCAGCGCGTAAAAAGCTTTTACTTTTGCCTGGCGACGGTATCGGCCCGGAGGTGATGCGCGAGGTCAAGCGGGTGATCGACTGGCTCGACCGCCGGCGCGGCGTGGCCTTCGAAATCGAAGAGGATCTGGTGGGCGGGGCGTCGATAGATGCACGCGGCACACCGTTGGCCGAGAGCACGGTGGCACTCGCCAAGGCGGCCGATGCCGTGCTGTTCGGGGCCGTCGGCGGCCCGGCCTGGGACAATCTGGGTTTCGAGAAGCGGCCGGAAATCGCCATTCTGGGGTTGCGCCGCGAACTCGGCCTGTTCGCCAATCTTCGCCCGGCGATCGTATACGATCCGCTGGTGGCGGCCAGCACGCTGAAGCCGGAAATCGTCCGCGGCCTCGATATCATGATCGTGCGCGAAAGCACCGGCGGCATCTATTTCGGCACGCCGCGCGGCGTCGAAACGCTGCCGGACGGTCAGAAGCGCGGCGTGAACACGGAAGTTTACACGACTCATGAAATCGAGCGCGTCGGCCGGGTGGCTTTCGATCTCGCCCGCAAGCGCGGCCGGATCGTCGCCAGCGTGGAGAAATCCAATGTGATGGAAAGCGGCCTGCTCTGGCGGCAGGTGATCACCGCCTTGCGCGATGCCGAATACCCCGATATCGAGCTGACCCATGTGCTCGCCGATAACTGCGCCATGC